>PPYF01028590.1_pt1 | contig 11625 bp, 9 predicted proteins | sample 1559871 | NCBI WGS metagenome assembly PPYF01 (sample SAMN08240021, study PRJNA423297) | Human gut metagenome, whole genome shotgun sequencing project. | reverse complement strand
TGGACAACTTGTCTTGTCCGTTTGGTGCTTCGTGTTTCTCTTACGTTGTTTAATTTACAAGGTGCACGCCGTTATCTGTTCGAAACAGGTCTATTGTACTTTAGCACAACTTTTCGCCTTTGTCAAGAAGATATTTTTCTTTTTTCGTCAGCGTTTTTTCTGTTTCTCCGTGACAGCTTTAATAATATACCACCGTCTCCCAGGTTTGTCAAGTACTTTTTTCATTTTTTTGCAAATGCACGGCGCTTCTCATCAGCTCTTCTTTTCAAACGTCGCGCCACATTGCCGACAGGTTACTTTGATCTTACCCTTCCCCCGCGGCACTCGTAATTTGATGCCGCAAGAAGGACAACGGAAAATTTTGTACTGTCTTCTCTGTTCCATTTTGACACGCCAACTATGACCAGCGTGCCCGCCACGGAACAAGCTCAAAAACTTCTGGTTCTCCTGCTGCCGTCGTCCAAGGTTTCTCGAAAGCGCCCGCACAATGCAAAATGCCGCTGCCAACAAGCAGAGCCCATGGAACAGCCGCGAAAAGCCGTAGGTAGGAGAAAAAAGCGAAGCCATCCAAAATAGAATTGCCAATACAAAAAGGGCAATGTTTAACTGATCGACCCCGTTTCTTCCTGCAAATAGACGATCCAGCATTGCTCGCATAGTATCTTCGCCTCTTCATTCTAACGAAATTGAACTGACCACCTGTGTATCCCTTTTCTCCATGCGTCTTGGGAATACCAAGCGGAAATCCTACTTTTTAAGATAATCCATTCCCCGCTTTTGTCAATGGCTTTCCTGGATTGTTTACAAAAAGATTACACTGTCTTTTCGCTTCCTTTAAAAACAGCCGCCGCACAGTTTTGTGCGGCGGCTGTAGAAGCGTAAAAGCAAGCCGAAATTAGAAGTACATATACTTGTTGGCTTCCTTCCGCAGTTCGGCACGGAAGTCGGGGTGCGCAACAGCAATCAGGTTCTCCACGCGCTGCTTCACGGTACGGGCACGGAGCTTAGCCACACCATACTCGGTAACCACCATGTCGGTGAGGTTACGAGAAACAGAGACAATGGAGCCGGGATCCAGGATAGGAGCAATTCTGGAAACGGTGCCCTTCTTAGCAGTGGAAATCTGGCACAGCATAGCACGGCCGCCCTTGGAATGATAAGCACCATAAGCATAGTCGGTAGCACCGCCGGTACCAGACCACTGAACGTTGGCAATGGCCTCGGCAGCCACCTGACCAGTCAGGTCAATCTGCAGAGCAGCATTGATGGACACCATGTTGTCCTGCTGGGCGATGATCATGGGGTCGTTGGTATAACGGCCACGACGCATCATAACACGGGGGTGGTTGTTCAGGTAGTTATAGGTGAAGTTGTCGGCGATGATGAATGCACCAACGGACCGACCACGATCCAGGTTCTTATACCGGTTGGTGACCACGCCCTGCTGGATCATGTGAGCCATGGAGGCGCCGATCTGCTCGGTATGGATGCCCAGGTCGTGACGGTTCATCAGTTCAAAGCCAATGGCGTTGGGGATACCACCGAAGCCCAGCTGGATGCAGTCGCCATCGTGAACCATCTCGGCAGCGTAGCCGGCAACAGCCTTCTCAGCCTCGCCGATGGGGGGATCCTGCAGCTCGTACAGGGTCAGGTCGGACTCGATGATCACATCGGCCATAGCCACGGGCAGGGCGCAGTCGCCGGGCAGGTGGGGGATGCGGGGGTTGACCTCGTAGATGATCTTATCGGCGGAGTAGAAGGACTCCATCTCCCACTGCAGGTCGCAGGAGACGCAGCAGTAGCCGTGCTCGTCCATGGGGGACACACCCACCACGACCACGTTGGGCCGCTTGCAGCGGTGGAGCTCCTGGCCATAGTTGTGCAGGTTCACGGGGAAATAGGTGGACATGCCGGAGGGATGGATCTTCCGGAAGTTGCCGTCATAGAAGAAGGTCTGATGATGGAACTTATCCTTGTAAGAAGTATCGGTGTGAACAGGATACTCAGGACCCCAGCGGTGAACGCAGGACCACAGCTCCACGGGGTTGTTGGGATCGATGCGGTCAGCGATCCGATGGAGGTTGCGATAGAACAGACGGGGCTCGGAGCCGTGGATGGAGTTGACGATGACGTCGCCGCTCTCGATGAGGGCCAGGGCGTCGTCCACAGTGCCCAGCTTGCTCTTGTAGATCTCCTCGTGGGTCATGCCAGCATAGGCATTGTTCAGATATTCCTCATGCTTCTTGTGCTTTTTCAGCATAACATCAGGAATATAACGATCATAATTTTCGTAATGTTCGAACATTGGATGTGTCCTCCTGTCTTCAAGATATGTACCAGTCTGTGCAGCGCACAAGTTTCCTCCCTTATGCTACCCTACCTTATATGAAAAGTCAAGATAGTCAGGACGCAATACTTTGAACAAAAATGCGTCTGCATATTTAGGCGTTTTGACACGTTTTTCCGGTATCCCTCTTTCTTTTTGTATTTTTGCTGTTTTTTTCTTCCCCTATCGTTCACTTTCTGCTACAATTGCCCCATTCCGTGGAGAGAGTTTCCCTCTCTCTGGCCCTCTCTTTTTTCGCGAGGAGCCCTATTTTTATGAAGGAGGCGCAACCATGCTGCAACCTGGAATTACCCAAGAAATCACCTTCTCTGTGTCTAACGAACTCACCGCCAAAACCGTCGGCAGCGGTACATTAGACGTATTGGCTACCCCTGTGATGATCGCCCGTATGGAGCAGGCCGCTTGGATGGCGGTAGCCCCCCATCTGTCCCCTGAGGAGAGCACAGTGGGTACCCGAATGGATGCCAAACATCTGAGCCCCACACCTGTGGGGATGGACGTCACCTGCCGGGCAGAACTGACTCAAGTGGAGGGCCGCCGCTTGGTGTTCCGTGTCACCGCCTGGGATGCCCAGGGCCCCATTGGAGAGGGCACCCACGAACGGGCAATCATCCAAGCCCCCCGCTTCCTGGAGAAGGCCCAGAAAAAATTACAGGAAAATCAATAATCCTATCGTAAACCCCACAGAACAGGGCGCGCCAACCACAGGATGTTGTGGTTGGCGCGCCCTGTTTGGTGGTTTTCTAGCGTCTTTTAGCACTAGGGGCCCCATTTTCGACAACATTCTTGCTTTTCTTTTGCGATTGTGTTACAATACGGTAACAAATTAAGACATTTTGGAACAGGAGTGGATTTACTATGAAAACCCACTTGCCCAGTGCCGTGATTCTCTGCGCTTCTTTGGTCCTGTTTTGCGTTCACTCATTCGCAACAGAAAATCAAACCTCCCTCACTGCCTCTCCCATTGCCACGTCGCAAACTTCAGGCGGCAGCACCTCGTCCTCACAGGGCGGTTTCGTGCTGATCCCCCTCTCTTCTACTTCCGTGGATTCTCAAGACGCATCCCTCTCTGCCACGGAACCAACCATAGATACCCAAGCGGTGGAAACCATGGTGGTAGAGGAAACCACCTATCTTTCCGCCGGACAAGTTCTGGACACACTCTTTCCCGAGGCAGACAAGACATGGCAGGGAGGAACCCTCACAGCATCCTCCCCAGAGCTGCAGTTCCATGCTGTGGCAGGCAATCCATACTTCTCTGTGAACGGCCAGTACTATTATGTTCCCTCACAGGTCATAGAAAAGGACGGCATCCTGTTCCTCCCCACAGAGTCTTTGGCAGAAAGTTTGGGATGTTCCCTGGAGGAAGAACCCGAAACCGGCACCCTCCGGATGCAGCGGTCAGGTTCCCTCCCCACGTCACCAACGTATCCTGAGGAAGATCTCTACTGGCTCTCCCGGGCCATTTATGCGGAAGCCGGCAACCAGCCCATGGCCGGGCGAATCGCCGTGGGAACCGTAATCCTCAACCGTGTGGCCCACGAATCCTTCCCCGATACGGTGCGGGAGGTCATATTTGCCCCTGGTCAGTTCTCTCCGGTGGAAAACGGGACCATCTATCGCACTCCAGATGAGGAGAGCGTCATCGCCGCCAAACTCTGTTTGGATGGCGTGCGGGAAGCCGAAGACTGTCTTTACTTCAACGTCACCAGCATAGTCTCTTGGGCGGATCAAAGCCGAACCTACGTCTGTACCATCGGCGACCACAATTTTTATCTGTAACCGACACTCCTTCCGGCCCAGTTTCCCCTGGGCCGGTCTTCTATAAAAAAGTTACGTCCTTTTTCCATTTTTCTCTTGACATTCCCAGCAAACCTGCTATAATAGCCAGTGTTGCGTCTCCCGCAACCAAATTGGCAAGAGCAAACACGGAGAAGTCGCGTAGTTTGGTCGAGCGCGCACGATTGGAAATCGTGTAGGCCCCAAAAGGGTCTCGAGGGTTCGAATCCCTCCTTCTCCGCCAAAAAGCAAGACACACTGTACAGTGTGTCTTGCTTTTTTATTCTCAGGATCCCCCTATGCTGAGCCCCCCTTGTGCCTAAGTTGTGCAAGGGGGGCTCCATTGCTTTTGGACCCAGGATTCTCTTTCAATCCAGCCGGGCCGTGTGGTCGATGGGCAGGGAGATCACCATGGCTTGGGCGGCGGTGCGCAAGCCGTGCTTGGCATTGATGGCCTCCAGGATGGCGTTGCGCTCTCGGTTGGTGGCTACGATGGCCAGCACTTCCTTCTCCTCCTGCAGGGTGATGCCCGCGAACTTCCCCACTTCTTCCGCATCGGTCCAACGGGCCCGGATGACCGTTCCGCCCCGCGCGCCGGCGGTCCGCGCCGTCTCCATGACCTCGTCGGTGTAACCTGTGTTGACGGTAGCCAGAATCAAGCTGTGGTGGTTGCCCTGTTCCATGAATTGCTCTCCCCTTTCCGGTTTCATTTCCTCCAGACGGGACAGCGCCACTGCCAAAATGGCGCTCATCCCCGACAGGTTCAGTGTAAAGGCAATGCCTGGCGTTCCCAGTTTGGAACGGTCCTCATCCTTTAAGTGGTACACCAGCTGGAGCATGGTGTCCTTGGGCCCTAGGGTGAGGATGATGTCCCGCTCGCTGGTGCCAAAGCCCAAAGCATCCAGTAAGTGGGAGGCTGCAGTGCCATGTCCCGCTGCCTGGTTATGATGGATCAGTCCGAATTGGCGGTAATGCTCCCGCAGTTCCCGCCCTTTTCCCCGCTCCACAATGGAGACTAGGAGCTGCATTGGTGCAACAGATGGTGCCATATTCTCACTCCTCCCAGTAAATTACGCCCTCTTCCAGGCTCTCCAGCTCCTGGTGGATGGCTTGGCGCAGCGCCTTGGTGGATGCACGGGATTTGAGCTTGTCCACAAGCCCCATCAGCTGAATGGTAAAGAGGGGGGTCATTGCCACCAAGGCCACAATGCCAAAGGCATCGGTGAGCACGTTGCCGCCCACTGCCTCACAGGCCCCCATGGCCAGTGGGAGCAGGAAGGTGGTGGTCATCGGTCCAGAGGCCACCCCGCCGGAGTCAAAGGCCACGCCGGTAAAAATCTGCGGCACAAAGAATGTCATGATCAATGCCACCGCATAGCCGGGGATCAGGAACCAGAGGATGGAGATTCCTGTCAGGATGCGCAGCATGGCCAATCCCACCGAAATGGCAATGCCGATGGACAGGGCACGGTTGATGGCTTTTTGGGTGATAGAGCCATTGGAGATCTCCTCCACCTGACGGGCCAGCACCCGCACTGCCGGCTCAGCGCGAACAATGAAGTAGCCCACCACAGCCCCAATCGGCACCAGCAGCCAGGCCGTGCCGCCGGAGGCGATGGCGCCGCCAATGGTGGCACCTGCCGGCAGAAAGCCTACGTTCACCCCGGTGAGGAAGAGCACCAGGCCGAGGTAGGTGTAGCCCATGCCGATCACCATTTTCAGCAGTTGGTGCCGCTGAAACCGCCGGAAGATCAGCTGGAACAGGATGAAAATGGCGATGATGGGCAGCAATGCCACCGCCACTTCTCCAATGTAATCCGGCAGTTCGTGGACAAACAGCGACGCGGCCTCCTGGGTGGTGGCAATTTCCGGAATGGTCACAGCGGTGTAGGCCGCATCCATGTCTGGCATGACGATACCAAGGATCATCACCGACAGGATCGGACCAATGGAACACAATGCCACCAGGCCGAAGGAGTCGTTGCTGGAGTTTTTATCGCTTCGTACCGCCGCCAGGCCGATGCCCAAGGCCATGATAAAGGGCACTGTAATGGGGCCCGTGGTCACGCCGCCAGAGTCAAAAGCCGCCGGGACAAAACTCTCCGGCACAAAAAACGAGAGCGCAAAAACCACAAGGTAAAAGAACACCAGCATGTAGGACAGCGGGATGTTCAGCAGCATACGCACCTGGGCCACCACCAGGAAGAAGCCCACCCCAACGGCCACCACCAAGATCAGGGTCATGTTGGGAACCGAGGGCAACTGTTCGGCCAGCACCTGCAAATCTGGTTCGGCCATGGTGACCACAAAGCCCAGCACAAAGCAAACCACCAGCGGGATCACCACCCGGCGGGCTTTGCTGATCTGCACACCGATGCCGTCCCCCATGGGGATCATGGACATGTCCACCCCCAGGGTGAACAGCCCCATCCCCACCACCAACAGCACCGCGCCAAAGAGGAACAGCACCATGGTGCCCGGTGTCAAGGGGGCAACGGTGATACTGATGATCAGCACAATGGCTGTGATGGGCAGCACCGAAGCCAAGGATTCCTTGATTTTTTCCAAGAGTAGCTGATTATGCCGCAAAGCACAACCTCCTTTCTGTCGGCCTGCCGTTCCGAAAACGGCAGAAAATCATACTATTATTGTGTATTATATCACGAATTTCCATTTTTTGCAACGCAGAAGCCTGTCCCTTTCTGCCCTCGGCCCCCTTCCCACCCTTGCGTCCCAAGGAGAATTGGTCTATACTAGGGCCTGACAACAACCAGAGAGAGGAAGACCACCATGCTTACCCTGGATAAAATTTACCACGCCGCCTTCGTTCTGAAAAAAGTGGCTCGGAAAACCGACCTTATCAAAGCCACCAAACTGTCCGACCACTGCGAGCTCTACCTAAAAACCGAGAACCTGCAGGAAACCGGCAGCTTCAAACTCCGAGGCGCCTACTATAAGATCAGCCAGCTCTCCGAGGAGGAGAAGCAGCACGGCATCCTGGCCTGCAGCGCCGGCAACCACGCCCAAGGCGTGGCCATGGCCGCCACCCAGAGCGGGATCAAGTCCCTGATCTGCATGCCCGACGGGGCCCCCATCAGTAAGGTGGAGGCCACCAAACAGTTGGGGGCAGAGGTCCGCCTGGTGAAAGGGGCCTACGACGACGCCTACGCCACCGCCCTCCAGCTCCAGGAGGAGACTGGGGCTACCTTCATCCACCCCTTTGATGACGATGAGGTCATCGCCGGTCAAGGGACCATCGGCCTGGAAATTCTGGACCAGCTGGAAAGCCCCGATGCCGTGGTGGTCCCCATTGGCGGCGGCGGGCTGATCTCCGGGGTGGCCTACGCCATCAAGCACCTGAACCCCAAGGTAAAGGTCTACGGCGTACAGGCTGCCGGGTCGGCCAGCATGATCGCCAGCCAGCAGGAAGGCGCCCCCATCACCCTGGACCAAGCGGACACCTTTGCCGACGGCATCGCCGTCAAGCACCCTGGCGACCTGACCTACCGCTTAGTGTCAGAGTATGTGGACGGTATCGTCACCGTCACGGAGGATGAGATTGCCACCGCCATCCTGGCCTTGCTGGAAAAACAAAAGGTCATCGCCGAAGGAGCCGGAGCCGTGAGCGTGGCCGCGGTGCTGTTTCACAAGCTCCCCATCCAGGGGAAAAAGGTGGTGTGCATCGTCTCCGGGGGAAACATTGACGTGAACATCCTCAGCCGGGTCATCACCCGGGGCCTGGTGACCAGCGGCCGAAACACCACCCTCACCATCGCCTTGGCAGACAAACCCGGCCAGCTGCAAGAGGTCTCTGAGATCATCGCCCGGTGCGGCGCCAATGTGGTCTCGGTACACCATGACCGGGGAGACGTCAACATGGCCATCAACAGCTGCTTCCTGAAGCTGGGCCTAGAAACCCGGGACAAGGCCCAGATTGAGCAGATCAAAGAGGAACTCACCCGCGCAGGGTTCCACCTGGTATCCGAACGCGTATAACAGCGCAGAAACCATCACAGCGCCGTCCCCTTGCAAAAGGGGACGGCGCTGCAGTTTTTATGGCTCCGGTGGAAAGGCCAGGCCCTTCTCTTGGAGAAGGGCGAGAAACCCACGAACGTTCTCCGACGGATGCCTGGGGAAGAGAATGCCATAGGGGATCCGATACCCCCAGGCCACCGGCAGGGTGCAGAGGGAGGGGTGGATATCCGCCCAGGCGTCCAGGGTCAGCAGCAGTTTCCCCTGCTGTTCACAGGTGTTGAAGGTGTCCACATCGTAATAGTAACCCGCCTCCTCAATGTGAATCTGGGGATGGGTTTGGTGGAGGCGGTCGCGGAAGTGGTCCAGCAGCTCTGTCTCTCCCCGTTTCACCATCACAAGGTGCTCCCCGTGGAGGTCCTCCAAGGTCAGCGCCTCCTTGGCGGCAAGGGGATGGGGTTTGGGAACGGCCACGCAGAGGCGATGGCTGCCCAGCAGGAGATAGCCCGCATTTTCCTGCATGGATTTGGAGTTGAAGGCCCCCACCAGAACATCAATCCGCTCCCCCAAGGAAGCAATGACGGAGAGGATTTGCTCCTTGGTATCCTCATAGGGGACGATGGAAAACTTATACTGGGGATACGCCTCCCGAAAGGGCGCCCATCGGTCTGTCAATACCCGGCTGGGATTGAGGAAGGAGGAACCCACTCGAATGGAAATTCCCCGGGCCCGTTCCGCCTCACGGGCTTTGGCCAGGGCAGTCTCCCCTGCTTGGAAGAGTTTCCGTCCCTCCTGGTAGAGCACCTGCCCTGCCGCAGTCAGTTCGATGCCCTGGTTGCTCCGCCTGACTAGAGTGAGGCCCAGGCGGCCTTCCAAGGTGTTCATGTGTTTCATCACAGAGGCCGGCGTGACCAACAGCCGGGCCGCCGCCTTGGAAAAACTGCCGCTTTCCGCCACCTGGAGAAACACCAGAAAGGGCTGGCTGAACATGAAAATGCCCCCTTTTCGTTTTTCCTTTTGGTAAATGCATCGTAGCATGTTTGGTCATTCCCTGTCAAGGAAATCCCAGGTACAATACAGGCAAGAACACCAAATTGCCTGGCCTACGCCGCCCCGCAGCGCCAGGCCAAAGGAGGAACTGCCGTGGAAACCATCCTATTAAACAACGGAAAAACGCTCCCCTTGGAAGGGTTCGGCGTGTTTCAGATTGCAGATCAGACCCTCTGCCAGCAAGCGGTTTTGGAGGCGCTTCAGGAGGGATACCGGCTCATTGATACCGCCGCGTCCTACTTCAATGAGGAAGCCGTGGGCCGTGCCCTTCGAACCAGCGGCCTGCCCCGGGACGAGGTCTTTGTCACCACCAAAGTGTGGGTGCAGGATTTTGGAGAAGTCAAAACACGGGACGCCGTTCTGCGCTCCCTGGAGAAACTGGGGCTGGAGTATATCGACATGGTCCTTCTCCACCAGCAGATGGGGGACTACTACGGCGCCTGGCGGGCCCTGGAGGCTCTGGTTCAGGAGGGAATCATAGGCACCATCGGGGTGTCCAACTTTTATCCCGACCGGTTGGCTGACCTGTGCTGCAACGCTGCCATTCCCCCGGCGGTAAACCAGATCGAGTGCCACCCCTTTTATCAGCGGCGCTATGACTTACAGGTCATGAAAAGCCTGGGCGTGGTTCCCATGGCCTGGGGCCCCCTGGCTGAGGGAGGGCACGGCATCTGGACCCACCCCACCTTGGAAGCCATCGGGAAAAAGCACGGAAAAACCAATGCCCAAGTGGCCCTTCGCTTCAACACCCAACGCGGGGTGGTGGTAATCCCCAAGACCACCCACCGGACACGGATGGCGGAGAATCTAGCCATTTTTGACTTCACCCTGGACCAGGAAGACCTGAGCGCCATAGAAGCCTTGGACACTGGCCATACAGAGATCATTGACCACTTGAACATTGACACCGTAACCTTTTTGAACCACTACCGCATTCACGACTGATCCCATCGAACCACGCTCAGAAAAGGAGACTTCTTAACATGAATACCATGGTACTCAACGACGGCACTGTCATCCCCACCGTAGGCTTCGGGGTCTTTCAGATCCCTAACGACGGCTCCACCTACCGGGCCGTCCGGCAGGCCCTGGAGATCGGTTACCGCCACATTGACACCGCCGCCGCCTACTTCAACGAGGCCGAAGTGGGCCAGGCCGTGCGGGAGAGCGGCATCCCCCGGGAAGAGATTTTCGTCACCAGCAAACTCTGGCTTCAGGACCACAGCTATGGGGCCGCCAAGGCAGGCATTCAGGCCTCCCTGGACAAACTGGGCCTGGGGTACATCGACCTCTACCTGATTCACCAGCCCTACGGCGACGTCCCCGGCGCCTGGAAGGCCATGGAGGAGGCCAAAACCACCGGGAAACTCCACGCCATCGGCGTGAGCAACATGACCCCCAAAATCTGGAACACCTTTGTCCCCCAGTTCACCGTGCAGCCCGCCGTCAACCAGGTGGAGTTCAATCCCTTCTTCCAGCAGCGGGAACTGCGGTCGGTGATGGCCCAGGAGAAGACCAAACTGGAGGCCTACTTCCCCCTGGGCCACGGAAGCACGGCCCTGCTCACCCATCCGGTGGTCACCGCTCTGGGGGAGAAATATCGCAAGACAGCCGGGCAGATTCTCCTGCGCTTTGAGGTGCAGGAGGGGTGCATCGTCCTGCCCAAGTCCACCAATCCCCAGCACATGGCGGAGAACCTGGAGATTTTTGACTTTGCCCTCACTCCGGAGGAGATGGACCAGCTCCACGCCCTGGACACCGGCAAAGGTTCCCACGACCCCGACGCACCTGGGGTGGCAGAGATGCTTCTCTCCGCTTACGACGTACACGCATAACCGGGCGCACGGCGTTCCCTTCTTTTTCTCAGCGTATTGACAGGATTTGCATTCTGTGCCAAAATGCTTGGGTGCCATTCTCCCAGGAGAGAATGCAACCGGATACCATTCCCGGCGGGGCACACCCCTGCCGTGACGTTTTCATACGCAAAGGAGGTCTGCCACTATGGCACCCTATGAACCTGTCACCCAAGAGATCCTTGCCCAACTGGAGGCCATCGCCCCCGGCCGGGTTACCGCCGGCGAGGACGTAAACCCCGATTACGGGCGGGACGAAATGCCCATCTACGGCGTCCACATGCCAGAGGCGGCAGTGGAAGTCCTCTCCACGGAGGAGGCCGCTGCCGTGGTGAAGCTGTGCTACGACCACAACATCCCCGTCACCACCCGGGGCGCCGGCACGGGCCTGGTGGGGGGCTGCGTCCCTCTGTACGGCGGGGTGGTGCTGGTCACCACCCGGATGAACCGCATCCTGGACTATGACCTGGAGAACTTTACCGTCACCGTCCAGCCCGGGGTTCTGCTCCAGCAGTTGGCGGAGGACGCCCTGTCCCACGGCTGCCTCTATCCCCCCGACCCGGGAGAGAAGCTGGCCACCCTGGGGGGAAATGTCTCCACCAACGCCAGCGGCATGCGGGGGGT
>PPYF01548741.1_pt1 | contig 11626 bp, 11 predicted proteins | sample 1559871 | NCBI WGS metagenome assembly PPYF01 (sample SAMN08240021, study PRJNA423297) | Human gut metagenome, whole genome shotgun sequencing project. | reverse complement strand
GTAATCCGTATGCTGCTGGTACCGATTGTTTTGGTGGTATTGTTAAAAGCGTTGCATTTTCCAACAGAAATGGTACAGGCGTTTTGTTTGATGGCAGCAATGCCTGTGGCAAATCTACCACTTATACAGGCAGAAAAGGTTGGAGAGGACACAGAGTTATTGTCCAGAGGAATTATGGTGACTACGGTGTTATGCTTTTTTTCCATAACCTTGCTCATGTCTGTTATGTTTTAGAATGACGGCATATAGTTTGGATGGATACTCATTTTCCAATGCATTTATGGGATATGAGTTATCATATAAAAAAGTATGGCTGTTATTGGGGGGATGTTGAAAGCCCAAAGGCAGCCAGAGGAAAATTGAATAAGAAGGATTTTAGAAGAAACTACAATGGGGTAGTAGAAAAGATTTTGTAAGGATACAAAATAGAAACAGAACAGGCAGGCATCTGAAAAAGGATGCCTGCTTTTTACTTTATAGGAAATTCCGATTTTTTTAGGCATAAAAAATAACGTATGTTCATCAAACATACGTTAGATAGGATAAAAATGGGTGCACTTACCTAATGATTGTAGAGAACGATTAAAAAATATAAAAACCTTCTTCTCCAAAATCATCATCCAGTTCTTCGTTCATGAAATAATCCATATCCAGAAGATCTTCATCACTCATGGAGCGAATGTCCTCTGAAGTTAATCCCTCTGGTGGATTATCGATGTATTTTTTGCGTAATTCCTCTATATTTATTGACATTGGGCAATCCTCCTTTGAGAGAATTGTATCATATAACGTAAAAAATGAAAATTAAGAGGAAGACCGCTTTCTACGAGATTTGGACATAACATTCTCGTACATTTCTTCGAGGGAAATACGCTGGTGATTAAAGTATAGTTCAAAAAAATCCATTTCATGTCCGCAATCCGGACATTTAAGTGGATCGTAACCAAATGCACCAAGAATGGCAACACGCCATTTGTTGAAGCTGCGTAAAAAAGGGTGGGCATTTTTGGAAATAACACTGGTAACGGCATGAAAAAGACAGTTTAATAAGGAACGGTCTCGTAAGAAAAAGCGGCGGAGGTTTTGGTCAATGGTGAAAACGCAATGGCGATGAGTAGTATGGATAAGTTTAAAAGACATGTTAGTGGTGCGTTCCATAGAATATTTGTTACCGCAGGTAGGGCAGAAACGGCTATGACAACGAAAGGGGACAAACTTGAGTTTGCCGCAATGAGGACACCCATACATGGCACCACCAAAAGATGGATCGCCACAGTGGAGCATTTTGTTCTCAATTATATAGCCTATAGTTTTTGAAATAGTTTAAGTAAGCTTACTCTTTCAAAAAACTATAGGCTAGTTTATACATTCATTATGGAGCGTTTCTTGCTCGTTTTTTACCGATGCATGTTTTACTTAGTAATAGAAATCTTTTTAATTGCTGACCATGCACCATAGATCTTTTTGGTATTTGAAGTTTTATATGCACGTACTCGAACATAATAAGTCTTTTTGGCATTCAGCTTGTTTACTGCTTTTTTAACAGTGGAAGAAGTAACTGTTTTAGTTGTTGGAGAAGTAAAATTCTTTGATGTAGAATATTGAATTTCATATCCTGTAATTTCCTTCTGTTTTTGCATTGTTATTGTTATCTTCTTGTTAGAGGCTGTTCTGCTTACGCTCAAAATTTTTGCTTTAGCAGGTTTGCTGACAGTTGGTGTTTCTACTTTTTCCTTTCCATTTAAAGCAGTTAAAACAGAGTCATAGGCAACAGCTAAATCGTATGCAGCATCATAAGTCTCATAGATATCATTGGTATTTACTTTTTCAGCCGCATCATATTTGCTATACATTTTCTTTATCTTTGCTTCTGGATATACCGTATATTTGTCGTAATCGATACTGTAAACGGCGTCCATAAGATTATCCAGATAAGCATTTACATTTTCATCTTTTAAAGCTGGAACACTATCTGGTGCTTTTCTGATACTGCTTCCTGCCTGTTGTTCGTATGCGTATGCAATTTCAAATAAGGTTTCTTCATTTCCGTAGCTTGTAAACATTGACATACCTAAAGGCATTTTTTCGGTATAACCATTTGCGGCATCTGTTTTTGCAAAGCCCATAGGCATCATCATGTCAGGAAGTCCTGCTACAGGTCCAAAATAGTTTATGTAGCTTGCAGCATTATTTTTATTGACAGTTGTTTTTGCTAGGTTTGCATTTTCCTCCTGCACATTGGCTACATCGGTTTGTGAAACATAAATAACAGCATCAATGCCATTATCCTTTAAAATCTTGCTTATTGTTGTTCGGAAATTCAACATATTATTCCAGCAAGTATTCCAATCCTCTGTTGTACGTGGATTTGTCATCTCAGATAGAGAATTAGCAGGATTTTTTACGCTAATGTTAATATAATTCACACCTAATCCTGTATTCATAATATCTTTTACTGTTTTACATGGAGCATTTTCACCAAGGGAAGCAAGATATTCATTCATATCCCATTCAAATACACTGTAGCTGGTTTTTTGTCTAAGGCTGGTAATCAATGTTTCTGGAATTAAGTTTGATACATCTACAAGTGTTGCTCCAGCTTTTACTAAGTTACTTTTTGCTTTTGTAACCATACCACTAATTTTGTTATCCAAGGATACTGCGCTTCCTGTAGCAACTTCTCCTGTGTTTAATACAGAATATCCAAATGAGTTGGAAAGGTAACCGATTTTCTTTCCTTTTAGGCTGTTACTAGTCAAGTTAGAAGTATAACCACCAGATGGAATTAAATTATTTGCATCAGCAGTATAACTGTCAGCAGGATCGGTTCCAGCCATTCCTTCTAACATAATAGCTAAGTCTTCTGCACTTCTACAAAGAGGACCTGTTACATCTCGGTCTGCATTTAGTGGAATTACACCATCAATGGAGGTTAACCCTTTCGATGGACGGATGCCGTATAAGTTGTTAAAAGAGGATGGTCTTCGAATGGAAGAACCAGTATCGGTTCCTAAACCTGCGGCTGCAAAATTACAAGTAACTGCAACGGCTGTTCCACCAGAAGAACCTGCGGAGGAACGTGTAGTATCATATGGATTATGTACGGTGCCTCCAAGTGTGGAGCGTGAGTCAGAACCACTGGATGCAAACTCGGACATATTTGCTTTTGCTAATATAATAGCGCCCTGTTCTTTTAATTTTTTTACTACATAGCAATCATCTGGTGCAATGGAATTTGCAAGAGAAGCGGAACCAGCAGTAGTTGCCATTCCTGCTACATCGTAATTATCTTTTACGATAATAGGAATACCATGGAGCTTTCCTTTGATTTTTCCTTCTGCTCTTAGCTGATCTAGCTTAGCAGCTTCTGTTAAAGCGTCAGGGTTTATGGAAATGATGGAGTTTAGGTTTAAAGACTTATCATAAGCGTTAATTCGATCAAGATACATTTGTACCAACTGTACAGCAGTCAACTCACCTTTTTCCATTGCGGTACTAAGTTCGGATATACTGGCATCCATCAAGTCAATTGTTGTAAAAATATTTTCTAGGTCATTCTCTGCGGTAGTAACTTTTTGGCTATTGGAAGCCTCTGTGGCAGCAGTTGCAGCATTAGCAATTGGTGCAGGGGTTATTGCAGGGAACATAGAAAATACCATAGCAATTGACAATGCAAATGCGGCAAATTCTTTCTTAATTAAGTTGTGTTTTTTCATATTTGCTTCATCCTCCTTTTAAACCAGCGCAAATAGTTTTCACGTACTTGCATCTTTGACAATAGTAAATTGTCTTTGTTAGGTTCCTAAAACTACGTTGTCGGGTTACACACTGGCATGGATTGTTCGCATAAATAAAAAACGAGAAAGTTTACGTCTCTATAAACTTCCTCGTTTTTATTATGAATTTGATTATATAGTACAGATATCAGATTGTCAATAAATTTTTAATAATGCTATTTTTTGGAAAATTATATCATTGAGATAATTGGCAATGAAAAATGGGTAACCGTAATAAAACGATTTAGCGAATAATTAAAAATTTAGTGCTATGTTAAATTTAATAAGTAAATAATTGTGTCCAATAATTTACACTATTTTGCTGATAATATCCTACACCAATTTTAGTAAAGTTAGCATTCAGGATATTAGCACGGTGTCCTGCACTGTTCATCCAGCCATTCATAACTTCTTGTGGTGTTTTCTGTCCATATGCGATATTTTCTCCTGCACCACGAAAAGAAATGCCCTGTTCTGTAATTGCACTGGAAAAGGTACTTCCGTTTGGACGGGTGTGGGAAAAGTAACTTACCGTTTCTTTGGCGCGAACCTGCGCGGCTTTGGATAAGGTGGTATCCAATGTGACAGGAAAAAGTCTAGCTTTGGCACGTTCTACATTTACCAGTTGAGCCACTTGGGAAACAAAATCATTGTTCTGCGGAGTTTCCGTTGTAATAAAAATAGATCACAGCCATATTCTGAAAGATAAAACTGTGATTGTTAGCAGTAACACGGACAATATAACACAAAAATGATACATAAGTATACCGGTAAATTATTGAAATAAAAGAAGGATGTAGAAGGAGATGAATTATTTAGAATACTTGCACTCCACGATGTTCTACAGAAGTAGAAAATACAATAAGGGTTTTTGTACGCCCAAATGTTTGCAATTCGCCAATAAATTGATCCAGGTCATTGGTTGTATAAAATTGTACTTCCAGCAGCATGGAGTAATCTCCGGTTACACAGTTACATTCAATGACATTGGGACATTTTTTGATATATGGATAGAATTCTTTTTTATCGTTGGGAGCAACTTCCAGATTTATAAATGCTTTAATATGGTACCCAAGCAGCTCTGGATTTAGAGTGGCATGAAAACCGGTAATATAATTTTTTTCAATCAGATGTGCAATGCGTGTGGAAACAGCAGGAGCAGTTAAATAAGACTCCTTGGCAATTTCCTTTAAAGGGGTTCTGGCATCTTTTTGTAAGATTTCTAAAATTCGTTTATCAATGGAATCCAATTCATTATTTTTCATGTTTATGCACCTCCGGATTGTTACAGGCCTGTAAAGTTCTACTTAATTTTAGTATAGCAATGAAGGGAAAAAATGCTAGTGGTACATTTTGGAAAAAAGATGAATAGATTTGTTTGACTTACTTTTTGAAAGTGAAGGAATAAAAAGACAAAAGAAAATAAAGTTTTGGGCTGAAAAAAATAAAGAAATTTCCTCTTTTAAAAAAGTATTGACGGAAGAAAAAGGAGGGCATAAGATGTGGGTGTGTAAGAGGTCAAAACCAAAGCCGGCGAAAACATACTTTATAGTCTGATACATAAAGAAACAAGGTACCTGCCTCAAGCAAAATGGTATAAAAGGTTACACAAAGATTTGCAGGGAAAGGAGCGACGATTATGGCAAAAGTATATGATCCATATGAGAACGTAGTGGCAACGATGGAAGAGGCCATGGAAGTTGGTAAAATAGATAAAACGATGTTTGACATTATAAAGAACCCACAGCGTGAGACAAAGGTGTACTTACCTTTGGAAATGGATGATGGGACCGTAAAGGTGTTTGAAGGTTATCGGGTACAACATTCTAACATTCGGGGACCGTTTAAAGGTGGAATTCGATTTCATGAGGATTGTACATTAAGTGAGGTAAAAGCATTAGCAACGTGGATGTCTTTAAAATGTGCCGTTGCCAATATTCCATATGGAGGAGCAAAAGGTGGAGTAAAGGTGGATCCTAAGACTTTATCCAAGAGAGAATTAAGAAATCTTACCAGAAGATATACCTTTGCAATTGCACCAATCATTGGAGCTGATACGGATATTCCAGCACCGGATGTAAACACCAATGCACAGACCATGGCATGGGTACAAAACTTTTGTTAAAGACGGTTGGAAAAGAACTTGCTGGGACGACGGTAGCCATTCAGGGAATGGGAAATGTAGGAAGCAATGCTGCTAGGATTTTTCATCATAGAGGTGCAAAGGTGGTAGCCGTTAGCGATGTTTCTGGTGGTATTTACTGTGCAAATGGTTTGGATATGGATGTAATTTCGGATTTTGTAGAGCAGACGGGAAAATTATTAAAGGAGTATGAGGCACCTAACATCACACACATTACCAATGCGGAAGTTTTGACCTGTGCCTGCGATGTTTTAGTACCTGCGGCATTGGAGAATCAGATTACAGAAGAAAATGCACCAAAGCTGGCATGTCGTTATATCGTAGAAGCTGCAAATGGACCAACTACAACAGAAGCAGATGCCATATTGAAAGAAAGAGGCATCCTGTTAATTCCAGATATTTTTGCCAATAGCGGTGGCGTTATCGTATCGTACTTTGAATGGGTACAGAACATACAGGAATTAACTTGGGAACGAAATCAAGTCAATGATATGCTGGAAAAACTGATGACGCAGTCGTTTGCAGAGATACAGGAGGCAGTAGAACAATATTCCTGTACCTATCGTATGGGTGCCTATATTGTAGCGCTGAAAAAATTAATTTTTGCGGAGGAAATAAAGGGCATTTTCCCTTGATGGGATAAAGTGAAAAGAGAATACGTTATTATCATAAAAGTACCAAAACGGATTTCGAATATCCTTGACTTGATATAAAATAGAAAAAGAGTATGCGGGTAAGAAGCTGGGACATCTGGTTTCTTATCCGTTTTTTCTTTATCAGAAAATGCATTCTAGAAAGCAGATGGGGCATTGATATTTCGTAAGCATTCTTTGATAGAATATGTATTCAATCGTATAAAAAGTTGGAATATTGGAATGTTGATTTTGTCCGTAAAAATCCCTGAATGATTCTTGTTTCAAACGCATGTATTTGCTACAATAAAGGGAAGAAAACAGCCTTTCTTTTGCAAATATAAAAGAGAATACATTTGTAAACACAAGAGAAAAAATTTGTAGAATGATTGCAGATCTTTATGACAACCATAACTATTTGCTTCAAAGCAAAAATATTACAGAAAATGAAAAGTCTTATATACGGGAAACAATAGAAAAAAAAGAAAATATGAATGATGCCTTTGTTAGTATGTCGTTGCATCGCTTATCGCAATACCTTCATAAACATTACGAAAAAAAGGTGATTATCCTTTTGGATGAATATGATACTCCAATGCAAGAAGCATATGTAAATGGATACTGGGACGAATTAATAAATTTTACAAGAAATCTTTTTAATGCTACTTTTAAGACGAATACTTCACTTGAACGAGCTGTAATGACTGGAATTACGAGGGTTGGAGTAGCACCATCGTCACTGACCTCGAAAGAACCTCGTCGAGTGAACGAGGTGGGCTTTCACACTAGACTCATAAGAACTTCGTCAAGTGTTCAATGCCAATCTGTATTTTCAGACCTAAATAATCTTATGGTAGTTACAACGACCTCTAACGAATACGAAACAGCGTTTGGTTTTACAGAAGAAGAAGTGTTTACTACTTTGGAAGATTATGGATACGGAAGTAAGAAAGAAATGGTAAAGTGGTGGTACGATGGATTTGTATTTGGAAAACAAAAAGACATCTACAATCCATGGTCTATTATTAACTTTCTAAAAATGAAGGGGAAATTTGATACCTATTGGGCAAACACCAGTAGTAATAGATTGGTAAGTAAATTATTGCAAGAAGGAAGCAATCGATTAAAGAGTAACTTTGAGATATTACTAAAAGGTGATAGCATTCATTGTCCTATTGATGAGCGGATCGTATATGATCAATTGGATGAGGATGAAGATGCAGTTTGGAGTCTGATGCTTGCCAGTGGCTATTTAAAAGTCCTCAAATATGAACAGATGGACCAAATCAGCGAAGACGAAGAACCATTATACGAACTGGCACTTACCAATCAGGAAGTAAAAAGAATGTTTCGTAAGATGGTACGTGGATGGTTTAAAAAAACAAAATGGGATTACAATGATTTTGTCAAAGCAATGCTTTGTGGCAATGTAGAAGAAATGAACGAATATATGAATCTTGTATCCGGGCAGGTATTTAGTAATTTTGATACTGGAAAAGGACCTTCCCAAAGACAACCGGAACGTTTTTATCATGGATTCGTACTTGGCTTGATTGTGGAACTTTCAGAAAAATATTGGATTACTTCCAATCGGGAAAGTGGATTTGGTCGTTATGATGTAATGATAGAACCAAAGGATAAGGCAGAGGATTCCATCATTTTAGAATTTAAGGTATTCAATGCAAAAAAGAACATTCCTTAGAGGAAACGGTACAGGTTGCTCTTTCGCAAATTGAAGAGAAAAAATATGAGACAGAGTTGCTTGTAAGAGGTTTTAAAAAAGAACAAATACGGAAATATGGTTTTGCATTCGAAGGAAAAAATGTATTGATAAATGTATTGATTGGAGAACAAGAAAAAGAACAGTGATTGTAGTTATACAGATATAAATGCATGATAAACATAATAGAGGCGGAATCGTTGCCTCATACATAGTAATTTAAGCATAAAAAAAGGAATGTGCGTATTGTAAAATGATACAAAAGCACATTCCTGATTAATTTATCTTTCTTTCTCGTTTGTTAATTTATCAATGACATAGGAAATTTTTTCAATATTTTCGGAAATGGAGGAATTTAGTGTATTACAGTCTTGTGATAATTTTTCCACCTGGTCTGCAACAATGGAAAATCCACGTCCGGCTTCTCCCGCTCTTGCAGCTTCAATACTGGCATTTAAAGCCAACATTTTTTGTTGCTTTTGAATGTTAAATAATTTTGATGTATTTGCCTTGATTTCTTGTACCAGAGTATGGCAGTCAGCAATTCCACCTTCCAGATGTTCTAATAGTTTGCTGTTGTATTTTTCACTGTAACTTGCGAAAATACAGTTATTTAAGGCATCTCCCAGTAGGTATGCAGCAGCTTCAATCTGTGTCTTGGAACGAACATTTACCTTTCTGAGAGCCTCAATATAAGAAGTTTCATTTACTCCGATTTCTTTGGCAACAGCACGAAATTTGTCTTCATCTGGATTTTCGGGAAGAACTTGTCCGCCGATAACAGCCCCTATTTTTTGATCGTGTAGGACCAGATCAATGCTAAAATCAATCAACCCTGCGTGGCAATAATAAATGCCACTACATTCTTTGTCGCATTTTTCACAACGTCTTTTTCCCTCTTTTGAATTTCTGGTATACTTCATACAAAAGTCTGTGAAATTATAACAATCTGAAATATAATTGCCGTCAGCATCTACTGCAACGGTAGCAAGACCAGTAGCAGAAGCCCAGTTTTCCATAATTTCCTGAAATCTTTTCATGTCTGTAAAATCTTGAATTTTCATAGATACCATTCCCCCTTTGGTAATAATAAAATACGCATCCTTTTGAAAATGAAAAGGATGCGGTAACAACCCCTTACTTTATTATACAGTTTTGGGAAAAAGAATGCAATTTTTTTATGAAAGGACAAGAAAACCCACTACCTTTAGGCGGTGGGTTTTCTTGCACGAGGTGTGGGGTTCAAGCCTCATACCTCGTAAGGCACGCAGTGTCGCTTTTATAGGAGCAAGTAGCGAAGCGGATTGCGAATATCGTTGACAAAAATGGGAGGAACTGTTGGTTATAAATTGGCGGCGAAAAACCCACAGGATTGCCTGTGGGATACGAGTTAAGAGAAAACAGGCTTGTAGAAAATAATGTTTGTGTGGAATGATTTTTAGATGACTGACTATGTCATGTGTATAAAAGAAAAGAATGAAAAAAAGAGGCATATTCGCATTTTATGTGGTTGTCTCTTTTGAAACGTAAAGAAAGAATTGATATTGTCGTGTTATCATAATTTATCTTGTGTATAGGTGAAAATTAATTGTGTTTATTGCCAGTTCTTTTTCTAAAGTGCTTCTGTTAGAAAATAATTGACGAACCATATTGATATAGTAGTCTTCCTGTTTCGGAAGTGAATCAGATAATAGAAAATCAATGGAAACACCTAACCTATTAGCAATAGGAAGTAATTTATCTAAAGTAACCTTTCGTTCGCCACGTTCAATCTGACCAAGATAAGCAGTAGAAATGTCTACACATTCTGCTAATTGCTCCTGGGTAAGGTTAAGTTTATTTCGTTCCATTTTGATTTTTTTTCCAAGTAATTCATAATTCAAGTAAATCCCCCCAAAAATACAACTATTAGTATAAGTAGATAATACAGAAAATATACAAATAATATAACAGGCTGATAGCTGTATTCGTTTATGCTGATAGTTGCAAAGAGAAAAAGAATATGATATACAAGTGGTTAGCCTCTAATATGTAATGATGAACTGATGAAGAGTATGATACAGATGACGACGAGGAAGAGTACATTCTTCCGTATAGTGATAGCTGTTATTTAAGCGAGGAAGACATTGAAGGACTTTCCGATAAGGAGCTTCGTTTGGCACGAAATGAGATTTATGCAAGACATGGTAGAAAATTTAAAGACAAAACATTGCAAAAGTATTTTGATGAAAAAAGCTGGTATGAGGGAGAGTACGAACCAGATGAATTTCAGGAAACTTGGTTAAGTCTTTTGGAAAGAAAAATGCAGCGTTTTTACTGGAAAAAGAAAAAGGGAAAAAATAATAGAGACAGCTATTCTTTTGCAAAGTGATTGAAAATAAAAATAAGAGGGAATGGCTTTGTTTTCTATAGGATGTAACAGTTTAGTCTGCAGAAAGAATTGTACAAATCAAACCATTACTTGACATAAATTTGCAAAGCACTTACCATGATTATAGACATACTGAGGAACATAGTATGTCTGTAAATGGAATATAGGTATTTAATTTTTCATAAAATGCAAGGCTTAGGTAAAAGGCATAGGGTAGAGAAAGTACATAAAAAACAGGAGGAAGAAATGCGAAAATTAACCTATAATATAGTCGCACATGTCAATGCAAAATTAAAAGAGCAGCAGGTACCATACAAAATTCAATTTGGTAATGGAAGTATAGCATTTATTGAGCCATTAGGAATATGCGCCTGTCAGGGAAAAGAAGAAATTTTTGCTACAGTAGTGACGGAGGCATTTAAGGAATATGGTTTTGTGGCAGAAATAAAATTGACAGAGTTTAAAATAGCACTATTCGAGAAAAAAGTCAGGGTAGTTGCGGCCGTGTTGCATAAGAAAAATCAGCAGGGACAGTCTGTGATTTTTGCCACACAGAGAGGTTATGGAGCATGGAAAGGTGGATGGGAATTTCCTGGTGGAAAAATAGAATGGGGAGAAACTCCACAACAAGCATTAGAGCGAGAAATCCAGGAAGAGTTAGATGCAAAGATATTCGTTGGAGAGCAACTGGATACGGTAGAATATGATTATCCAGATTTTCATTTATCTATGGATTGTTTTTGGTGTGTAGCAAAAGAGGAATTGGTACTAAAAGAACATACCGATGCAAAATGGTTGACAAGGGAGCAATTGTCTATGGTTCAGTGGTTGCCTGCAGATATTGGAATTTTAGAAAAAGTAAAAGAGGGAATGAAAAAAGATGAATAGAAAAAAGAAATTACGGTTTGTTTTGGTAGTAGTAGGAATGGGTTTGCTGATGCAGGGATGCCATACGGGGAATGAAAGTGGAACACAGGTTACAGA
>PPYF01438242.1_pt1 | contig 11626 bp, 7 predicted proteins | sample 1559871 | NCBI WGS metagenome assembly PPYF01 (sample SAMN08240021, study PRJNA423297) | Human gut metagenome, whole genome shotgun sequencing project. | reverse complement strand
CGTCCAACCGCCCCGGCGAGGGCGACGCGGGGCGCGGGGAGGCCGTGCACGCGGACGCGTTCGACGTGACCATCACGACAACAGGCGGCACGGCGACCGGCCAAATCACGGTGGACGCGCTTGACGACGCGCCGGTGCTGACTGTTCAGGGAGACCGAGGCGAACACGCTGCGGACTCTGAGAGGGGCAGCATTGCTGATACATTCATGGTGCATTTCGGTTCGGACGGGCCGGGGGGCGCGGCGTTCACGTTCGACGGGCATACGCTCGTAAAGAATGCTGAAGGCAACTGGCAGTATACGGCCCCGGACGGCCTCTACACCATAACCGTCGTCCAGACTGGGACCGACGGCAATGAATTCCGGTATTCCTATACGCTGGAATATGATTCGACCAAGGTCAAGGAAGGATTTGGCGGCGATCTCAAGGTGGTGGCCACGGATGGAGATCTGGATACCGCAACCGATACGGTCCATATCGCCGTCACCAATACCGCTCCAGAAGCGGCGGACAATGTCTATGACATCGACAAGGCCGTGTCCGGGGAAAGCATCATCTCCGCATCGGCGAGCGCGGTGCTCGGGGACAGCATCATTACGGTGGGCGGTACTGTAGGCGACCGTATCCATACCGGATGGATGACGGACAAGCAGGATGACGCGTTCACAGTTTTGGAAGATGGGGTTGCGGGTGACCTTTTCGGCAAGTTCTTCTCGGATCTGGGCGGCAACAACCTGACACTGGATACCTTAAAGGACGCCGCACACATCTACACGTTGAAGATCACCTCCGGGACGAGTGCTGATCAGGTTCAGGCCGCGGTCAAGTACGCCTCGGAACACAACCTGCTGCTGTACATCGAAGGTGAGCTAAACAGTTCGTTGCTGGGGAATACGCCCCTGAATTGCGTCACTATCGTCAACGGCAATCTCTCCATCAACAGCGAAGGGTTCGGCGCGAACAGCTTCTTGTATGTCACGGGCAATGTGCACGCCGGAGAGGATTTCACGGTGAGCGGCGGTTTGGCCGTGGGCGGGGATCTCACGGGGTCCGCATCCATTGAAGTGGAGCATACCGCCGATGTCTTCACGCCCGACAACGTGGTCATCAGCAGCACGGTCCCCTCGGGAGAGGTGCCGAGTACATCGATCACGATCACGTTTGAGGATCTGTTGCACAACGACATGGACAGGGATGACGCGTCCGTGTCCAAGGACGGCCTGCATATCACGGAGATCACCATAGGCGGCAAGACATATACCTCCCATGATGCTTCCACGGACATCTCGTACAACGAGACGACGAAGATCTCGATCGATTGGCAGAATGGCACGATTTCGGTTACGAATACCGGAAAGAACAGTGAGTCGATCCAGTTCGGCTACGGGGTGGAAGATCGGCACGGCGCGGCCGGCAGCGCAGACATCACCGTCAACGTGACCGCCACGACCGGCGCGGGCTCCATCGGCGACGACCTCCTGCAAGGCGCGACGACGACGGAAAACGTCGCTATGAGTTACAACATCTCCTTTGTGTTGGATAACTCATGGTCAATGGGCACAAAGGATAGGTGGGGAAATTACAAGTATACGGAGGGATGTTCCTACGATACGGCTCAGAAGGCCGTCGCTCAGTACATCACAAAGCTGTGGAGCGATATCAAGGGGACCGATGCTGTCATCAACATTCAGCTTGTTAAGTTCGCCGGGTCTGTCAACGCCAATAACACATTCTTGTTGACCAGCGCGACGACGGAAGCCCAACTGAATCAGTTCATCAGTGACTATTTGAATTCTAAGAACCTGTACAGTTCAACAAACTATGAAGATCCGTTGCTGAAGGCTGAAACGTGGTTCAATTCGGTGGAAGCAAATGGACATGACAACAGGCTGTACTTCATCACCGACGGGGATCCGAACAAGTCCAACAGCGGAGGATGGGACCACGTCGGCAATGCGGAAAAGGTCTATAACCGCATCGTCGGAGACAGCGCCCACCCGGTCGACGTCCACGCCATAGGCATCCTTGGGAATGGCGCGAACAACCTCGACGTGCTCGACAGGTTCGATAATACCCCAAGTGAGGATTCTCCCCACAACGCGACTATCATCAACAACGCGAATGAGTTGTATGACGCCATTGTTTCGTCCACGGTGACGAAGCCCGTTTCGGACACCATCTTCGCCAACAAGGGCGATGACGTGGTCTTCGGAGACACCGCGCAGTTCAGCGTGGATGGGGCCATCGTCTCCCTCGCGGAGTATGTGAAGGCGCAGCTCGGCTTCAATCCGAGCACGGCCGACGTTATCGACTACGTCCGCGAGCATCCTGAGGAAATAGGCAGCGCGCTGGTTCCGAATGCCAACGAGGGCAAGCCGGACATGCCCGATGCCCTGATCGGCGGGGAAGGCAATGACGTCATGTATGGGCAGGGCGGCAACGATCTGCTCATCGGCGACGGCAGCAATACTTCAGGCGCGGGCGATACCCTGCACCAGCTCGCGGATCACCTGGGCGTCGTCGTTCCGGAGGGGGGGCATATCCCTCCGGCATCCCTGAGCGATGCCATCCTGAATCTGGGCCACGATAGCGCCAAGCTGCATGAGCTTGCGGACTGGTCGGAAAAGCATCTGGAAAACTCGTCCGACGGTGACGATTGGCTGTTCGGTGGCGAAGGGAACGATGTCCTCTTCGGTCTGGGCGGCAATGACCACTTGTACGGAGGTTCCGGGAACGACATCCTTTTTGGCGGCAGTGGAGATGATTACCTCGACGGTGGAGAGGGACGGGATATATTGTTCGGCGGCTCCGGGAACGACATCATCAAGTACGACTCCACCGACTTCCTTGTGGACGGCGGCGACGGCATCGACTTCCTGATTACCGACAACAAGGACCTGAGCCTCGACGAGCTGCTGCGGAACACCGATCCCAATAATGGCCCGATCGTCCAAAATGTGGAAGTTCTGATTTCCGGGGACCATGCCTTGTCGCTTACGGATACGGCCGCGCTGAAGCAGTACGGCATAGAGCTCGGCCTTGACGGGGACAAGGAAACGCTGACGTTGACCGATGCATGGACACAGCAGGGCGACGCCTTCGTGAATGCGGATGCGGGCCTTACCATCCAAGTGCACGGCCTCACGCCTGAAACCGTCACGGACGATCAGGCGATGCTCCATAAGTTCATTTTGGAAAACGCGCAGTAACATACACGCATCCTCCCGGATCGACTATACCGCGCAATCCGGGAGGATGCCCGAAGGGCCTATGCGTATCCTCTTTTTGAATTATACTTTTCCCGGACCTCTGGGGACGATGGCCGCTTCGTTGGCCGCACTGCCGGGCAACGAGGTGCTGTTCGCGTCGGAGTACGGAAGGCGTGATTTCTCGCTCCCAGGCGTCAAGAGGGTTCTCCTGAAGAAGCCCAAGGACAGGAAGAAGGCTGCTGTATCGATATCGACCCCCGCCCTTGACGCCGGGGAACGGGATTGGACCATGGCCTATTTGCGCGGCCGGGCCACGGCTTCGTCGCTTATGGGCGTGCTTGCGGAAGGGTTTGAGCCCGACATGGTGATCCTGTCGGGTTCTATGGGCAACGGTCTGTTTGTGCGGAACCTGTTCCCGGAAGCTTTCCTTGTCGGGTATGCCGACTGGTATTTTCGGGATGAGGCCGAGACCCGCTATCCTCTCAGCACTATGCCCGACATCCCCCTGGCCCCCCGCAATATCCGCAACACGTTGCAAGCGAAAAACTTTTTTGATTGTAACTGCCATTTTACGACGACGGAATGGCAACGGGAGCAATACCCCGAAGGGATGCGCGGGCTCATTTCCGTACTGCGGAAGTGTGTGGACACGGAGTTTTTCGCTCCGGACCCCGCCAGCCGATTCAGTTTCGGGGACTGTGAACTGACGGAACGACAAGAGATCGTGACCCTTTCCGTGCGGGACGCCGCCCGGTTGCGGGAGGGTGGTTTCTGGTGCGAGCTGCCGTCCCTGCTCTCGGCGCGGCCGGACTGCCATGTGGTTCTTATCAGCACGGGCAAGGAGGTCCGCCTCGATAGCCTCCGGGAAAGCATGGCGGCGTTCCCCTCCGGCATGAGGGGCCGGATCCACCTGCTGGATTTTCTCCCTCCGGGCGCCTACCGGGACCTGTTGCGCGTCTCATCGCTGCATCTCTGCAAAGATATTTCCTTTATGCTGCCTTCCGAACTCTTGGAGGCCATGAGCTGCGGGTGCGTCGTGCTCGCGCCCGATACCGGAGCCGTCCGCGAAGTCCTCAGCGACGGCCAGAACGGTTTTCTGTACCCCTCCGGGCGCAGGATGAATTGGGTCATGCTCATAACCCTGTTGCTCGAAAGGCGATCCGAGCTGCTCTCCATACGGCGGAACGCCCGGAAGACCGTTTTTGGGAAACACAATAAAAATATCCTGTTGCCAAGGCATATTGCTTTCCTGATGGACCGTTACAACCATTGGCGCGCCCAACAAACACAACTCGCGGAGGGAAACGATGCATTCGAATCTACCTCTGCCTAAGCTTCTTGAGATCATTTCGCGGATCGTGAACGACAGCGGATGCACGGTCCGCATCGTCGACGAAATACCTGTGCAGGATAAGGAGATCCGCGAGCTCTGCCTCCAGATTTACGAGCTGCGCCGGGCCGCGCAATCCATCGCGCACGGGGAACTGGGCGTCCATTTCGAAAACTGCGGCTGTATGGCTACGTATTTGAAGGACATCATGGATAGGCTCAAGGCGGTCGAGCGGGGCATCAAGGAACTCGCGGAGGGCGACACGCCGGAACTTCCCCGCCTGGGGGCCCTCGGGACGTACTTCGAGCTTATCGGCAATACGCTGCAAGAAAACAGAAGGCTTATCGACAAGTACAGGAACCTGTCCCTGACCGACATGCTGACGGGCCTGCCGAACCGGCGCGGCTTCCTCGCGCTGGCGGAAAAGAACTTTGCCCGCGCAAGCCGCAAACGGCAGAGCATTTCCTTCATCATGGCTGACATCGATCATTTCAAGAATGTCAACGACCGGCACGGCCATGAGGCGGGGGACGAGGTGTTGCGCGTGGTGGCGCAGCGCTTTCTGGACTGCCTCAGGGTTGAGGATATTTGCTGCCGGCATGGCGGGGAAGAGTTCCTCGTCATGCTGTACGATACGGATGTGATCCGCGCGGCACTGGTTGCGGAACGGCTGCGCAAGAGCATCGCGGGAAAACCGATCTCCGCCAGAGGGGAGGAGATCCGGGTGACGATCAGCCTCGGGGTGACGGAAATCGTCGCTGCCGATTACGCCGGAACGCGGAAATGCCATGCGGAAATACGGCGGGCTGTGCAGGTGTCCGACGCGTTTCTCTACAAAGCCAAGAAAGCGGGCAGGAACAGGGTCGCCGCCAACCTGCCGGAAGAGGATGAGGGGGTGGCGTAGCAAGTCCTCCCGTCTTTTGAAAGGAGAGGGCGCTTGTCGAGGGAAACGCCGATCCGCCTGTGCGCGGTACGGTTTTTTAGGAAAACGCTTGGGGGATGTCCCGAGTGAACGCGTGGGAGAGAGCCACGCAGGAGGGTGGGTTGCCCTCCGGAGGAGCAAAATATGTACGGTAGAGCCTTTGCGATGATCCTTATGACGGCGGTGCTGTGTCTCGGCGGAATGACGAATGCCCCGGCCGCTCCGACCTCCAACGCCGCCGTGACTTCCGCGCCCGTGCGGGAAGGTGCGGTCACCGTCCGGGAAACCGTGGCCGAGACTATCGCCCATCACCGGGGACTCAAGGTCATTCAGGAAAATCTGGATGTGACCCGCTATGAACTGCGCCGGGCAAAGGCCGGATGGGGGCCGAGCGTGGACGCGACCGGGCGCTACGGCGCCAGCCGCCTGAGCGACAATACCACGCGCTCCTACGGTTCGGATAAGGGCATGTACGCGGCGAGCGGCGTGGGCATTACCCTGACCCAGCCCCTGTGGGACGGCTTCGCCACCCGCAGCCGTGTCCGTACTGGAGAAGCCACCGTTGAATCGATGGAATACCGCGTGTTTGACAACGCTACCTCGTTCGGTCTGGATGGCCTCATCGCCCATGTGGACTACCTGCGTCGGCGTGAAATCCTGCGCCTCGCACAGGAAAATGTGGCACGGCATAAGGAAATCCTCGCTTCGCAGCGCGAGCGCCTGAACCTCGGGGCATCCACGACGGCCGACCTGACCCAGACGGAAGGCCGCCTTTCCCGCGCCATGTCCACCCTGACGGACGCCGAGGCTTCGTTGCGCGAAGCCGAAGCCTCCTATATCCGGCTGACCGGGAAGCCCGTGCCCCCGTCGCTTGCGGAAGTATATGTCCCTGAAGGGATGTTTGCCGACCCCGACGCGGTGATGAAGGCGGCTGAGGAAGGGAACCCCAAGCTGAAGGCGTATCTTGCGGACATCCGGGCGGCACGCGGCGAGAAGGAACTTGCACAATCGGCCTACCATCCGAAGATCAATCTTGAGGTTGGGCCGAACTATTCGGATCGCGGCGGCAGGGGGAGCAACTGGACGTCGAGTTTCGACGTCATGGCGACCATGCGTTGGAACCTGTTCAACAGTGGTGCGGATAAGGCCGAGACGGAAGCCGCCGAGTCGCGCATCCGTCAGGCGCGTCAGACCGCCTATAACTTCTTTGATGATTTGAATCTCGAAATCGCGGACACGTGGACCCGTTACATGGCCGCCATTGAACAGCGGAAGTATTATCAGGAAGCGGTCGTTTACAACACGCAGACGCGGGATGCTTATCTGGCGCAGTTCAACCTTGGGCAGCGCAGCCTGCTTGACGTGCTGGACGCCGAGAGCGAGCTCTTCAATTCCGCCACGCAGGAAGCCACGGCGCGCGGGAACGAGATCGTCGGGGCCTATCGGTTGTACGCGCTGGCCGGGCAGTTCCTTCCGGTGCTGAACATAGACGACAAGTCCCTTTACGTTTCCCAGCGCGAAAGTGAACCTTCCAAGTAACTCTGTCTGCCCTTTTTCCGGGGCTCTGCCCCGGACCCCGCCGAGGGGCGCTGCCCCTCGGGACCCCGCAAGGGGGCAGCGCCCCCTTGACCCGGCGGCGCGTTTCCTTTGGCGGCAAGGCCGCCAAAGGAAACGCTTGTATGGTGTAATGGAAGGGAGGGGGAGTATCTTTTTTCGTCTTTTATCGGAAGCCTGTTGAGTGGGATGTGCCTTGAATCCGCCTCAGTTGTGGTATTCCTACGAAGGAACCATTTCTTTTGAATCCATAAAATGATTGCAGTCCGGCGTGGGAAGGCACTCCACTCCCGAAGCGTTTCTTGACTTCCTCGGTTCTCTATGTGTATTTTTAGAAAGGTGCTTCAAAACACCTTTATTCCTTGGCGGCCCGCCGTCCCGTTAGAGTGGCTTTTTTTACGCCTCCGTTTTGGCGTAACCTTTGCCTTATTCTCCGGGTGTGGGCTAATACAAGACCGGCTTGCCGGGAATATGCCCGCCGTTCCAAGGACGGTTTTGAGCACCCGGAGTTTTCTATTTTGAAGGCTCCAATCAAAAAAATCCTTGGAGTGCATCATGTCAGAAACGCCTTTTCCTGTTTCCGCTCCCCCTCCCGATGCGGCATCTCTCGCCGCCCTGCTTCAGAGCGCGGCTCAGGCCCTGCTCCGTTCCGGCACGTCGTCCGAAGAACACCCCGCTCCTGCGAAGGTAGAGCGAATCCAAGAGGAAATCCGCCATTATCGATTTCCTCCTTTGGCTGTGCGCTGCGAAAAAGAACTGTTGGAAGCGGAAGACGCCGAGGAAATGCGGGAATTGCTGTTCAGAGCGTTCTCTTCGCTTGAAACCTTCGCGGATCTTCTGGAACTGATGAACCCCGAGGCCAAGGTGGAAGGCGTGGTGATGCATACGCTGGCCCGGGAATTGCGGCGTATCGGCAGATTGGTGTTCAAGATCCAAGACGCTTACAGCACCGTGGAGCTTGTGGAAGCATAGCCCGACCACGGCAATACAAATTACCAAACGGATAACCCAAAAGGCCCTTAGCGACAAACCGCCAAGGGCCTTTTTTCAACATACCGGGAAAACGGGTGAATCCCATCCATATCGACGGCGGGGGAGATGCCTTTTCCAACTCCCGCCGGAACGAACTTCTTCTGAGCCGCCTCCCCACCAGTCAAAAGTCTTGGGAAAGGTGGGGGGTCCGGGGGGAGGGACAACCCTTCTCCAGAAGGGTTTCCCTTCCCCCGGCACTCCGCGTTCCCCCAAACTATTTGTCCGCAGGTACAGGCTGGAGCAAACCGTCGTCGGGCAGGAAAGGTTCCTCTTCAATGACGGTGGGCTGATCAAGCTCGGCATGGAGGCGTCGCATATCAAGTGCACCTTCCCACTTGGCGACAACGATGGTCGCCACGGAGTTGCCGACGAGGTTGGTCAGCGCGCGGGCTTCGGACATGAAGCGGTCCACGCCGAGGATGAGGGCGATACCGGCCACCGGGATGGTGGGGATGGTCGCCAGCGTAGCGGCGAGGGTGACGAATCCGGAACCCGTGACCCCGGCCGCGCCCTTGGAGGTCAGCAGCAGCACGGCGAGCAGGGTAAGTTCTTCCTTGAGGCTCAGTTCGATGCCGAGGGCCTGCGCGATGAAGATAGCCGCCATCGTCAGATAAATGGAAGTGCCGTCAAGGTTGAACGAGTAGCCGGACGGGACCACGATGCCCACGATGTCCTTGCGCGCGCCCATGTGTTCGAGCTTCGCCATGAGGGTCGGGAGGGCGGATTCGGACGAGGACGTGCCGAGCACGAGCCACAATTCATGGGCGATGTAGCGCAGCAGCTTGACCAGCGAGAACCCGGTGAGGCGGGCGATGATGTTCAGGACGACAAAGACGAACAACAGGCAGGTCAGGTAGAAGCTGCCCATGAGATAGCCGAGGGAGCCGAGCGTGCCGAGGCCGTACTTGCCCACGGTGAAGGCCATAGCGCCGAACGCGCCGAGCGGGGCGAGCTTCATGATGATGTTGATGATGCCGAACAGGGCCGAGGAAGCCTGACGGATGAGCCCGACGATACCGGCGACGCGCTTGCCGAGGGCGGAAAAGGCCGCGCCGCAGAGCAGGGAAATGAGCAGCACCTGGAGGATGTCGCCATTGGCGAACGCGCCTACGATGGTGCCGGGGATGATGTTCATCAGGAAGTCGATGAAGCCGTTGTGTTGGGCCGAAGCGGTGTACTTGGCGATGGCGGCGGTGTCGAGGGACGCGGGATCGACGTGCATTCCCCCACCCGGCTGGAGGGTGTTGACCACCACAAGCCCGATGATAAGGGCCAGGGTCGTCACCGCTTCAAAATAGATGAGCGCTTTGCCGCCGATACGGCCGAGCTTCTTCATATCTTCCATGCCTGCGACGCCGAGGACCACGGTGCAGAAAATGATCGGCGCGATGATCATCTTGATAAGTTTGATGAACCCGTCACCGAGCGGCTTCATGGCCTGAGCGGTCTGGGGATAGAAATGCCCAAGGGCAATACCAAGGAGAATGGCACAAATAACCTGAAAATAAAGAGATTTATACAACGGCTTTTTGGGAGCTTCCATGATTTCCTCCTGCGGGCGCCGGGACGAACAAGGAGCTCTCCCCTGTTTTTGGGGAGCACGTTCGGCGGGCGCATGTTTCCGGGTGTCCGCTCACGGGGAGGACAGAGGATTCTGTCCGTTTCGCGGCGCGGGCGCGACAGGGCCAAGGGTGGGAGTGTCCTTTGCACGATTGCCGGATGGCGTCATGTGCGGAAAGGCCGTCAGTCGATCATCGCGGGAGGAGGCAGAGGGAATACGACAAGGCCCCGCCAAGAGGGGCGGAGAGGGAGGGGGACCACCGCCGGAAGCCCTGCGGACAGGAGCGGCGGGAGCATAGAGGGAGCGGTGCTTTGTCCGGCGTCGTGCGCCGGGGCGTCGTTGTCCTTTGGGGAAAGTTCGTGCCCGCGGACGTGCGGGACGCGCACCTGCGTCTGGATCAGCAAGGGCTGATAGACGTCTTGAATGACCGTTTCGTATTGCGTCGGAGCGTGGCGGAATGCGCCTTTCTCCGGCTCGTGGGCATCGGCGCGCGGGCACCAGCAGCCTGCCGCCAGCAACGTGGCAAACAGGATGAACAGGTGCAGAGGCTGGAAAAGGCGTCTTTTCATGGTCTTTCCGCGCGACTAAACATGAATAGGGTTTCTTTGATCCTATATCGACGCTCCCGTTTTGGGTCAAGGAAAAACGGGAAAAAGATGGAGTGAAAAAGAGCACTTGCTGCAAGGCATTTCTGTAACTTGCCTGAATACCATTTGAAAAGAAAACGCTTGCCGGGAAAGAATTTTTCGGGACATTGGAATGGCGTTACAATATGTCCTTTTTTTCAAAAAAAGAGTGTGTATTAAAAGAATGTTACAAAGGGATACTCTCAAAATCCCGGATTTTGCCATGTACGCAAAGGAACAGCTTTTGAGGGGTGTGCCTGGTTGTTTGGTCAACAAAGAGAAGCGGAAAGGAAAAGGGAAGAAGAACTTGAGGAAGGAGAGAACTTGTCTAGAAAGTTCTCTCCTTCCTCAAGGGCTTTTAATGTTATCAACTTATTGTTGTTCTTTCTAACGGAAGAGAGGAGCAGAGCGTTTTTTGTTTGAGGGCGGGAGCGGTCAAAGGCAAATTGCTCTTCCTTTTTGGGGAAAGGAGGGCGCGGTGCCCTCTTATTGGCTCCCCTTATTCCTCCAGCTTGAGCAGCCGCCCGGCAACGATGAGGAAGGCTTCACGGGCTTGCGCGGCGATAAGCTGGTTGGCGAGGCCGAGGCCGTCACAGTAGTTCCGCCCGAGCCGGGTAGGTTCGATGCCGCCGAGCCCGGTTTCGCCGGAAACAACCACCCATCGGCAACCGGAAGAGCGGATTACGTCGAGCAACGCTTCCGTCTCGCGGCGTACAGCACTCTCGAAAGCGCTGAGATCTTCGGGATCAGGCAGGCTGAACAGGATATTCGATACCCACAAGGTGATGCAGTCCAGCAAAACGGTGGGAGTCCCTGCCGTGTTACGGAATTCCGCAAGGGCGGTGCCAATGTGCTTTCCAAGCTGGAGCGGACATTCGAGCGTCCGCCAGTTTTCCGGGCGGCGGGCACGGTGCCGCCGGATGCGTTCCGTCATCGAAGGATCGTCCGGCCGTGCTTCAGCTGTAGCGACATACAGCACCGGCCCGTTGGCCCGTTGAAAAACCCGGGCCTCCGCGCGTGCGCTTTTGCCGCTCCGCGTGCCGCCGAGATAGAGGGTTAAATCAGGCTTATCCATAAATATTGGCCTTTGCGGATCGGGAGCCCCTTCGGAAAAAGGTTCCCGGCTGCGTCATTTTTTTATGCGGGAAAATGTTGCATCGATGGCTTGCCACGAGTCAAGCGCAAACACTTTCCCCATGCGAAACATTCATTTTTCTGATATTGTTGGCTCTGTCATAGGATGTATAGAACATACGGCTTTCTTCATTTCCCGCAGCACAGCCACGCTTTTAATGCTTCAACCGTTTTTTAACCCATTATGGCGCCATTCCCATTGAAAATGCACTGTCTTCCCATGCTTGAGAAAACCTGTGAAAAGGGATTCGATAAGGT
>PPYF01268932.1_pt1 | contig 11626 bp, 7 predicted proteins | sample 1559871 | NCBI WGS metagenome assembly PPYF01 (sample SAMN08240021, study PRJNA423297) | Human gut metagenome, whole genome shotgun sequencing project. | reverse complement strand
GCGCACTCGCGCGAAGCAGAAACATGTCGCAAGCGACCGCGCTCGGCGCGAGAATGTGCCAAGGCACATTCTTTTTTATTTGCACAATATTTATTCTAATGCATCCTTAATCTCCCCATCCGGCACATCCATCGGATAGTTTCCGGTGAAGCATGCCGTACAGAGCGGCAGTCCGCCTGCCATCTCCTCGAGATCTTCAACCGGCATATATCCAAGCGAATCCGCACCGATCTCCCGGCAGATTTCTTCGACGGAATGGCTGCTGGCGATGAGCTGTTTATTGGAGGGGACATCGGTACCGAAATAGCAGGGGAAGAGGAATGGCGGGGAGCTGACGCGCACATGGACTTCCTTCGCCCCGGCTTGTTTGAGCATGCGGATCAGGTTTTTCATCGTCGTACCGCGCACGATAGAGTCATCGACGAGGACAATGCGTTTTCCCCTGACAGCCGGTTCCAGAATATTAAGCTTGATACGGACGCTATTTTCGCGTTCTTCCTGGGTCGGTTTGATGAAGGTTCTGCCGACATAGCTATTTTTATGGAAAATAATCTCATATGGAATGCCGGATGCCTTCGCATATCCCATCGCGGCGGTCAGGCCGGAATCCGGTACACCGGCGACGAGGTCGGCATCGGCAGGGAAGGAATGTGCGAGAGCCGCGCCGCCGCGCAGCCTTGCCTCATAGACGCTCACATCATCGATGTGGCTGTCGAGGCGGGCAAAATAGATGTATTCGAAAACGCAGTGTGCCCGTTTTTCCTGCTGCAGGCTTTTATCAGAAAAAACGCCGTCGCGGGTGATGGTCACGATCTCACCCGGTTCGATATCACGGATAAATTCGCCGCCGACCGAGGTGATGGCACAGCTTTCCGATGCCATGATCCAGACATTTCCCTTTTTGCCGAGGCAGAGAGGACGCAGACCAAATGGGTCACGAACACCGATCAGCTTGCGCGGGCTGGAGATAATCAGGGCATAAGCGCCACGTGTTTTTGCCGCGGTCCGTTTGATCGCCTCTTCAGCGGTCGGGGCAGCCAGACGTTCTCTGGCGATGTGGAACGCGATTACCTCTGAATCCATCGTCGTCTGGAAGATTGCGCCGGTTTCTTCAAGCTGGCGGCGCATCTCAAACGCATTTACCAGGTTTCCGTTGTGCGCCAGACAGAGTGTTCCCTTAAAATACTTAAGTACCAGTGGCTGTGTGTTTTCGATGGTAGAAGAACCAGTTGTGGAGTAGCGGACATGACCAACTCCCAGATTGCCGCCGAGGCGTTTTAACGTCTCCTCATGAAATACCTCATTGACAAGTCCCAGCCCTTTGTAGCAGTTGACAACGCCCTTTGGACCGTTCGTGTCACAGACTGCGATGCCGCATGACTCCTGACCGCGGTGCTGGAGTGCGCTGAGTCCGTAGTACATATCTCTGGCAACATCGCCGCCCTCCAGGTCAAACATTCCAAATACGCCGCATTCCTCACGAAGCCCGGTTTCGTATGTGAGTGACTCCCTCATGATATAAACCTCCTTTGTATTCAAGATACCTGAATGATAAGAAAATAACAGGGATAAGAACCCAAAATTGACTGCAAAATATCAGTATAAAAGACAATATACCAATATTTTGCAGCCAAATCATAACACATTTTTCTTGATTTTTCAATCAAGTCATAATATTGACATGTTAGATTATACGGAGAACAGCAGTTCATCGTAAGTCGGATACGGCAGGAAGGAATCTGGAATCAGGGCTTCTGCGGTATCAACGCTGCTTCTCAAGTCATCCATCTTGGCAAGAATCGTATAGTGGAAATATGCAACCTTCTCGATATTATCTTCCATGGATTCTGCCGCTTTTTCAGCCTCTGCCAGTGCTTCGGTTTTCTCGGAAATCTCGGTGTAGAGACCGGACAGCTTCTCAAGCAGTTTGCTCTCGGCGCTGATCGGTGCGTCCGGCAGGATTGCCTTTGTCTTTGCGGCGGTTTCAGCCAGCTCCTTGCAGTAGGAGAGGACGGACGGCAGGAAGGTCTTCTTCATCATCGAAAGCATCGTCTTTGCCTCGATGTTGATGGTCTTGATGTAGTTCTCTTCCTTGATTTCGTAGCGGGAGAAGAGTTCCTCCTTGGTGTAGATGCCGTGTTTCAGGAACAGTTCTACGTTTTTCTCAGCAATCAGGCGCGGAAATGCCTCTGCGCAGCTCGGCAGGTCGAAGAGTCCGCGTTTGTGAGCTTCCTCTACCCATTCGCTGGTGTAACCGTTGCCGTTGAATACGATGTGGCGGTGATCACGCAGCACTTCCTTTAAGAGCAGATGGATTTCTGCCTCCAGAGCCTTGCCTGAAAGACCTTCCAGACGGTCTGCAAATTCGCCTAAAACTTCAGCTACGGCTGTATTGATGACAATGTTCGGTTCCGATACAGAGAGAGCGGAACCTGGCATACGGAACTCGAATTTATTGCCAGTAAAGGCAAACGGAGAAGTACGGTTGCGATCGGTTGTATCTTTGATAAAGTGCGGCAGAACCTTTGCGCCCGGCTTCATGGTCTGGACTTCTTTTGCCTCAGACTCGAGATCTTTTTCCACAATATCGAGAACTGCTTCCAGATCATCTCCGATAAACATAGACACGATAGCTGGCGGTGCCTCGTTACCGCCCAGACGGTGGTCATTTCCAGCAGTTGCAACTGATACGCGGAGCAGATCGCCGTAGACATCGACTGCCTTGATCGTTGCGAACAGGAAGAGAAGGAACTGTAAGTTCTTTGCCGGATCGCGATCCGGATCAAGAAGGTTTTCGCCGGTGTTGGTCGATAAAGACCAGTTGTTGTGTTTACCGCTTCCGTTGATGCCCTCAAATGGTTTCTCATGGAGCAGGCACACAAGGCCATGTTTTTCTGCCACACGTTTCATGATTTCCATGGTGAGCTGGTTGTTGTCAACTGCCACATTGGTAGTCGTGTAGATGGTGGCAAGTTCATGCTGCGCCGGAGCTACCTCGTTGTGTTTGGTTTTTGCCGGAATACCGAGCTTCCAGAGCTCTTCATCCAGTTCTTTCATGAAAGCGGAAACTCTCGGACGGAGAGCGCCGAAATAGTGGTCATCCATCTCCTGACCTTTCGGAGCTGGTGCGCCAAACAGAGTTCTTCCGCAGAACTTCAAATCGCTTCTCTTATTAAACAGTTCTTTATCAACCAGGAAATACTCCTGTTCCGGACCAACGGTGGAGACAACGCGGGTCACATCTTCATTTCCGAAGAGTTTCAGGACACGCAGTGCCTCGCGGTTGATGGTTTCCATCGAACGCAGAAGAGGGGTTTTGGTATCAAGCGCCTCGCCGCTGTAGGAACAGAATGCGGTCGGGATGCAGAGTGTATCGTCTTTAATAAATGCCGGGGAGGTTGGATCCCAGGCTGTATAACCTCTTGCCTCAAAGGTGGCACGAAGTCCGCCGGATGGGAAACTGGATGCATCCGGTTCGCCCTTTACCAGCTCTTTGCCGGAGAAATCCATGATAACTTCGCCATTGCCAACCGGGTTGATGAAACTGTCGTGCTTCTCAGCAGTGATGCCGGTCATCGGCTGGAACCAGTGTGTGAAGTGAGTTGCACCATTTTCAACGGCCCATTCCTTCATTGCAACTGCGACTGCATTTGCAATATCGAGATCCAGATGGCTGCCATTTTCAATCGTTTTGCGGAGTGCCTTATAAACATCTCGCGGCAATTTGCTTTTCATGACTTTGTCGTTGAATACAAGACTTCCATACAGTTCAGGGATGTTTTTTTTCATAACTCATGTCTCCTTTCAGGTTTTATGTCTGCGATTTTGTGATGATTAAATCCACGTAAGATGAATGTGCTCTGACACATTTTACATAAAGAAAAGGGCACCTCGATCATCTCGAAGCGCCCTTGCTTTTATGTGTAGTAGTATACACGAAAAATTCTGAATGTCAATACAATTTTCACACGAATTTTGAAAAAATGTTTCAAGGGAGAATATTGTACAAGATTTCTTCTATTATTCAAGTCGAACGTCCGTGAGACTTGGCGCGTGATACTGGTCAGCGAAGCTGACATATTCCATACAGAATTACTACGTGAAAAAAAATTAAAAAACCTCTTTACAAACTCAGAAAAATAGTTTATAGTTTGAACATAAAAAATTGAATCCAACGGGGTGGGCAAGGATGCCATGATAATCATGGTATTCGTGCCCACTTTTTTAAAAGGCAAAGATGGAGACTCTGTTTCGAAGAATCCGACAGAAAGACGCGGTCACCGGCTGAGAGCCGTGTCAGGAGGGAGCGGGACAATGGGGAACACTCCGGAGCCGGATGACTGAGAGCGACACTGGACACCCCGCCAGCCGCCGCAGGTAGGTCATCACGTGACTGCGCGTTAAGCAGCGAAAGAGTAAAAAGAAAAACAATCGTTTCTTTTTAAATGCGGGTGGTACCGCGGGAATATCCCGTCCCGGAATGATGTGAGTGAACGTCATTCCGGGACTTTTTTAGTTTGTCGCAAGCGACCGCGCTCGGCGCGAGAATGTGCCAAGGCACATTCTTTATTCCCGTCCCGGACATATCAAAAAGCAGAGAAAGAGAGGAAACAGCGATGGAATTTATGACAGGTAAAAAGGAAAAAGAAGTGCTGGATCTGGCAGCCGTGTTTGCAGACGGTATGGAAGGACGGGAAGTAAAGGTAAACGGCGCGATCATGAGTGTCCGCAACATGGGCGATATCGCATTTGTGATTCTCCGGAAACGTGACGGAGTGCTGCAGACTGTCTATGAAAAAGGTGTGACCGACGCGGATTTTGCTGAATTAAGAGAAGAAACATTCGTAGAAGTTTCCGGTGTCCTCCGAAAAGAAGAGCGGGCGCCGAGAGGCATGGAACTTCGTTTAAAGAGTGTTCGGATCCTCTCGAAACCGGAAGAACCGATGCCGATTGCCGTATCAAAATGGAAAATGAGCGCATCCCTGGAAGCCAAACTGGATATGCGTTCTCTGACACTCCGCAACCTGCGGGAGCGCGCACGTTTCAGAATCCAGGAAGGAATCGCACGGGCATTCCGGGAGTACCTGCATGGAGAAGGATTTACGGAAATTCATTCCCCGAAGATCGGAGCAAAAGGAGCCGAGGGCGGAGCAAACGTCTTTAAACTCGATTATTTTCACCGCCCGGCGGTGTTAGCGCAGAGTCCGCAGTTTTACAAACAGATGATGGTCGGTGTGTTTGACCGTGTGATGGAGGTTGGTCCGGTGTTCCGTGCGGAGAAGCATAACACAAAACGCCATTTAAACGAATATACCGGACTGGATTTTGAGATGGGATATATCGATGATTTTACCGATATCATGGCGATGGAAACCGGATTTCTTCAGCATATGGTGGAAATTTTAAAGAAGGAATATTCCACGGAGCTGGAAATCCTTAAAGTCAAACTTCCGGAAGTAGAGAAGATTCCGGCAGTGACCTTTACCGAGGCGAAACGCCTTGCCTCCGAAAAATATGGAACCCAGATCAAAAACCCATACGATCTGGAGCCAGAGGAAGAACACCTGATTGGACGCTACTTTAAAGAAGAGTACGGCGCCGATTTCGTGTTTGTCACCCATTATCCATCCAAGAAGCGTCCATTCTACGCGATGGATGACCCGACAGACCCGAAAGTAACACTCAGCTTTGACCTTTTATTCCGTGGACTGGAAGTCACAACCGGCGGACAGCGTATCCACAGCTACACCGAGTTGATGGAGAAGATTGAAAAACGCGGTATGGATACCGAGGGAATGGAACAGTATTTAAGCACCTTCAAACACGGTATGCCGCCTCACGGCGGACTCGGTATCGGTCTGGAACGTATGACGATGCAGCTGCTTGAAGAGGAGAATGTCCGTGAGGTTTCGCTCTTCCCGAGAGATATGAGCCGTCTGGTACCGTAACGTGACAGGACGCAATTTCCTATGAAACAAAGAGCTTGTCCATAACACACATTATAATAGGAAGGAACAGAACTTATGGCAGTGAAAATAGACGATGAAATGATTGATTATGTTGGTATTTTAGCAAAGCTTTCCCTTTCCCCGGAGGAAAAAGAGGCAGCGAAAAGCGACATGAGCCGGATGCTTGAGTATATCGATATGCTGAATCAGCTTGATACTTCGGAAGTAGAACCGATGTCGCATGTCTTTGACATTCACAATGTGTTCCGCGAAGATGTCGTGGAAAATGGAGATGAATCAGATGCGATGCTTTCGAATGCACCGGAGCAGAAAGAAAAACAGTACAAGGTGCCGAGGACAGTGGAGTAAAAAGAAGTAGAGATACAGGCAGCAATATGGAGGAAATCAGGATGGGAATTTCAGAATTAACAGCGCTGGAGCTGGGAAAAGAAATTAAAGAAAAACAAATCTCCGTCCGGGAGGCGGTACAGGCATCTCTGGAACGGATTCATAAATATGAAGATATAGTTCATGCTTATGTAACGCTGACCGAGGAGGCAGCACTGGCACAGGCGGATGAGATCCAGAAACAGATTGACGATGGCACCCTGACCGGACCGCTGGCGGGCGTTCCAATGGCGATCAAGGATAATATTTGTACAGAGGGAATTGAGACAACGTGCAGTTCCAAAATTTTAAGGGGATTTGTACCTCCGTACTCAGCGGAGGCAGCGCTGAACCTCAAAAAAGCCGGTGCGATCCTGCTTGGCAAAACAAATATGGATGAATTTGCGATGGGAAGTACGACCGAGACATCCTGGTTTGGACCGACGAAAAACCCGTGGAATACAGAGCATGTACCGGGTGGATCTTCCGGTGGCTCGTGTGCGGCTGTCGCAGCGGGAGAGACCTTTTTTGCTCTTGGTTCAGATACGGGCGGTTCCATCCGCCAGCCAAGTTCCTTCTGCGGCGTGACCGGCATCAAACCGACCTATGGAACGGTTTCCCGGTATGGTCTGATCGCCTATGGTTCCTCGCTGGATCAGATTGGACCGATTGCGAAAGATACCGCAGACTGCGCGGCAATTCTGGAGACGATCGCTTCCTATGATAAAAAGGACAGTACCTCTGTCAAGCGGGAGGCGTACAATTTTACCGCTGCCCTGACCGGAGAGGTAAAAGGGATGAAGATCGGAATCCCGTCCGATTATCTGGGCGAAGGACTCGATGAAGATGTAAAAAAAGCTGTTCTGGCGGCAGCTGATGCGTTAAAAGAACGCGGGGCAGAAGTGGAGTTTTTTGATTTAGGCATGGTTGAGTATGCGATCCCAGCATATTACGTCATTGCATCGGCGGAGGCAAGCTCCAACCTGTCCCGGTTTGACGGTGTGAAGTACGGTTATCGCACACCGGAATATGAAGATTTACATGAAATGTATAAAAAGAGCCGTTCCGAGGGCTTTGGACCAGAGGTAAAACGCCGTATCATGCTCGGTTCGTTCGTTTTGAGTTCCGGCTACTACGATGCATATTATCTGAAAGCACTCCGCACAAAAGCATTGTTTAAACAGGCATTTGACAAGGCGTTTGAGAAATACGATGTCATTCTGGGACCGGCAGCGCCGTCCACGGCACCGCTTCTGGGCGACAGCCTTTCCGATCCGATGAAGATGTATCTGGGCGATATTTATACTGTTTCGGTCAACCTGGCAGGTTTTCCGGGCATTTCAGTTCCGTGCGGGCTGGATTCGAAGGGACTTCCGATCGGGCTTCAGATGATCGCAGACTGCTTCCAGGAAAAAAAGCTGTTTGGCGCAGCATCTGCATACGAAAAGGCGAGAGGTGCATGGAAGCTTCCGGTTATGACAGACAAGGAGGGCAGATAAGATGAAGAAAGAATATGAGACAGTCATCGGCTTGGAGGTACACGTAGAGCTGGCGACGAAAACCAAGATTTTCTGCGGCTGCTCCACCGAATTTGGAGCAAAACCAAATACTCATACCTGCCCGGTTTGTACCGGTATGCCGGGTTCTCTGCCGGTTTTAAATAAGAAGGTCGTTGAATACGCGATGTCGGTCGGTCTGGCGGCAAACTGTGGTATCAACCAGTTCTGTAAATTTGACCGGAAAAACTATTTTTACCCGGACAACCCGCAGAACTACCAGATTTCCCAGCTGTATCTCCCGATCTGCCACGACGGTTATATCCCGATCGATACGCCTGTTGGTGAAAAGAAAATTCGTATTCATGAAATTCACATGGAGGAAGATGCCGGAAAGCTGATCCACGACGAGTGGGAAGACTGCTCGCTGGTTGATTATAACCGAAGCGGCGTGCCGCTGATCGAGATCGTTTCTGAGCCGGATATGCGGAGTGCTGATGAGGTTATTGCCTACCTCGAACGCCTTCGCTTGCTGGTACAGTATCTGGGTGCATCCGATTGTAAGTTACAGGAAGGTTCGATGCGTGCCGATGTCAACTTATCGGTCCGTGAGGTGGGAAGTGAGACATTTGGTACGAGAACCGAGATGAAGAACTTGAACTCTTTCAAGGCGATTGCCCGTGCGATCGACGGCGAGCGCGCCCGCCAGATTGAGCTGCTGGAAGAGGGCAGGAAGGTCATCCAGGAGACGAGACGCTGGGATGACAACAAGGAATACTCCTATGCGATGCGTTCTAAAGAGGATGCGAAAGATTACCGTTATTTCCCGGATCCGGATCTTCCGCCGGTCTGCATCAGCGATGAATGGCTGGAATCCGTCCGCGCCGCCCTGCCGGAATTGCAGCCGGAAAAGATGGCACGTTACCAGAGTGAATATGGTCTGTCTGAATATGACAGCCGCATTCTGACTGAGTCTAAGAAGATGGCGGATATGTTTGAAAAGACCACTACCATCTGCCAGAAACCGAAGAAAGCGGCAAACTGGCTGATCGGCGAGGCAAGCCGCCTGCTCAAGGAAAAAGGACAGGACGCTGAAAGCCTGTGGTTCTCCCCGATGCATCTGGCACAGCTCATCGATCTGGTCGATGCCGGAACGATCAATAACAACACGGCAAAAGAAGTATTTACAGCTGTTTTCGAGCAAGATGTCGATCCGTCCGCCTATGTCGATGCACACGGACTTGGTATGGTCAATGACGACAGTGCCCTGGAACAGGCAGTTTCCGATGTACTCGCCGCAAACCCGAAGACGGTGGAAGAGTATAAGAGTGGAAAGACAAAGGTACTTGGATTTCTGGTTGGTCAGGTGATGAAAGCGATGAAGGGCAAGGCAAATCCGGGTAAAGTGAATGAAATGATGACGGAGAAGCTGAACGCGTAAAAACGCCTTTTTATAAATGAAAATTATAATTAGCTTTTAAAGAAAACTAAAAAGAAACTGTCTACAGATGCTGGCTTTCTGGATGACTCGTGATTTGTAATCGGAATTACCAGAAATACCATCTGTAACAGTTTCTTTTTTATAATCGTGTTATAAATGATGCGATGTGATTACTCTACAATATCCAGCTCCTTGCTGAAGGAGTTTAGAATCTCGCATCCATCCTCAGTAATCAGCACCAGATCCTCGATTCTCACGCCAACTTCGCCTTCTACATAAATACCTGGTTCGATGGAGAAGATATTGCCAACCTCAGCGACCTTGGTGTTCGCAGAAGAAACATCGCCGTACTCATGTACTTCCAGACCGATGAAATGTCCCAGCCGATGGGTAAAGTTCGGACCATATCCGGCATCCTCGATGATCTGGCGGGCAGCTTTATCGACTTCGCAGAGCGGAACGCCCGGTTTCAGAATTGCTTCTGCGGCAGCATTTGCACGGCGGACGGTCTCATAAATAGCGCGGTGCTTCTCAGACGGTACTTTTTTATAGAAGAAAGTACGTGTCATATCGGCACAATAGCCATCCTTCCTGCATCCAACATCAAACAGGACGGTGTCGCCCTCTTTCAGAACAGTATTGTCCGGACCGTGGTGTCCAAGCGCGCAGTTTGCACCGAAGCCAACCAGTGGTTCAAAGGAATATCCGTCTGCACCGAGACTCTTATAAATATCTAACATCTTGGAAGCGATCTCTTCCTCAGTTACGCCCTCATGGATCAGACCTCGGAACTGTGCCATCGCCTTATCATTGATTGCGGAAACCGCACGCATTTTTTCACGTTCTTCTTCATCCTTGCACGCACGGACCTCATCGACGCAGATGGAGCTGACCTTGTATGAGGAAGCGCCCGAATGATCGATGACCGGAATCAGGAAACGGGCAGCAAATGTTTTATCAATACCGAGCGGTTTGCCTGCCTCAACACAGTCGCACAGAGGAGTCAGGTAATCGTCTGTATCCGAGAAGCGGAATTTCTCTACGCCCAGATCTTCCGGAACGGTAAAGAGGTTATTGATAAAGATCTTATTCTTGCCGGACTGGTTAATGTAAAGTGCCAGCAGACGTTCACCCGGATCAATAAAACGACCCGTCAGATAATAGATCGCATATGGATCGGAAATAATCATCTGCTCGAGTCCCGCTGTTTCCATTTTCTTCAAAACTTTCTCAAGTCGCTGTGTGTTCATCATGATGTCCTCCTTATAAGTAAAGTGGCTGTAACTGGAAGATGCCAGACAGTTTACGCCGTAAATTATCTACCCTTATTATAAAACGCGCCGGGAAAAAGTCAACGATTAAAAGAACGCTTGAAAAGCGCAGGGAAAGGGGGTAGAATAGTATCAACTGACCAGCCTTCGAAAAATGAAAGGACTTTTATTTTTAAGATACGAAAGGATGAAAAACATGGCGAAATCCTATGAAATGGATATGTGCAATGGTCCGATTCTCGGAAAGGTACTTACATACTCCATTCCGCTGATGCTTTCCGGTGTGCTTCAGCTTCTTTTCAATGCGGCAGATGTGATCGTGGTGGGGCGTTTTGCAGGCAGCCAGTCTCTGGCTGCAGTCGGCTCGACCAGTTCCCTTATTAATCTTCTCATTAACGTCTTTATCGGTCTGTCGATCGGTGCGAACGTCCTGGTGGCACGCTATTATGGCGCGAAGAATGACCGCGACATGAGCGAGACAATCCATACGGCGATCACGGTCAGCCTGATGAGCGGGCTGTTTCTAGTCTTTTTGGGTTTGTTTACCTCACGTTTCTGGCTGGAACTGATGGGGACGCCGGACGATGTCATCGATAAATCGACGATCTACATGCGGATTTATTTTGCCGGTATGCCGGCAACGATGGTGTATAACTTCGGAAGTGCGATCCTGCGCGCGATCGGCGATACGAAACGTCCGCTGTATTTCCTGACCGTGGCAGGAGTTATCAATGCAGCACTGAACATATTCTTTGTTACCCAGCTCCAGATGGACGTAGCGGGTGTCGCGCTGGCAACCGTGATTTCCCAGTGTATTTCCGCATTTCTGGTTATCCGCTGCCTGATGCATTCAGAGGGCGCGATGAAGCTGTCGCTTTCCAGTCTGGGAGTCAACCGGAGAAAACTTCTTCTTATTATAAAGGTAGGTCTTCCGGCTGGTATCCAGGGTGCGATTTTTGCGATCTCCAACGTACTGATTCAGTCGTCCGTCAATTCCTTCGGTTCGATCGCGATGGCAGGCAACACGGCGTCGCAGAATATCGAGGGATTTGTGTATACCTCGATGAATGCGCTGTATCAGAC
>PPYF01425129.1_pt1 | contig 11630 bp, 10 predicted proteins | sample 1559871 | NCBI WGS metagenome assembly PPYF01 (sample SAMN08240021, study PRJNA423297) | Human gut metagenome, whole genome shotgun sequencing project. | reverse complement strand
TTCAACCTCACCGAGCGCATTCAGCTGATCGGCGGCACCTGGTACGGCGGCGAGATGAAGAAAGGGATGTTCTCGATCATGAACTACCTGCTGCCGCTGAAGGGCATCGCCTCCATGCACTGCTCAGCCAACGTCGGCGAGAAAGGCGATGTCGCCATTTTCTTCGGCCTCTCAGGCACCGGCAAAACCACCCTCTCCACCGACCCGAAACGCCGCCTGATTGGCGATGACGAACATGGCTGGGATGACGACGGCGTGTTTAACTTCGAAGGGGGCTGCTACGCCAAGACCATCAAGCTCTCTGAAGCGGCCGAGCCGGATATCTATCACGCCATCCGCCGCAACGCCCTGCTGGAAAACGTGGTGGTACGCGCCGACGGCACGGTCGATTTCGATGACGGTTCAAAGACCGAAAATACCCGCGTCTCCTACCCCATCGACCACATCGACAACATTGTTAAGCCGGTGTCTAAAGCGGGTCACGCTACCAAAGTGATCTTCCTGACGGCCGATGCGTTCGGCGTCCTGCCGCCGGTCTCCCGCCTGACCGCCGACCAGACGCAGTACCATTTCCTGTCCGGGTTTACCGCCAAACTGGCCGGCACCGAGCGCGGCGTAACCGAACCCACGCCAACCTTCTCCGCCTGCTTCGGCGCCGCCTTCCTGTCGCTGCACCCGACGCAGTACGCCGAAGTGCTGGTCAAACGCATGCAGGCGGCTGGCGCGCAGGCTTATCTGGTCAATACCGGCTGGAACGGCACCGGCAAGCGCATCTCGATTAAAGATACCCGCGCGATCATCGACGCCATCCTCAATGGCTCGCTGGACAACGCGGAGACCTTTACCCTGCCGATGTTTAACCTGCAGATCCCGACGGCGCTCCCGGGCGTGGATACCCACATCCTCGATCCGCGCAGCACCTATGGTTCCCCGGAGCAGTGGCAGGAAAAAGCCGACCAGCTGGCGAAGCTGTTTATTGAGAATTTTGAGAAGTATACCGATACGCCAGCGGGCGCCGCGCTGGTGGCGGCAGGACCGCAGCGCTAACGGGCGCAAAGGTGAAAAAGCCGGGCTTGCCCGGCTTTTTATTGTGCAACATCCTGAGTAGCTAACCGCGGGCGCGATCAGCTCTCCCTGGCGGGTTTCATCGGCGTCAGCATCCGGTGCACCGGCAGCCAGGCGCGGATCAGTAACCCGCCGCGTTCGCTGGAGCCAATCTCCAGCCGGCCGTTGTGATTGTCGATAATACGCTGAACAATCGCCAACCCCAGCCCGGTGCCGCTGGTGCTGCGGGCGCTGTCGCCGCGTACAAACGGCTGAAACAGGTGCTCCCGCTGCTCAGGTTTAATCCCCGGTCCATCATCTTCTACCTGGAACCAGGCCCGGCTCGCTTCGCTGCCGCTGCTGACCTTGATCCAGCCATTGCCATAGCGGGCCGCGTTGACCACCATATTCGCCAGCGCGCGCTTGATAGACAGCGGGTGCATACGTACCGGAATCTCGCCGGCCTGCAGGGCGGTGGCGATTTCCCGCTCATAGCCACTCTCCGCAGCGATCACTTCCCCCAGCACCGCATTCAGATCCGCCAGCTCCATCGGCATCTCCTGCCCGGTGCGCAGATAGTCGATAAACTGCTCGATGATGGCGTTGCACTCTTCAATATCTTTGTTGATCGACTCCGCGAGATAGCCGTCCTGCTCGCCCATCATCTCGGTGGCCAGACGAATGCGGGTGAGCGGGGTTCGTAAATCATGACTGACCCCGGCCATCAGCAGCGTACGGTCATCAGCCAGCTGCTTCACGCCCGCCGCCATATGGTTAAAGGCGCGCGTCACCGAACGCACTTCGGAGGCGCCATACTCGCGCAGCGGCGGCGGAATAATGCCGCGCCCGACCTGCAGGGCCGCGTGCTCCAGATCCACCAACGGGCGGTTCTGAATACGAATAAACAGCCAGGCGCCGCCTATCGCCAGCAGCATGATCGCCAGGGTATAGCGGAACAGCGGCGAGAAGTCGCCCTGATGGATCTCGGTCAGCGGCACCCGCACCCAGATATTGGGCGACAGCCAGGTCTTCAGCCACACCACAGGGGAGCTTTTATTGACCTCTACCCGCACCTCTGTGGGGCCACCAAGCTGATGGGCCATCTGCTGACTTAAGAATTCATAATGCTGCGCCCAGCGCAGGCCTGCGTCTTCCGCCGCTTCATTGGAATAGAGCGAAATCCCCAGCTCGCGATAAATTTCACGACGAAACGCCGGGGGCACCACCAGCTGGGTGCCATCCTCCAGCTGCAGTTTGTCGGTCATCAGCATACGCACTTCATAGGCTAACACTTTATTAAACTGCTGGAGACTCGGCAGGATCGCGAAATTCAGTACCACCAGATAGGTCGTCACCAGGCTGACGAACAGCAAGGTGACGATCAGGAGCAGTGTGCGAGCAAAGGAGCTGCGCGGCGAAAAGCGCACGCGTTTCATGCCTTAGAGCCGTCCGGGACGAAGACGTAGCCCAGACCCCAGACGGTCTGGATGTAGCGCGGATGCGCCGGGTCCTCTTCCACCATGCGGCGCAGGCGGGAGATCTGTACGTCGATGGAGCGCTCCATCGCAGAGTATTCGCGGCCGCGGGCGAGGTTCATCAGCTTATCGCGCGACAGCGGCTCACGGGGATGGCTCACCAGCGCCTTCAGGACCGCGAATTCGCCGCTGGTCAACGGCATCGGCTCGTCTTCACGGAACATCTCGCGGGTACCCAGGTTCAGTTTGAATTTACCAAAGGCGATAACCGCCTCTTCCTGCGACGGCGCGCCCGGCAGCTCGTTCGCCTGGCGGCGCAGCACCGCCCGGATGCGGGCCAGCAGTTCGCGCGGGTTAAACGGCTTCGGAATATAGTCGTCAGCACCGATCTCCAGACCCACGATCCGATCGACCTCTTCGCCTTTCGCCGTCACCATAATGATCGGCATCGGGTTACTCTGGCTGCGCAGACGACGGCAGATAGAGAGACCATCTTCGCCCGGCAGCATCAGATCCAGCACCATCAGGTGGAAGGATTCACGGGTTAACAGACGATCCATCTGTTCGGCGTTCGCCACGCTACGAACCTGGAAGCCCTGCTCGGTCAGATAACGCTCGAGCAGCGCACGCAGGCGCATGTCGTCATCCACAACCAGAATCTTATAATTCTCTTGCATTGTTTGTACTCCCAAAGGTTCACTGCAATAGTCAGTGCGTATTCTCAAAAAAGCCCGGCGCGCTCACCAGCTAAATCTGGTATATATTCCAGGCTAAATTGTTACAAAGCATATTTAACAGCAGGTTAAGTATACATTTAATCATAAGACACAGTATTTATCCTGTCGGTATTATTACGCGCTACAAATTGTGCGCAACGACAGACAGTCAGAAGGTTGAACTCACGATGAAAACGCCGCTGATCACCCGCGAGGGATATGAAAAACTGAAGCAGGAGATGGACTACCTGTGGCGCCAGGAGCGTCCGGAAGTGACCAAAAAGGTGACCTGGGCCGCCAGCCTCGGCGACCGCAGCGAGAACGCGGACTACCAGTACAACAAAAAGCGCCTGCGGGAGATCGATCGCCGGGTCCGCTATCTGACCAAATGTCTGGAACAGTTGAAAATCGTCGATTACTCGCCGCAACAGGAAGGTAAAGTCTTCTTCGGCGCCTGGGTAGAGATTGAAAACGATGAAGGCGATATCAAGCGCTTTCGCATCGTCGGTTACGATGAAATTTTTGGCCGCAAAGACTATATCTCCATCGACTCGCCGATGGCGCGCGCACTGTTAAAAAAAGAGGTTGGCGATCTGGCCATCGTCAACACGCCGGCGGGCGAAGCCAGCTGGTATGTCAACGAGATCGAATACGTTAAATAGACAAGAACTTTCCGAGAGACGCCCGGCGCGGCTGGTATTTTTAGCCGTCAGTCCGTATAACTAGTCCCTGTTTTTTGACCCTAAAGATGAATTAAAAGCCATGATGAATGATTCGCTCTGCCGCATTATTGCGGGTGAACTTCAGGCCAGAGCCGAACAGGTAGAAGCTGCCGTTCGCCTGCTTGATGAAGGGAACACCGTGCCGTTTATTGCACGTTATCGTAAAGAAGTCACCGGCGGTCTGGATGACACGCAGCTGCGTAATCTGGAAACTCGCCTCGGCTATCTGCGCGAACTCGAAGACCGTCGTCAGGCGATCCTCAAATCCATCGCTGAACAGGGCAAACTGACCGACGCGCTGGAAAAAGCCATCAACACCACGCTCAGCAAAACCGAACTGGAAGATCTCTACCTGCCGTACAAGCCGAAGCGCCGTACACGCGGGCAGATCGCTATCGAAGCCGGGCTCGAACCGCTGGCTGACCTGCTGTGGAACGAACCGGCCCACGATCCGGAAGCGGAGGCCGCAAAATATATTGATGCCGATAAGGGCGTAGCCGACAGCAAAGCGGCCCTGGACGGCGCGCGCTATATTCTGATGGAGCGGTTTGCCGAAGACGCCGCGCTGCTGGCGAAGGTCCGTGACTATCTGTGGAAAAACGCCCACCTGGTCTCCACCGTCGTCAGCGGTAAAGAAGAGGAAGGCGCCAAATTCCGCGACTACTTCGATCACCATGAACCGATCGCCACCGTGCCGTCGCATCGCGCGCTGGCGATGTTCCGCGGTCGCAACGAAGGCGTCCTGCAGCTCTCTTTAAACGCTGACCCGCAGTTTGACGAGCCGCCGAAAGAGAGCCACGGCGAGCAAATTATTATCGACCACCTGGGCCTGCGCCTGAATAACGCCCCGGCGGACAGCTGGCGTAAAGGCGTCGTCAGCTGGACCTGGCGGATCAAAGTCCTGATGCATCTCGAAACCGAGCTGATGGGCACCGTGCGCGAACGCGCGGAGGACGAGGCAATCAACGTCTTCGCCCGCAACCTGCACGATCTGCTGATGGCCGCGCCCGCCGGGCTGCGCGCCACCATGGGACTCGATCCGGGCCTGCGCACCGGGGTGAAAGTGGCCGTCGTCGACGCCACCGGTAAACTGGTCGCTACCGATACCATCTATCCCCACACCGGCCAGGCCGCCAAAGCGGCCGTCGCCGTCGCCGCGCTGTGTGAGAAGTACAACGTTGAGCTGGTGGCCATCGGCAACGGTACCGCCTCGCGTGAAACCGAGCGTTTCTTCCTCGACGTGCAGAAACAGTTCCCGAAGGTCACCGCCCAGAAGGTGATCGTCAGCGAAGCCGGGGCTTCCGTTTACTCCGCCTCCGAGCTGGCGGCGCAGGAGTTTCCGGACCTCGACGTGTCGCTGCGCGGCGCGGTCTCCATCGCCCGCCGTCTGCAGGATCCCCTGGCCGAGCTGGTGAAAATCGACCCGAAATCCATTGGCGTCGGCCAGTATCAGCACGACGTCAGCCAGACCCAGCTGGCGCGTAAGCTGGACGCGGTGGTGGAAGACTGTGTGAACGCCGTCGGCGTTGACCTGAACACCGCCTCCGTTCCGCTGCTGACCCGCGTCGCCGGCCTGACCCGCATGATGGCGCAGAACATCGTCGCCTGGCGCGACGAGAATGGTCAGTTCCAGAACCGCCAGCAGCTGCTGAAAGTCAGCCGTCTGGGGCCGAAAGCCTTTGAACAGTGCGCGGGCTTCCTGCGTATCAACCACGGCGACAACCCGTTGGATGCCTCCACCGTTCACCCGGAAGCTTACCCGGTGGTCGAACGTATTCTGGCCGCCACCCAGCAGGCGCTAAAAGATCTGATGGGCAATAGCAGTGCGCTGCGCCACCTGAAGGCAGTGGACTTCACCGATGAGAAGTTTGGCGTCCCGACGGTCACCGACATTATCAAAGAGCTGGAAAAACCGGGCCGCGATCCGCGTCCGGAGTTTAAGACCGCGAAGTTCGCCGATGGTGTGGAGACCATGAATGACCTGCTGCCGGGAATGATTCTGGAAGGTGCCGTCACCAACGTCACCAACTTCGGCGCGTTTGTTGATATCGGCGTTCATCAGGACGGACTGGTACACATTTCGTCGCTTTCTGACCGGTTTGTTGAGGATCCGCACACCGTGGTGAAAGCGGGCGACATCGTCAAGGTCAAAGTGATGGAAGTCGATCTGCCGCGTAAGCGTATCGCCCTGACCATGCGTCTCGACGAGCAGCCGGGCGACAGCAACGCCCGCCGCGGCGGTGGTCAGGAGCGCCCGCAGGGAAATCGCCCGGCTGCGAAAGCCGCCAAACCCCGCGGTCGCGAGGCGCAGCCTGCCGGCAACAGCGCGATGATGGATGCCCTCGCCGCAGCGATGGGTAAAAAACGCTAAACTCTCCCTGCCCCTTTTTCAGGGGCAGTTTTTTTTCATGACCAGGCCATCGCCATCACGCGCAAAACAGGTTCAGTTGTTTCTGATAACCTGCTTTTATTCCACGCCTGAAAGGTAGCGAAATTAATATTTTCATTTCGTTAACTTCAGAAACCTTAATTAAACATTAGATCGCCGAAATAATATTTCGCGCATTTTTGATTACAGGCTGACTTTGCGGCATATCAATAAAAAGGTGATTTTCACTTTAAAAATAGCCTGCAGCGCATCATATGTATTGATGATAAAAACCATTCTCATTATCATCGATTACAGAACGTTTTTTTCTTTTTTCGTTGGCTACGGTCCCCGGCGCAACTGCCTCCAGGCGTCCGGAAAATTCTTCTTCGGTTAGCGATAGACAAGTAGGCCCTATGCAATTCACACCTGATAGTGCGTGGAAAATTACCGGTTTTTCTCGCGATATTAGCCCAGCATACCGTCAGAAACTGCTCTCCCTCGGCATGCTGCCCGGTTCCTCTTTTCATGTGGTTCGCGTGGCGCCGCTCGGCGATCCTGTTCATATTGAAACCCGACGCGTCAGTCTGGTATTACGCAAAAAAGATCTCGCCTTAATCGAACTGGAAGCGGTTGCACAATAACGGCTGGCCCGGCACAAGAGTCTGAAATATGCAAAAATTAACCGTTGGTTTAATTGGTAATCCTAATTCCGGCAAGACCACCTTATTTAATCAGCTGACCGGCGCTCGCCAGCGCGTGGGCAACTGGGCTGGGGTGACCGTTGAGCGTAAAGAGGGGATTTTCGCCACCACTGACCACCAGGTCACGCTGGTCGACCTCCCGGGAACCTACTCCCTGACCACCATCTCCTCGCAGACCTCGCTGGACGAGCAGATTGCCTGCCACTACATCCTGAGCGGCGACGCCGACATGCTGATTAACGTGGTCGATGCCTCCAACCTCGAGCGCAACCTCTATCTGACGCTGCAGCTGCTCGAGCTGGGGATCCCCTGCGTCGTCGCGCTGAACATGCTGGATATCGCCGAAAAGCAGCAGGTGCGGATCGATATCGACGCCCTCGCCGCCCGTCTCGGTTGCCCGGTCATTCCGTTGGTATCGACTCGCGGACGGGGGATCGAAGCGCTGAAGATCGCCCTCGACCGTCATCAGGCGAACAGCGATCTTGAGCTGGTCCACTATCCGCAGCCGCTGCTGCGCGAAGCTGACCTGCTGGCGCAGCAGATGTCAGCGCAGATCCCGACCCGGCAGCGGCGCTGGCTGGGTCTGCAGATGCTGGAGGGCGATATCTACAGCCGGGCCTATGCCGGCGACGCCGCCGATAAACTGGGTATCGCCCTGGCGAATCTCAGCGACGAGATCGACGACCCGGCGCTGCACATCGCTGACGCGCGCTATCAGACCATCGCCGCCATTTGCGACGCCGTCAGCAATACCCTGACCGCCGAACCAAGCCGCTTCACCGCCGCGATGGACAAAGTGATCCTCAACCGCTTCCTCGGGTTGCCGATTTTTCTCTTTGTCATGTACTTGATGTTCCTGCTGGCGATCAACATCGGCGGCGCGCTGCAGCCGATTTTCGATGCCGGCTCGGTCGCGATCTTTGTGCATGGCATTCAATGGCTGGGTTACACCCTGCACTTCCCGGACTGGCTGACCGTGTTCCTCGCCCAGGGGATCGGCGGCGGTATCAACACCGTGCTGCCGCTGGTGCCGCAGATCGGCATGATGTATCTGTTTCTCTCCTTCCTTGAGGACTCCGGCTACATGGCGCGCGCCGCCTTTGTGATGGATCGCCTGATGCAAGCCCTCGGCCTGCCGGGGAAATCCTTCGTCCCGCTGATTGTCGGTTTTGGCTGCAACGTGCCGTCGGTGATGGGCGCCCGCACCCTTGACGCGCCGCGCGAGCGTCTGATGACCATTATGATGGCGCCGTTTATGTCCTGCGGCGCGCGGCTGGCGATCTTCGCCGTCTTCGCGGCCGCCTTCTTTGGGCAGAACGGCGCGCTGGCGGTCTTCTCGCTCTATGTGCTGGGCATTGTGATGGCCATCCTCACCGGCCTGATGCTGAAGCACACCATTATGCGCGGCGAAGCCTCGCCGTTCGTGATGGAGCTGCCGGTGTACCACGTCCCGCATATCAAGAGCCTGATTATCCAGACCTGGCAGCGCCTGAAAGGCTTTGTGCTGCGCGCCGGGAAGGTGATCGTCATCGTCAGCATCTTCCTCAGCGCGCTGAACAGCTTCTCACTGAGCGGTAAGGTCGTCGACAACATCAACGACTCCGCGCTGGCCTCGGTGAGCCGGGTCATTACGCCGGTGTTTAAACCGATCGGCGTGCATGAAGATAACTGGCAGGCCACCGTCGGCCTGTTTACCGGCGCGATGGCGAAAGAGGTGGTAGTGGGTACGCTGAACACCCTCTATACCGCCGAAGATATCCAGAATGAGGAATTCAATCCGCAGACCTTCAGTCTCGGCGAAGAACTGCTCGCCGCCGTCGATGAGACATGGCAGGGACTGAAAGACACCTTCAGCCTCAGCGTCCTGGCCAACCCCATCGAAGCCAGCAAAGGCGATGGCGAAATGGCCACCGGCGCCATGGGGGTGATGGGCAGTAAATTTGGCAGCGCGGCGGCGGCATACAGCTACCTGATCTTCGTCCTGCTCTATATTCCCTGCATCTCGGTGATGGGCGCCATCGCCCGCGAATCAAGCCGCGGCTGGATGACCTTCTCCATCCTGTGGGGGCTGAATATCGCCTATTCGCTCTCGACGCTCTATTACCAGACCGTTAGCTTTAGCGATCACCCGCGCTACAGTCTGGTGTGTATCCTGGCGGTAGTGTTGTTCAACGTGGTGCTCTTCGGCCTGTTGCGCCGGGCGCGCAGCCGGGTGGACGTCTCGCTGCTGGCCACGCGAAAAACGCCGCCCTCCTGCTGTTCCAGCCCGGCTGGCGATTGCCACTAAGGAGGGATTGTGGCGTCGTTAATGGAAGTCCGCGATATGCTGGCCCTGCAGGGCCGCATGGAGGCGAAACAGCTCAGTGCTCGCTTGCAGACACCTCAGCCGCTGATTGACGCCATGCTTGAGCGAATGGAAGCCATGGGTAAGGTGGTCCGGATCAGCGAAACGAGCGAGGGCTGCCTCTCCGGCAGCTGTAAAAGTTGCCCTGAAGGGAAAGCGGCGTGCCGACAGGAGTGGTGGGCGCTGCGATGAAAGGAGTCAGGCCTGGTCGCGCAACGAGGTAAAACGAGTAAGACAGCTATGAAAAACGGGCCAGCAGGCCCGTTTTCTTATGACTGGATTATTTATAAACGTCAGCGTTCGCGTGTACGGTTTTTTCGTTTTTCTGCCCGGCAATCACCACAAAGTATTTCCCACCCAGCTCATCGGCTTTTTTCGACAGATCGCGTCGGGCATCCATCGGCGACGTCGTCCTGGAGGTCGTAATGCTACCGACCTTGGTCAGATTCATCTTCGCCACGTCTTCTTTTTGGATCTCTTTCGCGGCGAATGCGCCGAAAGAGAGGGTGCCTATCACCAGAGATGCAACCATTCCTGTAACAAGTTTCATAGCCTCTACTCTCCATAAGGTTGTTATTGTAGGTCACGGTGGCGGATTGAAATAATCAACCACCGTAACAACCTAAGTATTGCTAGGAATGGCCCTTTTACCATGGCGCGGCAAAAAAAATTACCCCAGCCGCGTCTTCAGCGCCAGCAGCGGCTCGCAGAAGGCCGCGGGATGGGAAACAAACGGCGCATGCGCGGCCTTATCGAAGAGGATTGACTCGCTTTCCGGCCACAGGTCATCCAGCAACGGGACGATCTTGCGCGGCACCAGTCCATCCAGCCGGCCATACAGCCGCAGAAACGGCATCGGCAGCCTGACCAGCGCCTGACGCAGATCGACGGTTCTGAGGATCTCCAGTCCGCCATTCAGCGCCTCGGCGGAAGGCATCGGCAGCGAGAGCACCGCCTGCTTTAACGCCCGCGCATCCTGACGCGCGCTCTCTGTGCCCATGGTTTGCAGGGCGAGGAATCGCTCGACGGTGCGCTGGAAATCGTCGCTCAGCTGCTGCTGAAATCCGGCCAGCACCTCGGGCTTGATGCCGGGCCAGTCGTCACGAGCCGCGAAACAGGGGGAAGAGGCAACCGTCACCAGCGCCTGCACGCGTTCCGGACGCATAATCGCGACCTGGCTGGCCACCAGCCCGCCCAGGCTCCAGCCCAGCCACACCGCCTGTGGAGGGGCCTGCTCCAGCACCCGCTGCGCCATCGCCTCCAGCGACATCGCCCCAAACCCGCCGCTGCGGCCATAGCCCGGCAGATCCACCAGGTGGAGGGTAAAATGCGAAGCCAGCTGCGGCGTGATGCAATCCCATACCTGAGCGTTCAGCCCCCAGCCGTGCAGCAGCACAAGATGACAATCTCCTTCGCCGATTGTTTGCCACCAGATGTCGTTCATCCGTTACCGTTCTCTTTTTACTGGACAGAAGGCCAAATATGCTAACAGCACACAGCTTATGCTGGCTATGCCAAATGCCGCTGGCAGTCGCCCGCTGGGGGATCTGCTCCCGCTGCAGCCGCGCCCTGCTCGCCTGTCCCCCGCTCTGCCCGCAGTGCGGCCTGCCGGCGGCGGCATCCCGTCACCCCTGCGGCCGCTGCCTGCAAAAGCCGCCTCCCTGGCATCGGCTGGTGGCGGTCAATGACTATCGCCCGCCGCTGAGCGGTCTGGTGCAGCAGCTGAAGTTTCACCATCGCCCGGAGCTGGGCCCCGCCCTCGCGCGTCTGCTGCTGCAGCGCCTTCTGCAGCGTGACGATTTGCCGCCAGTAGAGGCTCTGGTCGGCGTGCCGCTATGGCATCGCCGTCGCTGGCGCCGGGGTTATAATCAGTGCGACGAACTGTGCCGACCGTTAGCCCGCTGGCGAGGATGCGTCTGGCATCGCGAAGGCCTGACTCGCCAGCGAGCCGGCGCCGTCCAACATTCGCTCAATGCCCGCCAGCGCAGGCAGAACCTGAAAAATGCCTTTCAGCTTGAATTTGCCGTGCAGGGACTCCATATCGCTCTGGTGGATGATGTCGTCACGACCGGCAGCACCGTCGCCGAGATATCCCGCCTGCTTTTGCGAAACGGCGCCGCGACGGTTCAGGTATGGTGTTTGTGCCGTACCTTGTAGACCCCCGCTGATGGGCGTATTATAACCCAGTAAAATAGTCAACTATTAGGCCAACGCTATGATCCGTATTTCCGATGCTGCACAAGCGCACTTTGCCAAA
>PPYF01660827.1_pt1 | contig 11635 bp, 14 predicted proteins | sample 1559871 | NCBI WGS metagenome assembly PPYF01 (sample SAMN08240021, study PRJNA423297) | Human gut metagenome, whole genome shotgun sequencing project. | reverse complement strand
GTCATCATTACCTTCCTGGCAACCACCAGGTTTCCCGGTATTATCCGCATCGTCCATGGCCGTCGGCTCCCCCTTCAGTTCGCCTTTGCTTTCAAGTGCCGCAAGCAATTCCTTTACAGTGGCAATCAGCTTGCCAACGCAATCGTCCTGGTTTTCAGCTTCGTGTTCAGGCAGTGCAGGTTCTGAACCTCCTACTGGGTCTGCCGGTACATCTGTTGCTTCGGAACCAGGCTCTGCTCCACCGTCTGTTACTTCAGGCTGTGCTGCATTGCCATCTTCCGAATTTCCTGTCTTTGAGGCCTTATAACTCTTAATGGCTTCAATCAGTTCTTCCGGTGTCATGTCAATGCTGTCGCCGTGCATTTCTGTGTTCAGCATTTCATCTTTGCCTCCTTCATTCTTTTTTCTATCATCTATCTCTTTGGACTTCCCATCGAGATTAAGATGCGCTTGCTCTCCTGCCCTTGCCTTCTCAACGATAGCAAGGTGATTGATACGAATGTTGGTTTGGATTGCATCATACGGCTCCCCATTCCATTCGCCAGGTTCTTCAATCAGGTCAAGATTGTATCCAAGGGATAACTCCCGGAATGGTATCTTCTTAACCTTTTCGATGTCATGTATAACAATCTTACAGCGGACATCGTTTCCATCCCGATACCCTTCTGTCAGAATGGTTCCGACCATCTCTTTCATCACATTGCTCTTGTCGATACTCCCAGCTTCATGCGTGATGATAACAGGCTTTCCGGAATAGGAAGCCAGCGATTTCTTGTCGAAAACATGCTCAGGAAGCCTAAGCTCCCTCCTGACTTTCCCATCAGGCAGACTGTATTCAAAAATACCGGTGGACGTAACCACCGGCGTATCATGCAGAAATCCCTGTTCGTCTATGCTTGCATCGGTGGCAGGTATACTGTCAATCCTCATTACTCTTTTAAGCCTTGGCTCCATGCAAAACCTCGCTTTCCTCGTATCCACCTTTCTTAGAACCGGATACAATTTTCGTAAGTTCAATGCACAAATTCTGGATATGCTCCACTTCGTCCAGCCTGATAATAGCAAGCGTCTGGACGGTTTCCTCCATGTTTTCTGCCTGTTCGGTGGCTGAAATCTTATCTGTATAGCTGATAACTGCGTCTGCCTCCTCTTTGAGCGCATGGCAGATGTTTTTTATTGCTTCATCCATTTGACTTACCTCCATTCTTCTTTACGGTTATCTTTACAGCGTCATCCTCCATTGGAAGGCTGATCCTATTACGGTCGAATACGGGTCTCCCAATGCAACGGCACTGAAAGTCCTCTCCTGGATGACATCTCCTTCCATCAGAATTTACTGGAGGATTATCCCAACTGAACTTCTTGCCATTCAAATTCTTATGGCTCTTTCGCACACGTTCATCGCCAGTAGTACACCAGATATACTCCGTAATGCCAGCGTCCTGTTGCTGTGCTTTCTGTATCTGACCGTTTAGCTTTGCCGTCTGATCCCTTGCAATCAATTCTGCACGGCGGCGGCTTATACCGTATGTTCGCTGTATCTCCTTAATCATTCTGGTCGTGGTCTTGCCATTGGTAAATCCGTCATATACGATGTCCTTCATCTTTTCCAAAGTATCTTCAGGAATGGTCTTTATCAGGCCAACATTGTCGCTGATCCATTTCTCCAGTTGCTCTACATAAAAATCCCCCAGGTAATAATCCTCTCGGATGTCAATACCAAGGGTAGCTTTAATGGCTCGCTTCCATTCCTTGACAGTCAGCTTTCGGTTCAGATGTGCCAGGTTCTCCAGCCTTCTTCGGAGTCCAAAGCCGGCAGTTCTTGCAATCACATTATTCTTGACAGCATTGAATATCTGTGTGATTGCCAGCATCAGGTCCGTGGCGCTGTCATTCCTCCGGTTGAGCTTAACTTCTTCATCACGGTTTGCCTTGTATGCCTCCTTCAGCTTCGGGAGTTCCTTCTCCAATTCCTCTTTCAATATTCCCATATAGGCATTGGCTGTCCGGACATATTCCCTTTCGGCGGATACTGGTATCTGAGGAACATACCTGCTATACAGGACTTGATGGCTTCCGAACCGTTTCCTGGCCCGGTCCGCCGTTATCCGCTGCAATCTGTAATCATCCATATCTATCACCACCTCCGGGTACAAAAAAGCAGCCTATGCTGGATGCCATAGGCTGCTGTGCTTTATGTATTCAGTTCTTATGCCATAACTGCCCTTATATCAGAAGGAAACACCATTTCCATTAACTCCTGCAATTTAGCATATCCGCCAGCAATATTAACAAATTTCTTCCGCTTTGGCTCCATCGCCTTCAGGTATAGCTGGCAGGCCGCCCGGTTCAGCTTATAAAACGTAACTGGTTTGTGCTGGACATTAACGCCTTCTACTTTGCAGAAAAACCTTTTGCTCTCCTGATCCAGGTACGGAAGTATCTGCTGTTCAATCCGGCTTACCACCTTGAAATTGGTCGTTTCAAACATCTCGGCAATCTGCTTCGTTGTGATGCAGTAATTTCCGATATTGTCTATCATCTGTACTTGCCCTTGTGAGCCTTTTACCGCCTCCTGCACCGTTTGTTCTGCTTCAGGTGCAAGAATTTGTTCTGGTTCCTCAGAAGTCTGCTCCTGGCTTGATAAAAGAGCCATCGCATACCGGAAGCCGGCGATAAAACCGCTCTCCTCATATTCGACTGCAACATTCATCATCTTGTCGTACAATCCGTTCTGCAAGCGGATGTTGTGAGGAAAAGCACCGGCGCAGAACTGCTCATAAATCCCAACTTCCAATTCTGCCTTCACCGTATGCCTCGGCTTATCCTGCATCTTGCAAACATAGTCACAGAACAGCCTTGCGATTGCTTCATTGTCGAGCTGCTTCATTCCCATAATATCAGCCATGCCTACACCTCCATGCAGGCGTCCATTTCAGCCCACTCGCCATCTACCTCGAAACCAACAGCCGCCAGCTCCTTGTCTCCAAAACCTCTGTCTCTCAGGATCGTCTCCGTATATTGAGAACCACAGAAGTGCAGACACATATTCAACAGAACTTCTGTCATTTCTTCCAGTTGCTCTCGGCTCAAATCATTACATTTACCCATATCTGATACCTCCCTGGTTGTTATCGTGGGCGTATCGTAGCATCTCCGTTTCGTGTGTCAATAGATTTACTGAAAAAATTTTCCGGTAGTAACGTAGCTGATTTTCATTCAGCCATACCACCGGATAGCAAATCTGTCAACATATTAAGGCTTTCCTCGAACGGAGGATACAACTGCTCTTTTCTTAGTTCTTCAATGGACAGCCACCTGTCATCCAGCATTTCATCGCCGTCTGCTTCCGGTGTACCAGAGAACTGGTCCGTAAAATACACCATAGAAGGCAGATATGAGCCTGTGCCGCCTTTGTAACGTCCTAATGGAAGAATGGATAGGGGAACGATATTGAACTCCTCCATAGCCTCCCTGACAGCGGCATCTTCCGGTGTCTCGCCTTCCTCTACATGACCGCCAGGTCCACATACCCCTTCGTTGTTTCTCCTGGAAGCACATAAAATCTTGCCATTATGGATAATGATAACTGCGGCTGCCGGATAATCTGCTCCATCCCTTTCCTCCTGCTTTTCATCTGTCAGTATGCGGATTATTCTGCCGTTGCCGTCATCTTCTCCTTCAATACCGGATATGCTGATAACTTCCTGGATGCCATCGCCTCCATCCTTGCCTGCATCAACTCCGGAGATACGAATGACCTCCTCTGCTGAATTTCCGACATCGAATGTGTCAGGAGGCAGATTGAGTTCCTGGCTCTCCTCGGAAAGCATTTCCTCAATCTCCATATCTCCTTCAGTTGCCAGCGACTTCCTTACCTCTGACGGATCGACAACAGTGCTGTCAATATAAATCTGCGCTGTCTGTGCCTTCGTGTACTCCGTATTCGCCTTCTTGTTGTCAATATCAGCCTTTTCAGTATCAGACATGGACCAAAGGGCTGCGAACTTGACTTTATACTTCGGAACCTCCGGTATCTTTCCTTCCAGCTTGCCCTGTTTCAGGATCAGGTCAATGACGGTTCTGACGTTCTTCTTCATGTTCTGCTTCTGGATATTCTCCACCATATTGTAGAAGTTCTCCATATCACTCTCGCCGGTTGAGTTCATTCCAGCCGGGGAGCGCCCGAACAGTATTGTCTGCGGTATGTTCGTGACCGCCGACAGCATATTACAGGTAGCGTCAATGACATCCTTCACGCCGGACATTTGCAGCGTCTTAAAATCATAATCCTCACCGTCATTGTCAATGGCTATGGAGTTCAAAATGCCCCTCGCCATATCAATAACCTGGAGCCTTTGCAATACCTTATCTTCACCATCTGCCGTACTGAGCATATTCGCCAGGTTCTTCATCTTGTAAATTGCCTGGACGGACCGTTCCAACAGCTTTACGCCATCTTCATGGGAGGTGATGCACTCCCTCAAAGCTCGCTTTATCTTGACATATTCCGGGATGCCCCAATACCGATAAATGGCATTGGTTGTCTGCTCAGGCAGTCTGCCGTTCCTGAATACCAAACAGCGTGACCGATGCACCGTAAAATATCCATACAGGCTGAACACCTGGTAATACTCCGGCTCCGCAAACGGCTTATCCGTTTCCATCGTGTCGAAGAAATGGAAGTTATACAGCGATGAATAGTCCGGCTGAACGATTGCCCTTTCAAACACCCTCAGTTCCTCAATGCTCCTGGCATTGTTCCAGTCAAGAGGTTCTTCGAGTCCTCTGCCGTCATCCACCAACATGACGATGATGGAGCCGCCATAGAGCCTCGCCCATTTCTCAGCAGTAGCGAACTTATCTTCAAATTCCAGATCGTCCATCCGGTCATCAATGTACTCCGAGATGTCCTCGTCACCATAATCAATATCCAGCCCATGCTTTACAGCTTCTTCGGATGGTCTGTCGATAATCTTGGCAAAAAGACCATTCCCTTCATACAGCCGTATGAGTTCCAGATCATTCGTGAAGTCCTCCTGGCTGTACTGATACGCCGTGGAATTATCCTGCTTTGTGCCATACTTATTCAGCATATTGGTATAACCATCCTGCCGGAATTTATCCTGAGTGCCTTCGATAATGGCAGCTCCTCTTTGCAGTTTCATCTGCTGATCCAGCATGGCTTTCTGCTGTTCATTCAAATTTCTCACCTCTTTCCTAAAGCAAATTGTCAATATTGAAGTCTGCTTCTGCACATTCATTAAATGCGTCAGAAGAAGCATCCACCATGTCATCGTGAGTGGATGCTGGGAAGGACTCCATCTGATTGAAGTACATATCGTTCCAATCAGCTATGAGGATATAGACATTACCATTCTGCCATTGAGCGGCGAACGGCGTTGCCCTAAGCTCCTTGCTGCCAGATACCGGATCGGACTTGACATTGAAGCCAGCCAGCATCTTGACGTAATTGTGAGCGACAATCTTTCCTGCCGCTCCTGGGTCCTGCGGAATATGCACATGATACATTCCGCCGAACTTCGCCCTGTCTGCAATAGCAGTAACCTGTATCAGCTTTTCTACATCTCCAGCCTTTACCAGGTCATTCGTGACATTGGCAACAACGAAACTGCCATCTCTCCGTTTTCCGATAAGGGCGCTGGCGGTAAAGTCAGGATCGCCGTCCTCGGTTTCATCCGTGGCGGCAATATCCCAGGCTCTGCACCAGTAAACAACATCGGTAGGCAGCTCTGTCAGCATATTGGACGGTCCAATCTGAGAGCGTTTGAAATACTTGCCGGCGGATGCCTTGATTTTCCAGTTGCCTTTCAGCAGACGTTCCATGTCAACCTCGGTCATGGCTTTCAAGTTCGCCATGTATCCGGGATCGCTCTCCATGAGGACCTTATTATCTTCCAGGCGGCTGGCAATAAACGTGACGCTTTTGCAGTCGCTAATGCTGACCTCATACTTCTTTGCCAATTCTTCCGGAGTATCGCCCCAATAGATGATGTCATTCAGTATGCACATCCACCTGATCTGACCGCTTCTCTCCGGTATGGCATATCCTGTGTCCTGGTCTATCCACCAGGAAATAAAATCAGCTACCCAACTATCCGCATCCGGATTACAGGTAGCCCTTACATACGGTCTTATGCCGCACGTTGTTCTGTTTCGGGAAAGCATATACAGGAACTGATGCTTCGTGAAATGCGTCAGCTCGTCAAATCCTATGTAGGCAATCTCTGTACCTTGCCAGGACCGTAAATCTTCCTCCCTCTCAATATGAGCAAAATTCAGCTTCGCCCCACCGTCAAATCTCCAGTGCAGCTTCGGAGATTTTCGAGGGTGTGCATCAGGCACTTGGGAGAATATCTTGTTACTGGCATCCCACAAACCGCCCTCTGCCGTGATCTGGTTGTAGTTGTGTCGGAATATGACACCGCCGAAGCCCTTAACATCCTTGTGCCTGAGTGCTTCAAGCAACAGTGCATAGGTTTTTCCTCCGCCTGCAGCGCCTCCGTAGATAACGATGTCTGCGCTGGATGCCATGAACATGGTCTGCGGTCCTGCCTGGGGAGCCAGTTCAAACGTCTGCTTCCTATCCCTCCCGTTATCCGGGAGATTGATACAAGGGTACGCCATCTCCACAAGGTCCGTTTCTTCATCACCTATGAAGCCAAATCTATTCAAATCTCCGGTGAGTTCTCCAATAAGCCGGATAGCAGATGTGTCACCTTCAACCAAAGCCTTCTGCATTAGACGTACAACAACGGCAGTTTGATAATTCTGGTCGCCTTTCTGGATGCCAAACGCTTCGAGGTTCCGTTTGTTGTTATCTCCAACAACCTCCATCGCCATGAGAGCCTTTGCCGTTTCTCTCATGGTTTTTTTTGCCCTTCTGACCTCCCCGGATTTTATGCCGCCGTTCCTGCCCCTTTCCTTTGCTTCCTCTTTGGTTCGTACCGGCTTTAAATCCTTCTGTGCCACATCTGTTCTCACCACCTTTCTGACATACCAAAAAGACTCGGTTACAGCCTCATGCAGCCGTTATCCGAGTCTCCTTGATATTTTATCCATCTATTCAGTTATGGGCTGCTTACGCCCCATACAGGCAGCTCACTACCTCCTTGCCCTTCGCTATCGCTCCGGCTATGTCTGTCCCTATCTGCCGGTAGAACTCCGGATGCACCATACATTCATATGCCCTTGCCATTGTGCTTCTCTGCTCCTGGCTTACATTGATCCGGAAGTCTTTGGCAATCCGGAGAGCCTTCTTCCACTCCCCGGCTTTTACTGCCTCCCTTACGATGTCTGACTGCTTTACCAGCTTCCCATCTCTTACTACCATGCCTTACACCTCCTGGTACTCCTCATGCCTGACCTCGCATCTATCGGCATCATAGCCGGCGCTGAACCATTCTCCCATAGCCAGCATCGCCATTGTCCTCGCCGCCGGTCCTTCGCCGTATGTTCCTACTACCTCGCCGTCAACGTATAATCTCCAAACCTTCATGTCCGACACCTCCTAAATTCTGAACAGGTCAACGTGGGAATTGCAGAATGTAGCTGTTTCTCCGCCTTCCAGATTGAGGACCAAATACTCATTGTATTCATCTCTGCTGTTTTCATCAGTTGTCAATCCGATTTCCGTTGCCCGGTCCCCGGTGACTACCTCAAATCCTTCCACCTGGTATTCAACCTCTGCTACCTTCTTGCTATCTGCACTGTACTTAACTCCGTCATATACTTTAACCTTAACCTTCATAGGTACTACCACCTTTCCGTTGTATTTATCGTACTCGTAACGTAGCACCTGCGTCCGGGGTGTCAATAAGTTTTTCAGAGAAAATACTGATTTTTTTACTGGTAGGAGTCAGGCTCCAATTTACGCCCCTTCTTGAACTGCTGGAAGTCAGCCCACTCCTTATTCCCTACCTTCCCCTGGCTCCTCGCCCATGTATAGTAATTCTCCCATGAGCAATCGTCAAAGAAGGAAAGCTGCTTCGGTTCCAGCGCCGCCTGTTCTTCGATTGTCATATCCAGGTCTGTCTTACCATTCCGCTTTCCGGTGAGGGTATGGACATCGAATACCCAATCAGGGATGCCTTCTACTCCGAGATGGCATTTCGTGATGTCAACGTGTTCAATCTCGCTTTCATCCAAAATTCTGTCGGGAAGCATGAAATTACAAGCGACATAGCAAGCGTCCCGGTTCTTCCGAGCCAGACACAAAAGAGTTATTGCCTTTGCGGCGAACAAAGGATCTTTGTCATATCCCTTTCTGCCTTTATTACAGAAATCGTCTGCCATCTTCAGGGCGATAATCTCCTTCGTCATAATGCCATAGCAATCCTCCGCCGATACGACTACCAGGCGCTTCCACATATAGGTGTGGAAATTCCCGAACAGCTCATAGGCAGCATATCCTGCCAGGTTCGGGTTGCACCGTCTGATTGCCTTCTGCATCATGGATGCCATATCATACATATTGTGACCGTTCTTAGTCACCAGATCATAAGCCATAATTCTATTCTCCTTTCATCGGTTATGTTTTGGCGTACTCCGTATCGTAGCACCTGCATCTCCGTTGTCAAAGGATTTTTGCAAGAAAAAACTGAATGGGTTCAGTAATTTTACCTCGGCACATTGATCTGCGGCTTGTTGTTATTGTAGTTGTACTTGAAGTATTTCCCCCACTTCCGCTTCATGTTCTCGATGCTGTCTATCTGATCCTGGCGGAGCTTCGAGCTGTCGCCGCCGGCATTGACATCCTGGTAATCTTTGCAGATGATATACCGTGGCTTCAGGATGATGCGGTTATACAGCAATTCCTGCAATACGAGGTCCAGATCGTAATTGTACTTGCAGCGTTCATCCGGTCTTGCCTTCAGAACTTTCTTATACACCCACTTCAGTGAGCCGGAGGTTCCCTTAAATGCAAATTCGCCATCGTACCCATAAGGGATACCGGTGGCGTCTATACAGGCATATCCTATGTCCAGGTCAACAATCATCTGAGCGATACGTTCAATCTCTGCCATAATGGTTTCCTTGTCTTTGTTCAGCCGGGTTGTGTCATCCAAGCGGTACATGACATCCTCAATATCATCATCTGCGATAAATACGATGTCCTCCGGAGCATGGTCCACAATCCACCAGTAGGTCCTGATAGCATTGTTTACTTCCTCGTCTGGAGCCGCCCACACATTCTGCACTCCTGCCTTGCGGTACTCCTCCTCCTCGCTGGCTCTCACCACATAAGTGCATCGCTCCAGCAAATCCTGCGTGAGTATCTTATTGTACCGGTGATAACTCTGAACGTAGATACCGAGCGTTACCTCTCCGTTCTCATTCATCTCTCAGCACCTCCCCGGTAGCCTCGAACAGACCTTCAATCTCATATCCTTCATTCATACAAAAATCCAGGACTGACATATTCGGCAGGAAGTCTCCCCACTGTTGCCTGTACTTCAGCGGTCTGAAATCAGAATATACCAGCTTAATGCCAGCATTGGTAAAATGTTCCTCGGACTGATAATTTCTGCCTCCTGAGCCTGACAGGTATATGTCTCCGCCGACACGCTGCACAATCTCAATCACCCTGGCTTCCGACTTTGAACTGAGGTCCATGTCAGAAGAACGGAACACCGGTATATTCCATCCGAACTTATCCATGAACAGCTTCATTGTTGCCATGTTCAGTTCTGCCAGACTTCCATGCTCCGATAGGATGCAGTCCGAAAAATCAGAAAAAACTTCGCTGAAATGCGGAGCCTTCCGGTAATTCATCCGTATCGTTTTCAGGTGCTTATCCTTCCATCCGAGAAAATCCTTCGGAGTCACCTCTGTCAGCTTCTGCCCGAATATCCTGGCTGTGGGAACCTTCAGCCGGCACTCGCCCTGTGGAGTCTTGATCCGGTTCCAGTCGAACACATATCCATTTGAATACTGAGCGTCATCCAGAATCACGAACAGGTCTGACTGCCATATCTTGTAGAATATTCCCAGGTACGGAATGTAGCATGGCTGATGAATTGATACTACCTTCATCCTCTACACCCCCAATCCGAATACCATCTGAAATGCTTCAGCGTATTCCTTACCGCATTGGCTTCCCCTGACTACCGCCAGGGCATTGAGCGATGCTTCTGACCGTGGATGCGGCTTCTGCCTGATTACATCCTTATACACGCCGACTGCTTTAATCTTTGCGGCAACATCATCAGCATCCACTCCAACGAATGTGTTCGGTGTGAATACTCCGTTGGCGGTACTGATATTCCAGTCCGTAGAGGAAGGAACCTCCATAAACATCACTTTCCGGATAGCAGGAATATCCGCTATCTGTCTCTGCGGCAGCTTCGCCGCCTCCAGGCAGCACTCAGCCGCAATACCGTGGTCGATGTGAATATCCGCCGGATGATGTGTTACCAGAACATCCGGTTTGCAATCCTTTATGCAGGACTCAATGAACCGGACAATTTCGTGATGGTCTGCATCCTTAAACCTCATACATCCAAAATCGGCAACATAGGCTTTCTTCACACCGAGAATGGCGTGGCTCTCTTTTATTCCAGAGTCCAGGTTGTCATCCCTGGTCGGACTCCAGTGACTGAGCAGACACACATACACTTCATCGCCATCTCTGGCAGCTGCGTGTATCATAGCGCCGGCTCCCAACGCTTCATCATCAGGATGCGCTGCCACTATCAGATACCTCATGGTTTTCTTCCTCCTTCCCATCAGTCTTTTCTTCTGCCGGCTTCTCAACAATCTGTGCTTTCATCTGATCGTACCAGACTGCCCTCGCCTTAATCTTCCGCTTCTTCGTGATGGCTACCTTTCTTCCCTCAATACCGAGTTTCCGTACCAGATCGTTATAATCAATCTCGCTTTTGCAGACAATCATAACGTAGTTGTACTTCTCATACCGGATCAGTTCCATATCAGGTATCTCCCGGTCCTGCGGATTATCATTGTTCAGGTCAATTCCGAGGTCCAGGTTCAGGTCAGCCGTCCAGTCTGCCAGAAGTTCCAAATCCCATTCGCCGGCGTGGGTATTATCCATGATATTGATTGACCGAAGCTCCGCTTCTGTGTATCCGATTAGCCGCTTCACATCGACTTCAATGTCCGGATCACGCCTTGCCAGGATAATAGACCTCTGATTGCCGGCAATCACATTGTCATGTTCATCCACAAGAAAAATGCCGAAGTCACCGAACATATCCATAGACCGTTCCAGCTCCTCGGCTTTCTTTTTGGAAATCTTCCGTGGGTTCCCGAAGTTGTGCTTCAGGTCGCCAACTCTCATTTTGCACACTTCAATTCTTTTTTCCATGTTTCTCGTACTCCTTTTGTGCTATAATTCTTCCCGAAGGAGGAAATACAATGGACAATAAAAACTCTGGTCCATTACGGACCGCAAATTACTCTGGTTCCTATCAGCAGAGGCTGACCGGACTGGAGCATCTTACGGACGGCAGTTCCGTTCTGCCATTCCATGTCGCTGAATATTGGCAGTGGGCTTACTCAGATATGCTGCGAAACACCCAGCGAGGTGTCTTTGCAGAATTCATCGTAAAGGCCGCACTTGAACTAGGAGGGATATATTCCAATGATAATATCC
>PPYF01017289.1_pt1 | contig 11635 bp, 12 predicted proteins | sample 1559871 | NCBI WGS metagenome assembly PPYF01 (sample SAMN08240021, study PRJNA423297) | Human gut metagenome, whole genome shotgun sequencing project. | reverse complement strand
ACGGCAGCCTGATTATTGAAACCTGTCACCGTCAGCATGCGCATTTGCCGGAACGTTTCCAGAACTGGCGGCTGAAAGAAGTCACCCCGGAAGGTGAGCGTGTTTTCTATCAGGACGGCGAACCGTGTGACCTGCCGGAATCAACCCGCCTCGATGTGCGTGTGGAAATGCCGCAGGGCTCAGTGTGGAATGAGAAACAGCGGGAGTTGGCGGAGGTGACGGAACATAAAGAATAGGATTAGGTGAAGCAGGCTAGAAAAACAAAGGAATAAAATAAGTTATTGTTTATGTTTTCTACATATGTTATTGATTCATTTATAGTGAAGGTAAACTTATTTGGTATGATAACTATCATGAATATATTTCCAAGGGGTCGGTTCTATTTAAATTTTAAAAGTAACAATGCTAGTGAAATTAGTATTCGTTGGTTTGTTAAGCCACTATTATAATAAGTGGCTTAACAAATTAAATTAAATTCCTAGGAAGTTAGTATACAGATATGCAAATCCATATCTTGTTTTATTTCCAACCATATAAGGAGTAATTATTTTATTGGCTATTAAAATTTGCTTAAATTCTTCGATGGTTCCATTTTTTATAGCATCATCAGAACCACTATTGTTTGTTTTTATTTGAATGAGTAGTTTCTCAAACAACTCTTCAGATAGAATGTTTTTTTTATACGATGGATCTATCTTATTATTGGAAAAATCCATACAGAAGTATTTTACAATCTCATTTCCTTTTTCGTTCCATAAGTCTTCTAGATAATTTACAACTGCTTTTTTTCTAACTTGTTTACTTGTGCAGTATGCCAATCCAATTATAGAGTTCATTCTGTATTTTTTTTCAAAGTCTTGAATTTCTTGTTCCTCTATAGCACTAGTAATTAAATCAATAAAAGGACGTAAGTTAACGGTTTTATCAGCACTTTGTATGTTTCTATATAGGTCGTCATAAGCAGTGCTTAATTTGCCATTTCTTTTGGGTCTAGGTGAGCCAAAAAATGCATTGACAATAGGTTTAATTATATGTGTGTCTAATGGTAACTGATTATGATTGGTTTTTTTGTTTCTAAGTTTTTTGGGTAAATCTTTTAGAAGTATCTTACTTTCCAGCGAATTAGATAGAAATTTATAAAAGTCATCATATGAATATATGAAAATAATTTTCAGGAAATAAGAAAATATCTCGTTCTGAGACCATTCTAAATTAATGATTCTACTACTAAATGAATTTTTATTTGTTAGATTTCCTAGCCGCTCATATAAGTCTCTACGAAGGAATAATTTTGGTTGGATATTTTCATAAGGAAATCTCACCGCAATTTTAACTAATGGAGATATTACGTCATTCCAAAGAAAAGGTTTAACAATATTATCCAGGTAATCAAATGTAATAATTAATGTTGAATCTGAATGTTTAAGTATTTTATTGACTTCACTAAGGTCAGACTCTATTTGAGCATAAGATTCTGGAGTGTTGATAACATTTATTATTTTTTCTCGCACATCAAATTTACCCATGTTAAATATATACTCACTATCACTAGATAAGTATTTACTTCTGGTTTTTAATGATAACCATATAAAATACATCCAGAATTTTTTTATAAATAATTCATCTTTTATGTAATTATCAAAGCCAATGAATTCAAAGTTATCATTGTCAAAATTAGTTATATTTAACACATCTATATTTAAGTGTGATTTTTGTGATTTAGTAATTAAGCTAGAAAAAAAATCTTCATTTTGCAATACTTTATAAAATGCGGTTTTGCCTGTTCCTTTATCACCTAATAGAAGAGTTTTTTCGGGGATGAAGAGATCTTCCATGCATTGACGGTAATAAAAATGTTTTTTTACATACTCGTCAGAGTAATTAATGTTTTCAGCATATAGATTAGGGAGCTTATCTTTTATTTTATTTAAAATGTTATCTTGTAGACTCACATTAGAAGAGGTTATTTTTATATTTGAATCAGCAGTGGTGGTATCTGTATCGTCAGTTAATAGATTTATTATATTATCATCTGAATTAATAGGTTTTTTTAATATTTGATTTATATGAGAAAAGAATTTTTGATATTGACCAGAACCATTTTCACCATTAATGAAATCATTTAAATCATCATTATCTTCTAAGGGAGTGCCAATGAATTCTAAGGTGTTTTGTCTGTCAAAGTAGAATATTTCAGTATCATGAGATGTTAAACCATGAATTTGCTGAATGAAATTATTATATCTGCGACTATAATTACTACTAATTATTGACAAAATAAAACTTGTATCAATTTCACACTCATTGAGTGTTTTTGCTACAAATTCAAGGCCAGGTTGATTTTGTATATCATCTCCAGCTAAAACTACTACATGATTAGATAATTGGGCGAGTGATCCAAAGGTGTTGTTAAATCCTGTTCTTGAATCCACAAGTATTATATCGGGAGAGAATGATTTTTTTATGTCATTAATTAAATTGTCAAAGATTTTGACTAACATATCACCTTGTAGATCAATTTTAGCTAATCCTTCAAGGTAATTTATTGTATTTTCTTGATTTGATAATATATTTCCTGCTGGCATTAAATTAATTGATCCATTTCCAGAGTAAGTTTTTTCTATATTATATATATAGTCATCTATATTACAGTTATCAACGAATAATTTATCATTTAAATACTCGACAAGGCCGTTTTTGTTATTATCAGATTGTGATGTTTTAAAAAAATTAATTAATCCAGGGGCTTCGAAGTCACAGTCTATAACAAAAACATTGTTTCCTTTTCTCGCCAAATAAGTAGCTGTTAAAGCTAAAGAGGTTGTTCGGCCTACGCCACCTTTATAGCTATAGAAAGTAATTAAATTGCTGTGTTTTTTATTCTTTTTATCATTCTTTATATTTAATAGGGCGCTAAGCGAACGCCTTAATCCATATGAGGTTTTATCACCTTCAAATAGATATTTGTAATCTTCATCTATATATTTATTGTCATCAATAATTTCAATATGAAGCTTGTTATTATCAAACTCAGTTAAAAGTACATTTCTTAAAAATAAGTCACTTGTGCTTTTAATTTTTTCACTAGCGATATATATATCGATATCTTGATTTATTCTTAATTCAATAAAAAAGTCTATAATGTTTTTAGTTTCAATGTTATCGTTTAAGTCCATTTCAAGTCTTTTAATGAAATCAATAGATTTTAACATTCTATTCCCTTATAATTTTCTTAAAAATAATTTAGCATGAGCATATAACTGTTTAATTTTTTCATACTCAATGTGTGTATGTAAGTATCGTAGTTCAGGTTGCCACTTATTTAATAATTCATTTATTTCTTCAATGTCACTGTTATATGATATATCTGGGATTTTTGTTTGTAGGTATTCAAGAAGTTTTGAAAAGTTATGGGTCATTATTTTTTTTTTATAGTTTATTCCTTTGGTGTTACATGTATCTTTTGTTATTTCTAAGTCATGTTCAAATCCAAAGGATTCAAAGATTTTAAATTTTAATGAACATTCTATAATATAACCTGATAGGTAATATAAACTTAATGTAAGATAATTTATATCATCATTATTTATCAGAGTAATATCTGTGGCGTCAATTTTTTCTTGTAATATCCTACAAGTATGGCTATGCCTTTTAGCTGATAATAAATAATCTCTATATTTCATTTCTATCGTCCAAGCATTATAAGGTTCATTAATTAATAAATACTATTAATAATAATTGTTTTTTTTATCAAAATCAAACTATATACTAGCTATTGAATTAATATTCTTTTATTTGTCCTTTCTGTGTTTTTTTTAGTTGATTATTCTTATTTTTTATTGTCAGCGGATATTAAATAATAATTTTTTCTTGAAGGTGCTTTCGGGTTTTTGTCTGCATAAAAAGTCAAGTACTATCGTGTAAGTATGTGACTTTCATCAGGAGCTATTTGTGATTATTATAATGTCCGCCCTAAAATGAGCAGATAACATTCATTTATTTTATTCCAAGTACTACCGATTGAAGTTTTTTACAAAAATCATACTAAGCTAAATTAAAAATCTATTCCTTTTTACAAATTAGAACAGATACTGAAGGCAGATATCATCCTGTCTGATTTCATGGATTCAGCCATTATCCAGTTTTATATGTTCGCCACCAGGCAGCCATTCAAAAACAGCGACGAGCTGATGAAGACCATCGACATAATAAATAACAGCGGGCTGGGCCGTGTGTGGTTTGCCGGTAAAGGCAGTGACAGCGGGTACAGGATGAAGCGTGAAATGCTGTCACCGGCATACACGACAAATTTCAGTCAGCTGCCGGTGGTGAAAAGTTAATGAGGCATAAGAGGCGCAAAGATTTGTTGTTGCTGTACGAGCTGTTTTGATCATAGAGCGACATTGAATAAACGTATTGAGTCAAATTGCAGATAGAGCTGTGTAGCATTTTGGTTGAAGTACCAGTTATCAAAACCGAAATAAAATATAAAATAATCAACTGGTTGAAAAAAAGAATATTGTTTGTATCCGATAATAATTCTGATGATGTTTTATTATTTAAATCATATGGTTAAGAAAGTGATTTCAATCTAATGCTGCGCCACATGGGTTGGTTTGAAGCCGCTGACTTAATCGTTAAAGGAATGGAAGGGGCAATCGCTGCCAAGACTGTAACTTACGATTTCGAACGTCTGATGGAAGGTGCTAAACTCCTGAAATGTTCAGAGTTTGGTGACGCAATCATCAAACACATGTAATTAAGTTTACAGTAAAATAGTTAACGGGAACTTATTAGTTCCCGTTCTTTTTTTAACCACTGAAAATCTTCCCCAAAACATCCCCAAAACTCTTCCCCAAAACGGTACAAAATTTGTACGTTTTTTGGTGTATTTAAGATTCAGGTGAGTAGGGGGTTTAAGCAAGTATGGCTGCTTTGAGCGAGAAGCGGAAGTTTACTAAATACTGAAACTATCAGGAATGGCGCAGGCCCATGGATCTCTAAGTTCGCTTCCAGGGCTCTCACTATAAGAGAAAGATGCAGATTTCAGGGATACTTACACTTACAACACCATGCCCTGCATTCGTTTTAATACCACTGTAATCACAATAATCCACATGCAAATTCATTCACACTAGACATACTTACAAAATATGATGTAATCCTAATCATTGAATGATTTTTGAGTTATAGCTTTATCTATACATATTAAACAGGAATGTTGAAAATGGGTGGAGAGACTTCTTCAATACAGCATGTTGCAAATAAGATAACCCAAGATATTTTTAAAATTTTCAAGTGGCAACGAGCAACTAGTCAAGATATGAACTGGGATTGTAACCTAGAGGCTCATGACAAAAAAACACATCCTAGCGATGTGGTGTTTTACTATACAGATCCTTATGAAGAAGAGATTGTGTATTTGAATACAGACCTAAAAAGCTATGCCCAAAGTAGTATCGGCAAAGGGATGGTAGAGGGGGCGCTTTCTTCTTTAGCTCTAGCTACAGAATGCGCCAACATTAGCCAGCAGTGGTGTAAACGATATGTGCGGGATGAATCATTAGGTTACGAAGTTCGAGGTTTATTATTTCTCTATAATCATGACAACCTTTATGACAAGGATTTTTACTCCTCCGTTATGAAAAAAGTCGACCCTGAAATAATAAAATGCCCTCCAAACATAAAATTACACCTTTTAGATCCATTCAAAATCTCTGATATGATAAATATAGCATCAGATATTAAAATACTTATTGGTTCTGGGGCTTTGCCTCAACCTGATTTGTACTATTTCTATTACCCTGACTTAGCACTCACTAGGATAAAACATCCTATTAATAACAAAACTGCAGCTACTATCGAGGTTTTAACATCACCATTCATAATAATAAAACATGAAGAATTTGACTGGATGGGAGATAAAAAAGATAGTGGTTACGTGATTTATTATAATCAACCAGGAAATAGTGAGGATGAATTTATTTACTTCCTTGATATGCTTTCTAATTATCAAATACTGATTGATGCAAAAAAAATTAAAATTAGACATTGTCATATAAATCCGCATGTAGACGCCATTCATCACTTTGAAAGAGCAAAACAAAAGTATAGTGCCCATTGGCTATCAGGTGAAAGTGAACGTTTGTTTTCAAAAGTTACGTTCGAGAAAACAGCTGCAATGGTAATTCAATACAGTCTTGAAGCTATAGGTATGGAGCAACGCTGATGAATAACATGAATATTTATTTTGCTACTGACAAAAATATATATGATGCGCTTCATCATAAAAGAATTACCATCGTAAGATTACGTGAGATATTACTACGAAAAGGTATTATTGTTTCTCAAGACTTAACAAAGGAGGAATTAATTGAAGAGGTTTGCAAACTACCTCAGGGATATAGTGATCTAAATTCAATTAAGGAGCTTGTACAAACTTATGATAAGAGAGAGAGTATAACTAGCGTCAAGCTTCAAGCATCATCTTCTCAGATAGAATTAAAAACAGCAGCAGAGTTAGTTAAGAAAAAGTTAGCCACCGGATCTGGTGAAACCGTAAAAATCACTGCGAAAAAAGATGGGTCTTTAGCAATTGAGGTAAACTACCAAGAAGTAGACTTATCCAGAACAGCATTGCGTCAGATAGATAATCGTAACATTAAGATTGATCTTACAGTAAATAGCGATAATGTTGATATTCGTATGCCCCAGAATCAAAAGGCTAAAGATGTAATAATACTATTACAAAAAGAGTTGTCAAAGATTAAATCTGTTGATGTTGAAAAGTTTGAAATTTCTTTAGAGGCAATTCCTACACCAGCGCTAAGAAGTAAGTTTTTTCAAGAAATTATGAACGGCTTGAGTGGGTATGAAATTGATGACGTTACTAATGTTGAGCTTAACCGTTCAACAAGTACAGATGAGGAGGAGGAAGAAGAAGAAATCGAGACAGGATTCGTAAAAAAAGCTGTTCTAAAAGGTGATTCTGTTAATAGTTCTGCTATTTTTACCCAACTACACAACAAAGGATACTATATTGGGAGAATTGCTTGGTCTGCTAAACCTAAAAGTGGAACAGGAGATAGGATTTTAGTTGAAGCTTTCTTTAAGGATTCAGAAAATTGTTCTGATTTTTCTTATCAAATTAAAGGAATCAATAATCAAAAAGGTAGTGGATACAATGTTACCATTCGTACAGCAAGTGAGATTGAAAAGAAGAAAATCAGCCTGCTAATTGAACAGTCAGCAATGAACGCCTATAATATCGTGACGGATAAAAAGGTCGAAGAGCATGAAAAAAGTTAAATGGATTATACTAAACAATCGTTTCACTACTAGTGAAACAATTGAAAAACTCATGAATGATCCTTTTACTGAAGAGAAAGGGAAAGGGTTTATATTTGATAAATCACGAGCCTCTCATTTTCACGCTCGCTTCATCGAAAAAATAATAAGTGAAGACAGAATAAGTAATCTATACGGCAACAGTACTACTGTTGAACGCATTGAATATAGAGTAACATCTTTCAGTTTTGACGAACGATATGCCCCAATTTTACTTCTTGATAATCCACCAAGAGCACTTAAACCGTTTGCACAAGCACTGGTAAAAAACCTTGGTCTTGGCACCAGCTTAGAAGAGATTGAAATTGACCCGTTTACATGGTTCAGTTTTTTAAACACAGAGTTAACACTTAATATAGTACAATTAGATGTATCTCAAATTCAAGTTGCTGAATTTGCTCTTGCCAAGATGCAAATTAATAGTAGCAGCGATCTTAAAAAATATTTTAAAGATGAGCTTATTCACAAAAAGATGAGGCTTGATCGATTGACATGTACTATTCATGACCAAGAATTTAACGGTAAGTTAAAACTCTTCCGAAATGGTATGGCGCAAATCGAAGCACGTGCTGAAAAGGAACTAACAAAAAGACTATTTGACAGTTTAATGGATATTTACAAGTAAAATAATGGATCTAAAAGGCTGCCTAAAGGTGGCCTTGCTTTAATAAAACAAATCCCACGTAATTTTCTATGCCTTGTGTTACATCACTCTGATAATTTTGCGTGGTCCCATTATAATCTTTTCAATGTTAATAACCTCTACTTTTCGGTATATGAAGTGCCATTCTTTACCCTTTAGCGCTCAGAATTCATGTTCAAGGTATCCTTCTCTGTACCTAAATCTAGCATCTCTGCGGATATAACAGGCGGTATTAACATCGTATGATGGCCTGAGTATCCCAGCAAAACTAGCTCTCATTTTTTAGAGTGCCTTTGGCACTCCAACTTCAGCTTCTGGCACAAAGCTGACATGCAGTTTGAAAGGCAGATATGCGAGTTAAATTATGGGGTCAATAAAATATCATATCAACACTCTTATCCAATCTTTGCCACGATCGTCATGATATTTATCGGTTTGCTGTTGGTTTTTATGTCCCAACAGATTTTTGGTGTTAATTCCCTGTTGCCGATATAAACGCTCCGATAATGACCGCATTTCATGAAATGTTGGCGCCGCTCCTTCATCCCATTTAATCCCGCATTTATCTCTGGCTTTCCGGAAAGTTGTAGTCAGCGTATTGGCTGTTACTTTTTCCCCTTTTTGCGCCTGTGATGTGGTGTGCTGATAATGAACCAGATATTTACTGACAACACGATCCCTGCAGAAAGCAATAACTTCGCGTAATGACATACCTATCGCCTGGCATCTCAGTGAGAGAGGGATAGCCAATTTTACGCCAGTCTTTTCCTGTTCGATGTGTAGCATGTCGTCCCATACATCCGAAAACTTCATATCAGAAATATCTCCCAGACGTTGTCCTGTTACGACAGCCAACAGCATTCCGCATCTCAGATAGTGGGGGTAATCCTCCGCCTGGCTGAATATCGCCTGCCATTCTTCCAGTGAAAGCCGTTCGCGCTTTATTCTGTTTCGTGGCTGTTTGGTTGCCTGCGCCGGGTTATATCCCGGAGGTACGTGACCGGCATGCTGGGCTTCTTTGAATACGTCGATCAGCACCATTCTGACAACCTGAGCCATTCGGTTATGGCCGGCCGCTTTAACCTGATCGGTTATTTCAGCTATTTCCAGTGCGGTAATATCTTTAAGTTTCAGCATGCCACAGTGTTCCCGGAATAAATTTACCGGTTTATTTTTCTGCTTCAGTGAGTTAGGTTTTAGTTCACCTTCACGTACTCGTTCATTCTGAATTTCCAGATATTTATCAAGCCACACGCTGACACTGATCCCTTGTCTGGCGTTTTTAATTCCTGACAGGCGATCATTGATACTCAGTATTTGTTTTGTTTGTTGTTCAGCAATTATCATATTTGCTTGGATAGCGACTTCCTTTGCTTCTTTCTCATCGGTACCCAGGCTGTGGAATTTGCCTGTCAACGGATGTTTGTACTGCCAGTATGTCTTGTCGTTTCGCTTATCAAGTTTGCAGTACAAATTAGGGACAATAATATTATGAGAGCGTGGTCTCGCAGCCATCAGACAAAATCCTTCTTAACATATCGCCAGAATTGCCCGGTAATTGAGGTTTTGAAATAATTCCGACATAACGTGCGTCACGATCTACCATCCATTTTTTACCGACTTTTAAAGCTGGTGGTACCATCATGTGTGATTTCGCATATTTATATAATGTCCGCCTGCTCGGAGCCTCATCACCAAACTCATGTTCTGCCCACGCTTCAAGATCTACCATTCTTGACATCGTTTTCTCTCCACACAATTTAGATAATAAAAAGCCGTTACTTTTTATAAGTAATTAATTCCCTGGTGCTGGAATGATGGTTATTTCTTTTTTATTATTCACAAAAATAAGTCCACCAGCGGTTATGCAAGGTATCTATCCGGCAGGACGATTTATGCCGGTGGACTTATGTTTGTAAAAAAGGGCGGCCGGCTGGTGGAATGTACCGTGGTATGCACGGCCGCTAATGGTATTGCATGGTTATTGTTATAGGGTCGTTTACTCTTCAAACAGTTATTCAGATACGCAGCCGTTACTGCGGTTGTACTGTTAAAGCACAGCGGTCTTCCCACTTGATGATATCTTCATCGAGTCGACTGATGGTGCGTTCGTGGTCGCGGATCTCTCTGTCACGTTCTGCATGTAGTAATTGCAGCTTTTGAATCGCTTGGGCTTTTTCGGTGATCCACAGTGCGACATCGTCGGCGGACATATTGCTGGTGATGGTAGGTTCTGTTTGCATGGTTAATCTCCGGTCTTCGTTGAAAACAAGAATGCAACTAAAAGTAGATTATGTCAACTACTAAAAGTAGAGGGTGAGGGCGTAAAAAAACCAGCATAGGCTGGTTTTCTGTGTTTATGAGAAGTATTTAATGTTCATCGGTATACTAATCAATAGTTTGCCGTGGAAATACAATTCATGCATTTCATGTTCTTCGATGTGAAAAGGCGGATAAAAGTCATTGTCGGATATAACGGCCAGTTTGCGGCCTTTAACTTTTTGCAGGCGTTTGATGAACGTTGATCCTTCAAAATTAAAGACATAGATACCATCGCCAGTAAACTGTCCGACTTTAGTATCAATAAACAGCAAATCCTTCGGGTTCAGGGTCGGTGTCATGCTGTCACCATCCGCATTGATAATGACCACACCTTCAAGCGTCCGGCGGCCAAACATTTCATATATGCGGTCCTGCGGGATCTCGATTGACCTGATCACTTCCGGGAAGGGATTATTGATATAGCCATTCCCAGCAGATGCAAATGCCTCGATTTGCCTCACTGTAACAGTATCTGTAGCCATCTTGTCGACCGTTCCATCAGCGCGCACACCATAGTCAAGATACACAGGCGTCGACTTAACAACCTCAGCTACCCGCTCCATTTTATCGTCACGTGGCTTAGCGGAGCCTAAAGTATACCGGCGTGCCATTTCATAAGTAACGCCCACACCTTCGGATAGCTGCTTAACGTCAACCCCGACATCAGTCATGCGCTGCACTAGTCGGTCGGCGAAGCTTTTGTATTTCGGAATTTCTACCATAGGTAGAAGTCTATCCACTACATCCAAAATTGTCATTTCTATTATAAGTTGCCTTTACCCTCTACTTTAAGTAGTATTATTTTATTGATAACAGGAGGCGCGAATGCAACAACAAAGCATTACAGAAAAGGCAATTGAAGCGGTGGGTTCACCATCAGCTGTATCTCGGCTGTTTGGATTTAAATCACCTCAGTCAGTATTTAACTGGATCAAGAACAATCAGGTTCCGGCGGAAAGGGTTATCCACCTGTGCGAGCTGGGTAATTGGGTGATAACACCAAACCAATTGCGGCCGGATCTCTATCCAAATGTATCGGATGGATTACCAAACGATACCAAAACCATCTGACCCAGTTAACTACAACCCAACCTGAAAGCGAGTAGGCAATGAAGAATGAATCACTGAAAGAAGTCGTCAGAGAGATGTGTAGCGCTACTAATGGTGGGCGTGAAGTTATGGCCGGTGCGCTTGGTATGTCTGCCACGTCGTTCAATAACCGATTTTATGAGAAGAACGGCTGTCGGTTCTTCGATCACCACGACCTGATGACGATGCAGGAAGTCTCCGGGACGAAACTGTATGCCGAATATGTTGCAACAG
>PPYF01221791.1_pt1 | contig 11636 bp, 7 predicted proteins | sample 1559871 | NCBI WGS metagenome assembly PPYF01 (sample SAMN08240021, study PRJNA423297) | Human gut metagenome, whole genome shotgun sequencing project. | reverse complement strand
ATTGCCATGATACTGATCCTGATCGGATTCCTATTCCTGATCCGGGCCGCAGTCCATGCTGTTGTAAACAAATTCACCGGTCCTACTGTCACAACCTCAGCAGACAAAACTGCCGGTTCCCCAAAAAACAAAAAAACGACTGCAAAAAAAAGCAGCAAAAAAAAGAAATCTTCAAAAAAGAACACTCAAAAAAAGAAGTCTTCCGAAAAAAAGTCTTCTGAAAAAGACACCGTAGAATTAAAAACGGTAACACTCAGTAAAAAGGGAAAGAACAATACGGACAAGCTTTCTCTTACCATCAGCTCAACCGGAGACTGTACGCTTGGAACCGATGAAAGTTTCAACTATTCTGCCAGCCTGAATGCGTACTATGAATCACATGGTGCTGATTATTTCTTCCAGCATGTCAGATCCATTTTTAAAAAAGACGACCTGTCCATTGTTAATATGGAAGGAACCCTCACTGACGAGACAGCCCGTGAGGCAAAAACCTTTGCTTTTAAAGCTCCTGCCGAATATGCTTCCATCCTTTCCGGAAGTTCTATTGAAGCAGCCAATCTCGCCAACAACCACAGTCATGATTATGGCGAGAAGAGTTATACCGACACGATTTCCGCACTGGAGGATGCCGGAATTGCTTCCTTCGGTTATAACCGTATCAAGATTTTAAAGATAAAAGGTATAAAAGTCGGTGTCACCGGAATCTATGAACTTGCAGACCATCAAAAACGTGCATCTCAGGTGAAGCAAAATATCAAAGCCCTGAAAAAAGCCGGTGCACAGGTCATCATCGTGAATTTCCACTGGGGAATCGAAAAGCAGTATACACCGGATGAAAACCAGAAGGCTCTCGCACATCTTGCTGTCGATGAAGGTGCGGATCTTGTGATCGGGCACCACCCACATGTACTTGAAGGTATTGAAGAATATAATGGAAAATACATCTGCTATAGTCTTGGTAATTTCTGCTTTGGCGGCAATTCAACACCAAGTGATACGGACAGCATGATCGTGCAGCAGACATTTACTTTTAATAAAAAAGGAAAATTAACGAAAAGCAGTAAATTAAACATTATCCCTTGTTCTATCTCTTCTTCCAGCGGCTATAACGACTACTGCCCTGTTCCGCTTACCGGAGACGCAAAGCAGCGTGTACTGGACAAGATCTCGCAGTATAGTGAAGGATTATAAGATTATAATATCGACAGATTATCAATATAAAAAGCTTCGCAGGAATATGCATTGCACATACTTGCGAAGCTTTTTTTCTGTCTTATTTTATTTTTTATTATCCAATCAACATCTCATAAATCAGGACCATCAAAGGCATCGTAATGATACAGCATATTACTGACATTACATTGATCACACTGGCGTATCTGGAATCTTTTTCATAAATCTGTGCAAGCTGTGTGACCATTGCTGCTGCCGGGGCTGCAGTTGCGATCAGTACGATCATCAGAATATACTCCGCATCCGGATGTAACCCGGTCCGCTCCAGTCCCGCAAAAGCAATTGCCGCAATTAACGGGAACAGGATCAGCCGAATCATACAGATCAGATACGGACGCTTCTGCCGGAACACCCACCTTAGATCTACATCACCGATCACCATTCCGATCACTATCATGCTCGCCGGACTGATCATATCGCCAAACCCGCTGACACAGCTGTCGATCACTGCCGGAAGACGGATCTCCAGCGCAAAAAGTGCAATTCCTATTATCATTGCGATTACATTCGGATTACACAGAATCTTACGGATATTCAGGTTTTTCTCCTGCCCGATCAGATTTACGCCGTGTGTCCACATCAATATCGTCTGCACCAGAATAAATGCCGTCGTATAAAACACCCATTCCTCGCCCAGTACCGCCGATACCAGCGGAATCACCAGATATCCTGCATTTGTATAAATAATGGATGCCTTCTCTATGCTGTTAAAATGAATTATATATGATAATAATTCCGAACCCACGATCAGGATCACATGCACAATTACCGACATCCCAACCGCGATCATAAGCCCTTTTATCTTGTCGTCCGTCAGTTCAATCTGAAATGCATGTACGACTACACATGGATTGCAGATATACACAACCATATTTGAAATGATCCGGCTGTCTTCCGTCTTAAAAAGTCCGGCTCTGACCACTCCGAATCCAACCGCCATTGTCAGAAACATAGCTATGATCTGTTCCGCAAGAAGTATACTAATCTCCATGACTCTCTCATTTCTTATATCTTTTCGGTAAAATGTATCACCAGCTATTATTCCTGTGCATCTGCCTCTTCTTTATCAGAAGCTGTTTTTTCTTTTGCATCTTTACCGGTATTTAACTTTGTCACTGTATTGACATCCTTATCCTCTTTATACGTTACTGTCACCTGTTCTCCCAGTTCACATCGGATCACATCTATGATATCTGCTACTGATACATCATAGATCGCGTCAGAATTCTCCAACATCAGATAATAATGAGAATTTCCATTCAGAACAGCCTGCGCAATCTTCGTGATCTTTCCGGATACCTCTTCTTCCTTCCGCGTATCCTTTTCCTGTTCTTTCACACCATTTTTCAACAGTAATTCATTATAATTCTCCTGACACTGACTGACACTGTCACCAATTGCAACGATCTGATACTTCTGGACATTAACCATTGCATATTTCTTCACCAGACCGGCATCGTCTTTTAATGCGACAAAATAGGTCGGCTCACCGGCAATATTCAATAAGAGTGGGAATGTTGCCTGATATTTCAGGTTCTGTACCTGTCCTTCTGCCGATGACATGGCTGAAGATTCTGTCGCACCTTCTACTTTGTAGTATTTTGTCTCCATTGTGCGTTGATTTGCCAGAACAAATCCAACATTCGACTGATCTCCGTTAACAGATGTAACTCCGGTATACATCCATACATCATCATTTAATGCCAGATAGTTATAACCATCCGTTGTCTCCAGACAGTCTTTCTGACTCAGTACACTGTTAAAGAAGCCATGTTTCAATGTTCCGTAATAATCGAACAGATTCACCAGCAGGTCTGCGGAATATACACGGTCTACCCACTGTGGTACATTTCCGACATCATAGGTCTTCGTCTTTCCTGTCACTGCATTACATATAACAACTTTTCCAACCGTCTCACCACCGAATAATCCGATGTTAAATTTCTTTACCGGAGCGATCCAGTACGGATCACCATTTTCATCAATTTCAAAACTTAATTCACCGTAAATGTATGTCGGATGTGCAAAACGCAGATGGCGGTAAATATTACGGTTAAAATGATCACTTGTTGTATATTTCATACCCTGTTTCAGTTTTACAAGCTCCGTAGACTGATTTGCCATATTGATCCGGATATACGACGGAATTCCTTCCCCCTGATTCGTAAACCATTTGATCAGATTTGCGTATTTTAACGGAGTAACACGTACCGGATTCCCCTTGTAGTTAATCTGACTGTAGATGTCATCTGCCTCAAACTGGGATACCATATCTACCATACTGCCCATCTTACGGTCACCGAGAAGTGCTGCCGTATCTTTATCCAGAAGCGGGATCTTGTCAAATGACAGTTCCTCTACATCTTTTGCAAATTCCCCTTCTTTGACCGTCATAAGTTTCTGGTATTTCTTTGCATTTACAACCGGTGAAGACAGCAGTGTTCCAAGCAGGTATACCGCTCCAAGAACCACCACTACTCCAAGAAAAACTTTTACTACTTTATTTTCTTTGATCTCGTACCTGTTCATTTTCTTTCTTCCCAGGTACAAAACTGCCAGTATCACCAAAAAGACCATGATGAAAAACCATGTCTCTGATGAATGAATATTGATAGCCGGAATTGCGGCATAGTAATAGATTCCAGCCATGATCACAACAATGGCTGCGATCATCATTTTGGTTTTACCTTTCATACTTCTCTCCTCTCATGCAAAAAAACCTGCCATTTACGGCTTTTCCTGCATCCTTTTATATATAGAAAATCAGACGGCACTAAAAAAGCCGCCTGTTATTCTAGAATTTTCTGCGCCACGCCGGTGCTGTAAACAGTACCAGGAACGGGAATATCTCCAAACGTCCCGCCAGCATGTCAAAGCATAATATTAATTTTGAGAGCGGTGAGAACTCTGCAAAATTCCCCATCGGTCCGACCTGCGCCATACCCGGTCCGACATTTCCAAGTGTAGTAAGTACTGCACTGAACGTTGTCTCAAAATCAAAATTGTCCAGAGAAATCAGCACAACTGATCCGATCAGAATACCTACATATGCAATAAAATAAATATAAATCGTGCGCAGCACATCTGAACTTACCTTTTTCCCGCCAATGCGTATAATACCCACAGACTTCGGATGAGCCAACTGCACAATCTCTCTCTTTACACACTTGATTCCGACCAGCAGACGTGACACCTTGATTCCACCGCCGGTGGAAGATGCACAGGCTCCTATTACCGTCAGCATCATAAGCACCGCTTTGGAAAACATCGGCCATTGTGCAAAATCAGCCGTCGAATATCCGGTTGTTGTTATAACCGTAACCACCTGAAAAACCGCATAGCGGAAAGATTTTCCAATCGTCGGATATAACGAATGGATATTGAGCATGATCGCTGCCGTAGCACCTGCAATCAGCAAAATGTATGTCCTGAGCTCTTCGTTTTTCAGGATAGATTTAAAATCACCCAATATCATAAAATAGAACAATGCAAAATTGACTCCAAATAATGCGCAGAAAACGGTGATCACACCATCGATATACGCACTGTTAAAATGTGCCACACTGTCCGCATAGTTTGAAAATCCACCGGTTCCGGCAGATCCAAACGAAAATATCATACTGTCAAACAGATTCATTCCTCCGATGACGAGAAATACCATTTCTATCACAGTAAGGGTCAGATACATTCCATATAAAATCCTTGCGGTAGACATTGCTTTCGGTACTAACTTATCTTTCTCAGGTCCCGGCACTTCCGCACGCATCAGATGCATGGAATTCTTTCTGTCCAGAGATGTCACGACAAGCACAAAAACCAGTACTCCCATACCTCCGATCCAGTGGGTAAAGCTCCGCCAGAACAACAGGCAGTGGGGCAATACTTCCACATCCGGGATAATACTTGATCCGGTTGTTGTAAAACCTGAAACTGTTTCAAAAAATGCATCTACATAACTAGGTATATACCCGGAAAGGGTGAATGGCATTGCTCCGAATAAAGACCACAAAATCCATGCCAGAGCAACGATCACCATCCCTTCCTTTCCGTAAATCTGGCCATGTTCCGGTCTTTTTCTTCCGACCACCCAAAACAGCAGGCATAATATAACAATTGGTATCAGAAAGACAATTCCACATTTTTCCTGATATATAACTGCAACAAGAACAGGTACAAGCAAAAGAGCCGCCTCTACTCCAAGCATTCTACACAAAATATATCTTACTATTTTTGTATCCATAACTTTTTGTCCGTCTCCTTATTCTGTATATTATTCCAGGATATCGCTGAACTTATCCACATGATCCATTGTAACAACTACTACGCTGTCCCCGACTTCCAGGTGATCTTCACCATTCGGGATAATAATCCGTCTTTTTCTTCCAATACAGGCAATCAGATTATTTTTCTTTGTCCGCAATTCACGGAGCGGTACATTCGTAAAACTGCATTCACATTTCACAATGAACTCAAGTGCTTCTACTTTACCACCCAAAAGCTGATACACGGATTCTACGTTTGCATTACTTGCAGATTCATTTCTTGCTCTTACATAACTCATGATCGCATCTGCGGTCGCACTTTTTGCTGACACAATAGAGTCAATTCCCAGTCCCTCTACCATCTGTGCACGGGAATCTTCATTTACTTTTGCCACAATTTTATTAACACCCTGCAGCTTTGCAAACAATGCCATGATAATATTCTCTTCATCCATTCCGGTCAATGCGATCAATGCATCTGCTTCATTGATCCCTTCTTCTACAAGAAGTTCATGATCCGCAGCATCTCCGTTAATAATCGTTGCTTTGGGAAGAAGCTCACAAAGTTCTTCACATCTCTTTATATTCTGTTCTATGATTTTTACCTGCATGCCGACCTGCAGCAACTGCATTGCCAGATAAAAGCATACATGTCCACCTCCACAGATCAATACTTTTTTTACTTTTGCATTTCGATGACCCAGTGCCCTGAAAAATGACTTCAGATTCTGATGCGCGGCAACGATATGCATCTTATCTCCTTTTTCCAGAACAAAATTTCCATCCGGAATATAGATCTCTTTTCCTCTTTTTACTGCACATACCAGGATTTTAATCTGGAACTTCCGGTATACTTCCGCAAGAGAAAGCCCTGCAAGTGCACTGTTCTCCCTTACGACAAATTCTACCAGTTCTACACGTCCCTTCATGAATGTCTCTACTTTACTTGTCTCCGGGAAAAGCAGTACTCTGGATATCTCATTTGCCGCCGCACGTTCCGGATTAACCGCCATACTCAGATGAAGATCCTCTTTCAACAGATCGATCTGTCGGTAATAGATTGGATTTCTTACACGTGCGATCGTATGTCTGGCACCTAATCGCTTAGCCAGCAGACAGCTCAACATGTTAAGTTCATCTGTGGATGCACAGGCAATCACAAGATCCGCATGCGGTACATCCGCCTGTCTCTGCACCTCTACATCTGCTCCATTTCCTGTAATACAGAAAATATCAAGTTCATTCACTGCTTCTTTTAATTTCCCCTCATTTTGATCAATCAAAACCACATCATAATTTTCTTCGGACAGCTGGGTTGTCAATTTATGACCAACTTTTCCATCCCCAATAATCACAATTTTCATTCCCTGACCTCACAATTATCCACGCATATCTTTTTTGTCATCAAGATACCGGTATTTTAATACAAGAGATTATAGCATCTTTGTTTCAAGAAAAAAAGCCCTTACGGGCTTTTCTTCTATTTTAACATTTTCTTAACTGATTACTCCTCTTTTGCACGCTTAGCAATCTCTGCTTCCTGTACATCTGACGGTGCCTGTTCATAACGTGCAAATTCATAAGAATATACACCTCTTCCACCTGTCATAGATCTTAATACAGTACAGTATCCAAAGAGTCCCGTCATCGGGATATCTGCCACGATTTCCTGCCTTCCACCGGAAACCGGATTCATACCGAGTACACGTCCGCGTCTCTTATTCAGATCGCCCATAATATCTCCGGTATAATCATCCGGAATCGTAACCGTAAGAGACGCAATTGGTTCCAGCAATACCGGAGAAGCTTCCATGAAGCCTTTCTTGAATGCCTGGACTGTTGCTGTCTTGAATGCCATCTCGGATGAATCCACTGGATGATAGGAGCCATCATATAATACGGCTTTCACACCGACTACCGGATATCCTGCAAGAGGACCTTTTACAACTGCTTCCTGCAAGCCTTTTTCAACTGCCGGGAAATAATTTTTCGGAACAGCTCCGCCGACAACTTCTTCTTCGAATACATAAGGCGTCTCCAGATCACCGGACGCTTCGAATCTCATCTTGACATGACCATACTGTCCATGACCTCCGGACTGTTTCTTATATTTGGAATCTACATCAGATTTCTTCTTGATCGTCTCACGGAAAGCTACCTTTGGTGTCTCCAGTCTGATCTCACATTTATAACGTGCAGCAAGTTTGCTTGCCGTAATCTCCAGATGCTGGTCTCCCATTCCATAAAGAAGTGTCTGACGGTTCTCACTGTCATTGACTGTTTTCAGTGTTACATCTTCTGCCATCATCTTCTGTAATGCCTGAGATACTTTATCTTCATCTCCTTTATTGTTGCAGACATATTTCATATATGTATATGGTTTGGAATATTCTGTCTTTCCATACATCACCGGTGTATTTTTAGTAGAAAGCGTATCTCCTGTCTTTGTATTTGCAAGCTTTGCAATTGCTCCGATATCTCCTGCAAACAACTCACTGACCTCGGTCGGTTTATTTCCCACCATTGTATAAATCTTTCCAAGTTTTGCTTCTGCATCGGAATCTCCGTTATACAAAATATCGTCCCCTTTTAATACTCCGGAACATACTTTCACGAACGAATACTTTCCGATAAACGGATCTACCATTGTCTTGAATACATATGCTGATTTTGCTTTTGCAAAATCATAATTGCCTTCAAAGATCTCATTCGTCTTGCGGTTGATTCCTGCACAGCTTCTGCTGTCCGGGCTCGGGAAGAATCTTACGATATCAGAAAGCAAATTGGCAACTCCCTGCGCCTGGATATTAGATCCCATTGCAACCGGTACGATATCTCCGTCCATAACTTCCGTACGCATTGCAGAACGGATCTCTTCTACAGAGAATTCATCTCCTTCAAAATATCTTTCCATAAACGCTTCACTGGTCTCTGCAACTGCCTCCAGTAATTTATCACGGTAGATCTCCAGATTCGGTTTACAATATTCCGGAATCTCACATTCTTCTCTCTGTACTTCCACACCTGCCTTGCCTGATACAACGATAACGGCTGCATCGGCGGCACTTACAGCTTCTTCGACTTCTCCCACAAAATCGAAATATCCCGGTGTATCCAGAATATTGATCTTCGCTTTCTCCCATTCGATCGGAACCAAGCTTGTACTGATCGAAAATTCACGTTTTTGCTCTTCTTTATCAAAATCACTGATCGTGTTGCCATCTGCAATCTTTCCCATGCGGCTTGTTGCCCCTGATACATATGCCATGGCCTCTGCAAGACTGGTCTTTCCGCTTCCACCGTGTCCCAAGAGAACCACGTTCCTGATTTCGTCCGTTCTGTAAACTTTCATATAGCTGCCTCCTTATTTTGGTAAAATCTCATGTAAATATTGTACTAAACTTTTGCTTTTTTTACAACACTTTTATACACTTTAACCATATCATTTTTGTATTTATTTTTAAATATATGTAATTTTCTACTTATTTCTGAATTTTCTTTACAATTTTATCATACAGTTTGCATCATTTTCCACCGTTTCCGCACATTGCTTTTTCGCTTTAAAGTATTATAGTGTTGACAAATTCATCTGTCGCACGTTACAATAGAAACTAAGTTTTTTGATTATGAATTATTCACACTGTTTATTCGTAATTTTTTATAAATATATTCTAACTTGCCGGAAGGAGAATCTATCATGAAACAAAAAATCGGTTTTATCGGACTCGGACTGATCGGCGGTTCTATTGCAAAAGCCGTCCGCCAGTACTATCCTGATTACGAAATTGTGGCTTTCGATAAAAATAAAGAAGCCCTTGCCCTTGCAACCCAGGAATCTGTCATCGATGTGGCAGCAACCACGATTGACAATAATTTCCATAATTGCAACTATATATTCTTATGCGCACCTGTTGCATCTAATACTGCTTATCTCAAACAACTGACAGAATATCTGGATGATGACTGCATTCTTACAGATGTAGGAAGTGTAAAAGCGAACATCCATGAGGAAGTACAGACACTCGGTATCGGGAAATACTTTATCGGAGGACATCCGATGGCCGGTTCTGAAAAAAGCGGATACAGTAATTCCAAGGCAATGTTGATTGAAAATGCATATTTTATTCTGACACCGACCGACCAGGTTGCCCATGAAAAGGTGGAGGCCTATGAAAAATTTGCAGAAAGCCTGAAAGCACTCCCGGTTATCCTTGATTATCGGGTACATGACCAGATTACCGGAACGATCAGTCATCTGCCTCATATCATTGCATCTACACTCGTCAACTTTGTTAAAACACATGACACCAAAGATGAGATGATGAAGAATCTTGCCGCCGGTGGATTTAAAGATATCACACGTATCGCTTCTTCATCACCGGTCATGTGGCAGAATATCTGTCTGAAGAACAAGGATAATATCGTAAAGATTCTGGATCAGTACATCGACTCCCTCGAAGATTTCAAAGAAGCGGTCGAACGTGAAGATGACCTGGATCTTTATACCCGATTTGAATCGTCCAGGAATTATCGCAATTCCATGCCTTCGTCCTCTGCGGGACCTATCAAAAAATCGTTTGCCGTATACTGTGATATCATTGATGAAGCCGGTGGTATCGCTGCTATTGCAACAATCCTTGCATCTAATAATATCAGCATCAAAAATATTGGAATTGTACACAACAGAGAATTTGAAGAAGGGGTTCTGCGTATTGAATTTTACGACGAAGATTCCAGCAAGCGCGCCGTAGGATTACTGCAGAAATTCAGGTATATTGTATATGAACGTTAGAACAATCTGTCCTGTAAAGGGATTAAAGGGAGAAGTAACGATACCGGGAGATAAATCCATCTCTCATCGTTCTATTATGTTAGGTTCCATTGCACTTGGAACCACAGAGATCACACATTTTCTGGAAGGCGCAGACTGTCTGTCTACCATTGACTGCTTCCGCAGGATGGGTGTGGAGATTGAGCGGAAACCATCTTGCATCCTGGTGCATGGCAAAGGACTGCGGGGACTTAGTGCACCTGCTTCTACTTTAAATGTAGGAAACAGCGGAACAACCACGCGTCTGATCTCCGGAATTCTATCTGGGCAGAACTTTGCAACAACATTATCCGGAGATGCTTCTCTGAATTCCAGACCAATGAAACGTATTATGACACCTTTAAACAGCATGGGGGCTCACATCACCAGTCTAAATGATAACGATTGTGCACCTCTCCGAATCGAACCGGGAGAATTGCACGGTATCCATTATCAGTCTCCGGTTGCATCCGCACAGGTAAAATCAGCCGTCCTTTTGGCCGGTCTTTATGCGGAGGGTCCGACTTCTATCACAGAGCCAGCTCTTTCGCGCAACCATACAGAACTGATGTTACAGGGATTCGGTGCATGTGTTGCAACAAATCTTCATACAGACGGAACTGCAACTGCTCATGTAGAACCTTGTAAAGAGCTTTTCGGTCAGCAGATCTGCGTACCCGGAGATATCTCTTCTGCTGCTTACTTTATTGCTGCCGCACTTCTGGTTCCTGGCTCGGAGCTTCTGGTCAGAAATGTCGGGACCAACTTCACACGTGCCGGATTCTTAAAGGTCTGCAAAGATATGGGCGCCGACATTGAGACAGTCAGCCAGACTTTCGAAGGTGGGGAAGGACGTGCGGATCTTCTTGTACGTCACAGCCGCTTAAAAGGAACTGTGATCGAAGGTGATACCATCCCGACTCTGATCGATGAGATCCCGATGATTGCGGTCATGGCTGCTTTTGCCGAGGGTCAGACAGTGATCAAAGATGCTGCTGAATTAAAGGTGAAAGAAACGAACCGTATCGATACGGTTACTGCCGGATTAAAGGCTATGGGTGCTGATATCACACCGACGGATGATGGTATGATCATTGAGGGAACCGGCCATCTTGGCGGTGCTTCTATCCAGAGTTATCTGGATCACCGAATTGCGATGGCGTTCTCGATTGCCGGGCTCGCTGCTGACGGAGAAACACAGATTATAGACAGTCAGTGTGTGGATGTGTCCTATCCGGAATTTTATGCGACATTAAATTTAATTGGGATTTAATTCAGGAAGGCTGTGGATACCCGAACCGGAATAAAGCTTGGAAAGGCGTTCCTGTTCA
>PPYF01188551.1_pt1 | contig 11637 bp, 13 predicted proteins | sample 1559871 | NCBI WGS metagenome assembly PPYF01 (sample SAMN08240021, study PRJNA423297) | Human gut metagenome, whole genome shotgun sequencing project. | reverse complement strand
TTTAACTTAATATCTTTTGGATATCAGCATTCTCAAACGAGTGCCCACACAGATTGTCTGATTAACTTTTTAAAGAGCAGTTGTCGCGCTACGTTTTACTTCGCGTCGACAGGCTGAGAAATTTACTTTCTTCGCCGCATTGAGTCAAGCTTTATTTCACGCTTATTTCAGTGAAGAACTTTCTTTCACTTCAGCAAGAAATTCAATCGCTTGCCGTCTCAACGAGGGCCGCATTATAGGGGCTAATTCATCAGAGGCAAGCGATAATTACACTTTTTAAATCGTTCGTTCAAATTTCAAACAAACATCTTAAAAGCCCAGCGATTTGAGCAGCGCGGGAACATCAGACAGGCTATCTACCACATGATCGGCCAGTGCTTCGCCCTCTGCAGTGATAGGTTTACCGGTGCGCACCAAAATTTTGGTACCGACACCTGCTGCTTGCGCTGCTTGCATATCTTCTTTCTTGTCTCCGACCATGACGGAAGCGGCCATATCCAGATCCAAGAATTGTTTGGCTTCCAACAACATGCCCGGCTTCGGTTTACGGCAATCACAATCAACCTTGTACTCACCAATGCCTGCGTCGGCGTGGTGTGGGCAGTAATAGATGCCATCAAGGTCAACGCCACGATCCGCCAAGGACCAATCCATCCACTCGGTCAGGTGCATAAACTGATCTTCACTGAACAAGCCACGGGCAATACCTGACTGGTTGGTTACCAGAACCAAAGCCAGCCCCATCGCCTTCAATTCACGGCAAGCGTCAATAGCGCCATCAATAAAGTCGAAGTTATCACTTTCATATACGTAGCCGTGATCGACATTCAATGTGCCGTCACGATCCAGAAATACAGCTGCTTGTGCCACTGTGGGTACTCTCCAAGGCATTAATGTAGGAAAAATTATCGCATGTTTTAGAGGCAAAGCGTATGGGAAAGCATCGTCGGTACTGATTGCTTCGCGCTGCGCGCTATCTATCACGCTTTCTATATAGATAACGCAATAGCGAGTTATCGTCGTCGCGTCAGAAAACGCAGCTCACAGTTATCTTTGTGTCCCCTCTTTTGCTCACTTGATTTTGAGTGGACAAATTATTTTAGACGTCTAGACGTAAAAACCCTTGACGATAGACGTCCAGACATCTTAGCATCCGTTATCAGAATGAACACGCATGTTTCCCAGTTGTATATTGTTTGCAACAGCGTTTTGTGCGATAGAAGTCTGTACCCGTTTCTGCATGGAGAGCATGACGTACCATGATCCGACTCAGCCACATAAGTAAAGTATTCCACACCGGTAACCGCACGGTGCATGCGCTGGATGATGTCAGCTTGCATGTTCCCGCAGGACAGATCTTCGGTGTTATTGGCGCCTCAGGAGCCGGTAAAAGTACGCTGATCCGCTGCGTGAACCTGTTAGAGCGCCCAAGCTCGGGTGAGGTGGTGGTGGATGGCCGCGATATGCTGGCGCTGTCCGATAAGGAATTGACGCAGGCCCGTCGCCACATTGGGATGATTTTTCAGCATTTTAATTTGCTCTCTTCGCGTACCGTATTTGGCAATGTGGCTTTTGCGCTGGAGTTAGAAGGCTGCCCGAAGGCGCAATTGCAGCAGCGCGTGACCGAATTACTGGAACTGGTTGGACTGGCGGACAAGCATGCAAGCTATCCGGCCAATTTGTCTGGTGGGCAAAAACAGCGGGTGGCGATCGCCCGAGCGCTGGCCTGTAATCCTAAAGTGTTACTGTGTGATGAAGCCACCAGCGCATTAGATCCGGCCACCACGCGCTCGATTCTAGGGCTGCTCAAAGACATTAACCGCCGCTTGGGGCTAACCATTTTATTGATCACCCATGAAATGGATGTGGTGAAGCGCATCTGCGATCAGGTCGCGGTGATCAGTGGTGGCCGTCTGATTGAGCAAGGCACGGTCAGTGAAGTGTTTTCGCATCCGAAAACGCCATTGGCGCAGCAGTTTATCCGCGCCACCTTGGATTTGGACATTCCGGCCGATTACGCCGAGCGCTTAACTGCCGCGCCACAAGCCGGATTTTTCCCGCTGGTGCGTTTGGCCTTCTCGGGGCAATCAGTGGATGCACCACTGCTGTCGAAGCTCGCTCGTGAGCAAGGCATTGATTGCAATATTTTGTGTGCGCAGATGGATTATGCCGGAGGCGTAAAGTTCGGGGTCATGTTGGCCGAGCTGGAAGGCGATGAGCAGCAATGCCAGCACGCCATTGATTATTTTACCCAGCATCATGTACAGGTGGAGGTACTCGGTTATGTCGCAAGCCATGCTTGAATTGTTGTTTAAGGCACTCGGCGAGACCCTCACCATGGTGCTGGTATCCGGTGCGATTGGTTTAGCGCTTGGGATCCCACTCGGTGTAGTGCTGTTTATCAGCAAACCGGGGCAAATCAAAGAACATGCGCTGCTGAATAAAGCGCTAGGTACGGTGGTCAATATTGGGCGTTCTATCCCGTTCATTATTCTGATTGTGTCGATTATTCCGCTGACGCGTCTGCTTGTGGGGACCTCGATTGGCACCATGGCGGCAGTTGTGCCGCTGGCCATTGGCGCCACGCCGTTTATCGCCCGACTGGTTGAAGGCGCACTGATGGAGATCCCATCCGGTTTGGTGGAAGCGGCACGTGCTATGGGCGCAAGCCCGCTGCAGATAATTGTCAAAGTGATGCTGCCGGAAGCGCTGCCGGGCATTATCAACGGGATCACCATTACGCTGGTGACCTTGGTTGGCTACTCGGCGATGGCCGGTGCGGTCGGCGGCGGCGGTTTAGGTGATGTGGGGATCCGTTACGGCTACCAGCGTTTTGACGGCACCGTAATGTTAGTCGTCGTCGCTATTTTGGTGCTGTTAGTGCAAATCATCCAAAGTGTGGGAGAGCGTCTGGTTCGCGCCACTGATCATAAATAATACGGCTCATAAATAATCTCGTTCACGTTACATCACTCCCTTATTGGTACGGCGACACGACGCCATGCCCGGGTTACTAAGATATAAAGAAGGATATCGACAATGACACTGAAGTTTAAAACCCTCGCTCTGGTAAGTGCTCTGGCTGGCAGCTTGTTGCTGACCGCCTGTGGTCAAAAAGAAGCAGACAGCAACAAGATTAAAGTAGGCGTGATCTCTGGCGCAGAAGAGCAAGTGGCAGAAGTCGCCAAGAAAGTGGCGAAGCAGCAATACGGGTTGGATGTGGAGCTGGTGAGTTTCAGTGACTACATTACCCCGAACGCGGCGCTGGCCGATGGCTCCTTGGATGTGAACGCGTTCCAGCATAAGCCGTATCTGGATCAACAAATTGCTGACCGCGGTTACAAGCTGGCTGTTGTGGGCAATAGCTTTGTGTACCCGATTGCCGGTTACTCGAAGAAAATTAAAAACGTCAGCGAGCTGGCCGACGGCGCTTCCGTAGCCCTGCCGAATGACCCGACTAACTTGGGCCGTTCACTGCTGCTGCTGCAAGCACAAGGTCTGATCAAGCTGAAAGACGGCAGCGGTTTGAACGCAACCCTGCTGGATGTGGTCGACAATCCGAAGAAACTCAAGTTGGTTGAGCTGGAAGCGCCACAGCTGCCACGTTCACTGGATGATGTCGACTTGGCGATCATCAACACCACGTACGCCAGCCAAATTGGTCTGACGCCACCCAAAGATGGCCTGTTTGTTGAAGACAAAGCCTCTCCATACGTCAACCTGATTGTGGCGCGTGAAGACAATAAAGATGCCGAGAACGTACAAAAGTTCGTGAAAGCCTTCCAGACCGAAGAAGTGTATCAAGCGGCTAATGAAGTGTTTAAAGGCGGCGTGGTGAAAGGCTGGTAATCTTCCTTTTCTCGCTTCGCTTTGCTATCCCTCTAATAAGAGCGCCCATGCGGCGCTCTTTTGGTTTGTGGTGCTTTTGTTTACTATTGTCTGATAATGCTTATCTGATAATGGCAGATGGTACGGGGTTTCTTAGCGCCATCAGGCACGCGAGCGTGTTTTTACGCTACAGTTTCCCACGCCATCATTATTTGTGTGCGCTCTTACTTAACCTGAGTACGGATACCGGAATGTCTAAATCGATTCTGTTGTTTGCCGCCGCGACCCTGCTGGCCGGTTGTGCCACCCATTACAATGTGGACAGTAATCTGAATCCACAAAATGTGAAAACCTACTTTGCCCCCAGCACGATCACGCTCTATGAAAAAAGCAGTGAGCTGGAAGGCGTGGAGTATAAGAATATTGGCCATGTACAGGGCGATGTGTGTCAGGCCGATAGCCGTGATAAGCCAGCAAGCCTGACCGAAGCGCGCAATGTGACCCTGCGTAAGGTGCAAGAGATGGGCGGCAATGGCCTGCTGCTGAATCAATGCCTGATGCTGACTGGCGTACCGGGCTGTGAGCAACTGGCACTCTGCCAAGGCTCGGCCATTATTGTGAACAAATAATCTTGATTAACGAGTTGTGAGGTGATGCTGTTGGATCTGTCTCCTGAAACCTTAACCCTGACGCCGATAGGCGTGATCCAATCACCTTATAAAGAAAAGTTTGCCGTACCGCGCCAACCGGGGCTGGTGCAAGATGGCAACGGTAAGCTGCGTTTACTGCCACCCTACAATCAACCGGATGCGGTGCGCGGCTTAGAGCAGTTCAGCCATATCTGGTTGGTGTTTGTGTTTCACCAAACCCAAGAACAAGGCTGGCGTCCTACGGTTCGCCCTCCACGGTTAGGCGGCAATGAGCGCCTAGGGGTATTTGCCACCCGCTCGACCTTTCGCCCAAATCCGATTGGGTTATCCAAAGTCGAGCTGCGCGGCATTAAGGTGCGTGGTGGTGAGGTATATCTGGAGCTCGGCAGCCTCGATTTAGTCGACGGCACCCCTATCTTGGATATCAAACCTTACCTGCCGTATGTGGATAGCGAGCCCGATGCGCGCGCCGGTTTTGCGCAAGAGGCGCCGCAATCTGACATGCAAGTGCTGTTTAGCGCGGCGGCAGAGCAGATTTTGCAGCAAGAGGCGCGCCGCTATCCGCACTTGCGCCGTTTTATCAGCGACGTGCTGGTGCAAGACCCACGCCCGGCCTATCGTAAAAAAGAGACGGATGCGCGCGAATACGCCGTCCATTTATTGGACTTTAATGTCCGCTGGCAAGTCACCGGCACCCAAACCGAGGTGCTGATGATAGAAAAGCGCAGCTGATTTGAGCAAAGAGGCTTTTTGGCCTCTCGTCACACTGCTAAACTAGCCGCTTTCCGATTTTGTCTGAATCACTCACGGAATCTATCCATGCGTACCAGTAATTATCTGCTCTCCACATTGAAGGAGACTCCATCCGATGCGGAAGTGATCAGCCACCAGCTGATGCTCCGTGCCGGCATGATCCGTAAATTAGCCTCCGGCCTGTACACTTGGCTGCCGACCGGTCTGCGCGTACTGAAGAAAGTTGAAAACATCGTACGTGATGAAATGAACAAAGCCGGCGCCATCGAAGTGTCGATGCCAGTGGTTCAGCCGGCTGACCTGTGGGTGGAAACCGGTCGTTGGGAGCAATACGGTCCGGAGCTGCTGCGTATCGCTGACCGTAACGAGCGTCCATTCGTTCTGGGTCCAACCCACGAAGAAGTGATCACTGACCTGATCCGTAACGAAGTGTTCTCCTACAAGCAACTGCCACTGAATCTGTTCCAGATCCAGACCAAGTTCCGTGATGAGATCCGTCCACGTTTCGGTGTGATGCGTGCCCGTGAGTTCCTGATGAAGGATGCGTACTCCTTCCATACCTCTCAAGAGTCACTGCAAGTGACTTACGACAAGATGCATGCCGCTTACAGCGCCATCTTCTCGCGTATGGATCTGGATTTCCGCCCAGTGCTGGCTGACACCGGCTCTATCGGTGGTAGCTCTTCACACGAATTCCACGTACTGGCCAAGAGCGGTGAAGATGATATCGCCTTCTCTGATGCATCTGACTACGCGGCTAACGTAGAAATGGCAGAAGCCGTGATGCCTGCGGGCGAGCGTGCTGCACCAAGCGAAGAGATGCGTGTGGTGGATACACCGAATGCCAAAACCATCGCTGAGCTGACTGAGCAGTTCAATCTGCCGGTTGAGAAGACCGTGAAGACACTGGTAGTACGCGCAGCTGAAGGTAGCGGTCACAAGCTGGTTGCACTGCTGGTTCGTGGCGACCACGAGCTGAACGAAATCAAAGCGCAGAAACTGCCACTGGTTGCCGATCCGCTGGAAATGGCGGACGAAGCAGAAATCCGCGCCGCGATTGGCGCCGGTCCTGGTTCACTGGGTCCGGTTAATCTGCCACTGCCAATCATTGCCGACCGCGCCGTGATCATGCTGAGCGATTTCGCTGCGGGCGCGAACCAAGATGGTAAGCACCTGTTCGGTATCAACTGGGAGCGTGACCTGCCTCTGGCCGACGTAGCGGATATCCGTAACGTGGTTGAGGGCGATCCAAGCCCGGATGGTCACGGTACGCTGCAGATCAAACGTGGTATCGAAGTAGGCCACATCTTCCAACTGGGTACGAAGTACTCCGAAGCGATGAAAGCCTGCGTGCAGGGCGAAGATGGCCGTAACCAGACCATGCTGATGGGCTGCTACGGTATCGGTGTTTCCCGTGTGGTTGCAGCGGCTATCGAGCAAAACCATGACGAGCGCGGCATTATCTGGCCTGACGCGATTGCTCCGTTCCACGTAGCCATTTTGCCAATGAACATGCACAAGTCTTACCGCGTGCAAGAAGCGGCCGAGAAGCTGTACAACGAGCTGCAAGCGGCCGGTATCGATGTGCTGATGGACGATCGTAAAGAGCGTCCGGGCGTGATGTTTGCTGACATGGAGCTGATGGGTATTCCGCACGTGGTGGTGATCGGTGATCGCAACCTCGACAACAATGAGCTGGAATACAAGCAGCGCCGCAGCGGCGAGAAGCAGATGATCAAGAGTGATGACATTCTGAGCGTACTGCTGGCCAACATTAAGCGCTAATACGCGAGCACTTACGTCAAAGAGCATCGTCTCATTGAGACGAGCGCCAAAACACGAAAACAAGAAACCCCGCCGGAAATCCGCACGGGGTTCTTTTTTATCTAACTGCTAGCTATCAATCAATGTTACCGCGCCAAAGCGTCTAGCCTCAGGTTTGACTACCGCTCTTTCCAATGCCTTCTTTCCAATGCGCACTTCCCCATGCAGGGCTTACCCGCCGCGTCACTCTTCTTCTGACTGACACTGCTCGGCAGGAACAAAGCCTTCTAAGCTATCGACCACCAGCACGGAGCTGGCCGAGACCTCATCACTGTCACCGGCTTTATCAGGCTTATCGGCAAAATGGGCGGTCAGCTCAACCAAAAGAGGTTTCTGCGGATCTTTACCGTGCAGCTTTTGCACCGCTTTACGATAAGCCGCTTGCAAGGCTTTGCTCTCTCCTTGCAAGGTGAAGGTCAAACCGGTGGCACAATCTTGTAAGACCGCACCGGTAGCGCGAGGAGTATACATCCCGCGTACCGACATAGGATCGCTCGGCAACGCCACCTCGGAGCCCTGCAGCAGATACTGATGTTCATCCGGCAACGGTTTGTCGTCCTGATCCAGCATCAATAAGCTATCTGGGCGCACCTGATAGCTTTGCACATCACCATTGCTGGAAGTCAGGATCAACTTGTCGCCCTGCCGGGTCCAACGGCCATAGTCCGCAAACAGCTGTCCGCTGCGTCCTTGCAGGTAGGTATCGGTTTCCACAAAACTGCCGTCATCATTCAGACGGATCCGGGTGTCGATACCATCACAATCCGTACACGGCAGCACACCTTGATAACCTTCAAATAAGGTTGCCGGCTCGCTGTCGGTGGTACGCGTATTGTCGGCGGCCTGCACCACCGGCATGCTCAGACTGAAAATGACAGACAGGGCCAACGCACTGCGCAAAAAAGAGGATGCCATAACGTGCTCCTGTTCTCTGTATTGACTCTACCCCTTAAGGATACCGCCTGCCGCCACTCTCTACCATGCTGTTTTACGCATGCATCACGCTTAGCCGCCAAGAGAAAGGTCGCTTTTTGTGTAATCAGCGGTATTAAGATATAACAGCGCATGACGATTTTTCATTTTCATGCAGGAGAAATGCTATGTTGCAGTATGGCGAGCGAATCCGCCGAGCATATGCACAGATTGGTAGCGGAGAGCTCGGTTATATTCCAGATGCACTACACTGTGTACTGGAGACATTGAACCGGATAGCGGAAGATCCGGCCGTACCGGAAACGGTGCGCGATCAGGCAGCCTATGCCGCCGCCAATCTGTTAATGAGTGACATCAGCACGGATTAGGAATTTCATCATGACCAATGACTATCAGCCCATCTCATGTGCGACTTACGATCTTCTGGAACTGGCCTGTATGCACCACTATAAGCTGCATATCACGCAAAAGTCCGGTGAAGTGATTGAAGGCACCGCGATGGACATGCAGATTGAGAACCATCAGGAATTTATTCTGCTGCAACTGGCAGATGGTCATGAAATCCGACTGCGGCTCGATAGTCTGCACGCCTTCAGCCATGAGCGCTTTGGCGTGCAATACTTGGAGTGAGCAGGGGTAAACAGACACAAGGCGCGATGGTTTGCCCTATCCCGCCTTGTATTTCGTGTTCAGCGTTGCGTTTTTTGCTGGCTAACTGTGCTTAGCACAGCCACGGCTTGGCCCAGTAAATCTGCCACTGCGGCTGATCAGGCTGCGGTTGGCCTTCTTTGGTGACAAACACGCCAAAGGCAGCAATCAAGGTTTCGCCGTAAAACAGCATCGGTGTACGATCGCGCAGCCACGGCGGAATGCCGCGCTCTTGCCAGATTTTCTTAATCTGACGCGAGCCATTACGCCCGATGATATGAAAACGCCCCTGCGCGCGAAAACGCACGCTGACAAACTCAGCTGGCAACGGCGCACGCACGCTTAAGCCGCCTTCTTGTAAACGCAACTCACCTAAGTTATCCGGCAACACCAGCGGACGTAAACCATCCCACATCTGCACCGAATCGGCGAGCGAGCGCATGCTCGGCAGCAAATACAGACGCTGCTTGAAGCGGCGCACCTGCCACTGCTGGATATTCAGTACCGGCTCAGCATCTTGACGCGCCATAGCGACCTGATACCACAAGCTCTGCAGCTGCTCCCGCGAAGGCATTAATGCACCGAGACACGCAAACCAGCGGCGCAAAATCGCTTGGCGTTTCACTTCACTCATCTGCTGCAACCCAGCGATATCGATGGACTCATCGTCATCCAGCAGGGTTTGCAAAGACTCCATCAACAGCTCATCGAGCAGCTCTTCTTGCTCGCCACACAGCGCGGCACTGCGCGCGACAGCTTCACCAAAATGTGGCCAACGGGCAGTCAGCTCGGGGATCACTTGCAAGCGCAGGAAGTTGCGATCAAAGCGCGGATCGCTGTTACTGTCATCTTCAACCCAGCTCAGCTGATGCAACGTGGCATAGGCTTCAATCTCGGCGCGGGAAACGTACAGTAACGGGCGCACCTGCTGACCACGCATAAACGGCATCCGCGCCGTCATCGCCGCCAACCCGGCCGGACCACTGCCGCGCTTGAGCGCCAGCAATACTGTTTCACACTGGTCATCCAAATGCTGCGCGGTGACCAAACTCTCACCGGCTTCTAAGCGTGAGCCAATGGCATGATAACGCGCATCACGAGCCGAAGCTTCCAAGCTGATATGGGCTTTTTTCACCTGCACGCGCACCACATCCAGCGGAATTTGCCACTGCGCACACTGCTGCTCGCAATGCAGCGCCCACTCATTCGCAAAACGGCTCAGGCCGTGGTGCACATGCACCGCGCGCACCCGAAGCTCAGGGCGCAACTGACGCAAACGCATCATCAAATGCAGCAGTACGGTGGAGTCAACGCCACCACTGTAGGCAACCAGTACGCGGTTGTCCTCTCCGATACACGCGGCGGCCTGCGCCAGAATTGGGTCACTGTTCATAAAGTTCTAAAGGTAATTGATCCGGATCGGCAAAGAAGGTGAAACGACGCTGAGTATAAGGATCGGTGCGGATCGGCTCACAGGCAATACCGTGTGCCTGCAATGTGGCCACCGCCTGATCCAGCGCGCTGACGGCAAACGCCAGATGGCGCAATCCGCACGCCTCGGGTTGGCTGAGTCGCTGCGGTGGATGCGCGAATGAAAATAGCTCCAGAGTGTACTGACCGTCTAACGCCAGATCCAACTTCCATGAATCACGCTCTGGCCGGTAATGCTCAGCCAGTACGCGAAACCCGAGGATCTCGGTATAAAACGCTTTCGAACGCGCGTAATCGGAGCAGATCAGCGCGATATGGTGTACGGCACGGAGTTTGAGCATCCCTTTCCTCTGTCAGCCAGACGGCAGTCAGTTACTGCCGTCAGGAGCGAAACGTTAACGCTCTGCGCTGTCAGATGCAAGGATCAAAGTGCCTGTGCGCGGTATTGGCTGACCGGATTCACAATATGCTCACGCGCAGCGACGATCTGCAGCTCGTATTTGCCGTTTTGCTGGGTGCAGGTCATCACATCGTTGACGGCATTTGCGGTGTGCTCGAAGGCCTCACGATCATTTTTGCCTTGCAGCAAGTTGGCCAAGAAGATGGCGCTGGTCAGATCGCCCACGCCCACCGGCTGGCGGTCAAAGTCATGCAGCGGACGGCTGATATGCAGCACTTCATCGGCACTCACCAGCAGCATTTCAAACTGCTGCGGATCGCGACCGGCTTTGCTCAGGTGTTTCACCAGCACTTTCTTCGGTCCACGGCCCAGCAAATGACGCGCTGCCGCAACCGCTTGTTCGAAGTTCTCGACCGGCAAGCCAGACAGCGCTTGCAGCTCCAACAGGTTTGGCGCTAAGACATCGGCGCAGCTCACCGCGTCATGCTCTAAAAACTCTGCCACGCCCGGTGCCACGATACAGCCCTTTTCTGGGTGCCCCATGACCGGATCGCAAAAATAAATCGCATTTGGATTTTTGGCTTTCACCGCACGCACGGTGGCCAAAATAGACTGACCTTGTTCTGCCGCGCCGATATAACCCGACAGCACCGCATCGCACTCTGGCAATACGCCAATCTCATCCATGCCTTGGGTGATCAGGCCAATTTGTTCTTGTGGGAATACCATACCCTGCCATTTTTGGTATTGGGTGTGGTTGGAAAATTGAACGGTATGCAACGGCCAAACATCAACACCTAACAGCTGCATCGGTAATACTGCTGCTTTATTACCGGCATAGCCGTAAACGACATGAGACTGAATCGACAGAACGTTTTTCATGATTTTATGAGCTCCGCATGCCCCAACAGGCATTCGCATGCTTTATGCAAACTAAAAAGAGATGACGTAAGAATATCGGATTATCGCCGCAAAAAGTAAAAAAAACGGCGCGAAATGCGCCGTTTTTTGTATACACAAATTACTGCTTGATGATCTTAACGGTGTAGCGGCCGTCAGCTTGACGATACGCACCGTGGATATCAGTTTCGAAGCCTGGGAAGTGGGCACCGATTTCGCACAGCATCTGCAGGAAGTCCAGCACTGGGCGGCTTTCTTCGGTGATCATTT
>PPYF01386095.1_pt1 | contig 11640 bp, 10 predicted proteins | sample 1559871 | NCBI WGS metagenome assembly PPYF01 (sample SAMN08240021, study PRJNA423297) | Human gut metagenome, whole genome shotgun sequencing project. | reverse complement strand
TATCGAACTAGAGTAGAGAGAAAAGTTATATAAAGTCAATCATTTAAATTAAATTCAAGATGGCTAATTTAGATTTAAGCAAGTACGGAATTGTTGATGTGAAAGAAATCGTTCACAATCCGTCTTATGATGTTCTGTTCGCAGAAGAAACTAAACCGAGTTTGGAAGGCTTCGAGAAAGGCCAAGTAACTGAGCTAGGTGCTGTAAACGTGATGACTGGTATTTATACAGGTCGTTCTCCTAAAGATAAATTTTTCGTAAAGAATGAAGCCAGCGAAGATTCTGTATGGTGGACTTCTGATGAATATAAGAATGATAACAAGCCTTGTTCTGAGGCTGCTTGGGCAGACTTGAAGGCTAAAGCCGTAAAAGAATTGTCTGGCAAACGTTTGTTCGTTGTCGATACATTCTGTGGCGCTAACGAGGCTACTCGTTTGAAAGTACGTTTCATTATGGAGGTTGCTTGGCAAGCTCACTTCGTAACTAATATGTTCATCCGTCCGACAGCTGAGGAATTGGCTAACTACGGCGAACCTGATTTCGTTTCTTTCAACGCAGCTAAGGCTAAAGTTGACAACTACAAAGAATTAGGCTTGAACTCTGAGACTGCTACTGTTTTCAACTTGAAGACTAAAGAGCAAGTTATCTTGAATACTTGGTACGGTGGTGAGATGAAGAAGGGTATCTTCTCTATCATGAACTACTTGAACCCGTTGCGTGGTATCGCTTCTATGCACTGCTCCGCTAACACGGATAAAGAGGGCAAGAGCTCAGCTATCTTCTTCGGTTTGTCTGGTACTGGTAAGACTACTTTGTCTACGGACCCGAAACGTTTGTTGATCGGTGACGATGAGCACGGATGGGATAACGAAGGTGTATTCAACTACGAGGGTGGTTGCTACGCTAAGGTTATCAACTTGGATAAAGAGAGCGAGCCGGATATCTACAACGCTATCAAACGTGACGCTCTTCTTGAGAACGTAACAGTTGCCGCTGATGGTAAGATCGATTTCGCTGATAAGTCAGTTACAGAGAACACTCGTGTTTCTTATCCGATCTATCACATCGAGAACATCGTTAAGCCGGTTTCTAAAGGCCCGCACGCAAAACAAGTTATCTTCTTGTCTGCTGACGCATTCGGTGTATTGCCTCCAGTATCTATCTTGACTCCGGAGCAAACTCAATACTACTTCTTGTCTGGATTTACCGCTAAATTAGCAGGTACAGAGCGTGGTATCACGGAACCGACTCCTACATTCTCCGCTTGTTTCGGTGCTGCTTTCTTGTCATTGCACCCAACAAAATACGGCGAAGAGTTGGTTAAGAAGATGGAAATGACTGGCGCTAAGGCTTACTTGGTGAACACAGGTTGGAACGGTAGCGGCAAACGTATCTCTATCAAAGATACAAGAGGTATCATCGACGCTATCCTTGATGGTTCTATCAACGAGGCTCCGACAAAGAAGATCCCGTATTTCGACTTCGAGGTTCCGACTGCATTACCGGGCGTAGATCCGAAGATCTTAGATCCTCGCGATACCTATGCTGATCCTGCTCAATGGGATGAGAAAGCGAAGGATTTGGCTGCTCGCTTCCAGAAGAACTTCGCTAAGTTCACGGGCAACGAAGCTGGTAAGGCATTGGTTGCTGCTGGTCCTCAGTTATAATTGCTTAAAAAAACTTGATCAAAAAAGGTCAAGGTTTAAAAATATCTTTATAAAAAAGCGTGGAATTACTAATTCTGCGCTTTTTTTATGATAACTGCGTTAATTTTATTATAAATGTGAAGTAGTTTTAAAAAATATTCCTACCTTTAGACCGGATTATCTGTTATAAGAAGAGCTTAAAAAGGAGTAATGATAAAAAAACTGGCACTTATTATTGGCTTTATAATTTGTTTGTCATCTTGTGGCAAGGATTATGTCTATCGGATTGAAGGGGAACTTTCTAATCTGGAAGATCAAACCGTATATGCTGTATTTGAGAAGGATAATTATAAAGTGGTTGATACAGTGGCTTGTACGAAACCCGGGCAGTTCCAGATCGATCAACATGAAGCGGGTTTCCATTGTGTGACTATCTTCTTTGCGGATAAAGAGCATTGGGTTACGGCTTATCTGGAACCGGGAGAAACCGTGAAAATCACGGGCGACGCTAACTCTCCATTGTTATTGCAGGTAAAGGGGGGACGGACAAATGATAAGTTGACCGCTTTTAAGAAAAAAATCGCTCCTTTATTGACGGAATTGACAAATTTATCAAATTCTTTAAATAGCAAGGATTTGAACGATACGATCGAGGAGACGGATATCGCCGCTCGTTTGGCGAATGTTAATATGCAATTGAGCGAGGAAGCGATCCGGTACGTGAAAGAGAACCCGAATGAAGAGGCATCCGTTGTCTTGATTCAATCTTTTTTCTCAGATCCCGATGATACTCGTAAAATTGATGAGTTGTTGGCGTTATTGAATCCAAGGTTGAAAGACTTTTATCTGGTGAAGGAGCTGGAGCAATATAGCGCCCGTGCGAAACGTACGGCTTTGGGTGCGGAAGCCCCAGATTTCTCCGTAAGGAATATTTATGGGAATACGGTAAGTTTGGACTCTTTCCCGCAGAAATATTTATTGCTGACGTTTACCGCTCCTTGGTGTGATATGTGCCAGACAGAGGATCTATATCTGGATAAGGTAGCGATGAAATATCCGAAAGATCAGTTGGATATTCTTTTGGTTAGCTTGGACGATAATCCGGATAATGTCCGGGATGTACTGAAGAAGGATAGTATAGCGTGGAATCTGGTAACAGATTCGGCCGGACAAGCGGCTATGTTGATAGATCTGTATAACGTAAGCGTATTGCCACGCTGTTTCTTGATAGATGAGGATCATAAGATCTTGATGAAAACAGAGAATGGAATCGAGATCAAGCAAACACTGGAGAACTTGTTCGAAGACTGAGCGATTGAAAACAGGAGGTTCCGGTTTTAATTTGTAATTAGTAACTCAAAATTCTTAACTATGTTAGTAAAATCTTATGCCGCTGCCGTGCAGGGGATTTCCGCTACGGTCGTTACCGTAGAAGTGAACTGTTCCAAAGGTATCCAATTCTTTTTAGTCGGTCTTCCGGACGTGGCCGTTCGTGAGAGCCATGAACGCATTATCTCGGCTCTTCAAGTATGTGGTTATAAATTCCCCCGCAATCGTATCGTTATTAATATGGCCCCCGCAGATATCCGTAAGGAAGGGTCCTCTTATGATCTGCCTTTGGCGATCGGTATTCTGGCGGCGGCAGAGCAGATAGATTCATCCAACTTATCCAAATTCGTATTGATGGGCGAACTTTCTATGGATGGGAGCCTCCAACCGATAAAAGGGGCATTGCCTATCGCTATCAAGGCTAGGGAAGAAGGCTTTAAGGGCTTTATCTTACCCAAGCAAAACGCTTGTGAGGCTGCGGTGGTGAACGATCTGGAAGTGTATGGAGCTTCGAATATCAAAGAGGTGCTGGAGTTTATGGAGGGTAAACCTACATTGCGGCCTACGGTTATTGATACCCGTAAGGAGTTTTACGACCGCCAGCAATTGTTTGATTGCGATTTCTCCGATGTCCGGGGACAAGAGAACGTGAAGCGTGCGATGGAGGTGGCCGCCGCCGGCGGACATAATCTGATCATGGTAGGTCCTCCCGGAAGTGGCAAGTCCATGTTGGCGAAACGTCTCCCTACGGTCTTGCCTCCCTTTACCTTGCGTGAGTCCTTGGAAACAACTAAAATCCATTCCGTAGCCGGTAAGATAGGAGGTGGCGCCTCCTTGATGGTACAACGTCCTTTTCGCTCTCCCCATCATACGATCTCTAATGTCGCCATGGTAGGAGGGGGCACTTTCCCGCAGCCGGGAGAGATCAGCTTGGCTCACAATGGTGTCCTTTTTTTGGATGAGTTGCCGGAATTTAACAGGAGTGTCTTGGAAGTCATGCGGCAGCCATTGGAAGATCGAGTGATCAATATCTCCCGTGCCCGTTTCACGGTGGAATATCCGGCCGGCTTTATGCTTGTGGCCTCCATGAATCCTTGTCCCTGCGGCTATTACAACCATCCGGACCGTCCTTGCCTCTGTTCTCCCGGAGCCGTCCAGAAATATATGAACCGCATTTCCGGCCCTTTATTGGACCGTATCGATATCCAGATAGAGATTGTCCCTGTCCCTTTCGAGAAGATTTCCGAGCAACAGCCCTCAGACCTAGTATCGCTATCCGTGAGCGGGTCATAAAAGCCCGTGCGATCCAGGAAAGGCGTTTTGCCGCTTATGAGGGTATTTATTGTAATGCCCAGATGAACTCCAAGCTACTCCATCAGTACGCCGTTCCCGACGCTTCCGGCCTCTCCATCCTCAAAACCGCCATGCAACGTCTCTGCCTCTCCGCCCGTGCCTATGACCGTATCCTGAAAGTCTCCCGCACGATAGCGGACTTGGATAATTCGGAACATATCGAAGTCCGGCATTTGGCGGAGGCTATACAGTATAGGAGTTTGGATAGGGAGAATTGGGGGATGTGAGATTGCACTTAGAATACATCTATTAACCATAATAGTGCAGTTACTAAGCTGAAAAAACTATCTTTATATTAGTTGGAAATCGCGCTATTTATGGCTGTTGAAGTGAATAACTGACGGCTTGTCGAGTGAACAACTGACGGCTATACCTAGTGGTCAGCTTACGGCTTGGGAAGTGAATAACTAATCACTTGGGAAGTCTTTTGTGGATGACTTAACGTGCTGTATACCAATCTTGTTCGGTAAACGAGTTTTACTGTTCAACTAGCTCTTCAGCTAAATTAAAGAAGAACCAGTGATTTCAGGAAAAGACACCCGGCCGGAAGTGCTTTAAAAGTAAGCTAGCTTACTTTTTTAGGGTTGTTTAGGAATTGCGGTATTCTTGCGGACTCATACCTACATGGCGTTTAAAATACTTTCCGAAGAAGGACATATTAGTGAAATTCAGTGTATAGGCGATATCGTGGATGGTAAGGTTCGTCGATTTTAGTTGTGCCTTTGCGTCCATGATAACCATCGAGGTGATAATCTCTATGCAAGTTTTTCCCGTACTTTGTTTGACGATCGTACTTAGGTGTGCTTGCGTGATGCCAAGCCGCTTGGCATACCATGCAACGGATCGTTGCATGGTATAGTTTTGCATTACTAGTTGAGTGAAATTCTTACTGATTAGCTCTGCTTTAGAGAGCATTGACAGGTCTTCCGTCTGGTCTTTATACATGCTGCTGATCCCCATCAGCATACCGGTAAACAAATGGTTGGTAATCCCGCGATTTATTTTCGTGGCGTAAAACTCGTATGTTTTGAGTAATAACTCAAAATAATCTTTCATAAGAGGCTGGGCTTTCTCTTTTAGCTTATACACCGGATTGTCTTTCACGATATAGTGCATGTCTATGACAGCTTTGCTGGAGTTCGCTTGGCTGAGGAAATCAGATGAGAATCCCATGAAATAGATCTGTAGGTCCCCGTCTGCCCTATGGATCTGCAGGATTGATCCGGGCATGATGGTGATGAAGCTTCCGGGTTCTACCTTGAGTTGCGTTAAGTTGATGGATGCCTCGATCTCTCCTCCTAGGCATAGCACGAAAATCCCCGCTTTCAATCGGCATGGGTAATTCGCATACAGATTCAGCAGGCCTATATCTTCGATCGAAAGCTTCCCGATCACCCAATCTTGAGGCAGGTCTATTTTGGGAATGTCATTTTCCATGTTTGTTTAATTATTCACTTATCGGGAACGTTTGACAAAAATAGGCATTTTTAAAGATTTGCCGTGTCTTGTGGAAGGAAAATTATACGAGCGTCTGAAACTTGCGGTATTCCGGAGGCTTTTCGGAGTCGCTTGGGTGTTTGGGCTGGACTGGTATGGTTTCTTGTCGAAGGAAGTAGTTGCCATTAGAATTATCTTTTCTGTTTCGTTTTGATTGAATTTGGATGTATATTGTGACAGGGGTATTTCCTTGACCTATCAAAATAGCGAAAGAATCAGGAAGATAAGTGGCCTTTTATGTTAAAAAGTAACGTTTTCGGTACACGTTAGACGGCGAATATGTATGCAATAGGCAGCATTGGGCAATGCCTATACTGCCGTTGGGCATCGTGAGTAGTCGTGAATAGGGGTGTAAGTAGTCGTGAATAGGCATTCTTATACTGTTATAACCCTATTGTAAGACTGTTTTTTCCCTCTCTCACTCCCCATAATATGAATTACGATGAATTATTTTTGCTAGAACAAAATGTCGTTTTTTGATATATGGCTATCATTCAAATAATTGCTAATTTTCTCTTATGAATTTGGAAGTAAGTAGTACTTTGCCCCGAAATAATCGATACTCAAGAGGTTGAGATTACAAATTGCCATTTTGTCAAATCCTTTTTTCTTCCATCGAAGCGACTATCTTGTAATCTTGCTTTCTCTAGGGGCGGCTCTTGTCTGAGCGCATTCTGTTTAGGCACGGTTTCTAATAAAAGGAACAATGGGTTGTAAAAATAGGACATGGTCACTCTTTATAAATGGCTCTGTATGTGTAGGGGTGAGGTGTGGAATCTAAAAAAAGGAATAGGTAATAAGACAAATAGACCTTGTAGGATCTTTGTGAAATATATTCTTTTGCATCCGAATTGGGATCGAATGGATCTATACGAATTGAAGTAATTGAAAAAAGCATTTATATGAGGAAAAAGAATTTTACATCTATGGGAATGGCCTGCTTACTGGGCTGTTGTTTGATGTTGGGTAGCTGTAGCTCTGAAGTGGATAATTTGGATATTCCGAAGGGCAAAGGTTTCGTGAAAATAGATCTGGCACCGGAGGTCGGTTTTCAAACAAAAGCCGTGGATGAGAGTGAGTATAAGGATGTGAACAATTATACTGTGCAAGTGTTTAAATCCGGGCAAGAGGAGAATCTTATTATTAATGATTTGTATAAGAATTTGGAAGAGAAATATTCTTTGAATGTTGGTAACTATGTGTTGAAAGCCTTTACGGGTGAAGATAAACCGGTTTCTTCCGATGTGTTGTATTTTTCTGGCGAAGCTGCTTTTGAAGTGAAGGAGGGAAAGGAGGTGACAGCTCCTGTAATATGTAAGCCCAGCTCAGCTCGAATTAATGTTGTGTTCGATCCGAAGATGGATGAGTATTTCTCCGACTATTCCTTGAAGATTGAGACAGAGGCGCAGAAACCCTCTTCTTTTGTTTGGGCAAAGGCGACAGTCGGTCCGATGTATTTTAAGGTAGGTAATCAGGAAAAGGTCCAGGTTACGGTAAGCTTGACTAAGAAAGAGAATGTAAAAGCAGAAGGGACGGTTAAGACCTATACGTTAAGTCCAGCGGATGCTTTGAAACTTACTTTGAAACCAGTAGTCAACAATGGCAATTTAGGAATTTCGATTACAATTGAGGAGACTACGGTTGATCATCCGGTAGATATCGTTATTCCGGGGGATTGGGTATAAATATATATAACAGTAATAATAAGAGATTAGAATATGAAAGCGATCAATATATGGATGTTGAGCACGGTTTTGTTTTCCGGCTTGATGTCGTGTGAGATGAAAGAGGAAATTTTCGGGAAAGAGATCCCAAAGGAAACTGGCTATTTGACACTTGACGTGAGCGCAGGTTCCTCTGCTTCTTTAGCAACGAAAGGAGCAACTGATCAGAAAGAAGATTTTCCGCTCGTGATCAAGGCGATGGATTTTGATCTTACTAAAAACTATGAGTCGTTTGCTAAGTTTAAAGAAGAAAATGCGAATGGTGTGATTGAGTTGCCGAAAGGAAATTATGAGATAGAGGCGCATTCGCCGGGAGAGTTTGCCGAAAAGATGTACGATCCTTATTATGGAGGTGTAGAAAAAGCAGAGATAATGCCTAGTGTGGAAAAAACCGCTACGGTGAAATGTAAGATCCAGAATGTCAAAATTGCGATGGATTTTACCTCCGAGTTTATAAACTATTATAGCAAATGGTCTATTACGGTGGATGACAAGTGCGGTCATTCAGATATTTATACGCAAGAAAATCCAAACCCAACTCCGATTTATTGGAAAATGGCTGCTGAGACAGATAAGATTTATGTGTCGGGAACAGCTATAGTGAAGGAAACGAGTGAAGAAGTTATTATAAATCAGACATTAACGAAGAAGGAAAGTGCTGATTTTGTAGAAAGCGACAGCCCCTATTTTGTAGGAGGAGATGGTTTGGCGATCTCGTTGGCTCCCGGAAAAGAAGTGGATCTCAATAAAACCGGTATCACCATCACGGTTAACGGTTTTAACCAAGAGACAAATGAGAATATTGATATAGAAGTGGAAGGTGATAGTGGCGAAGAGAATCCTGAACCTCCGACACCACCGGTGACGGGTGATGATCCGACAATCACGATACCGCAAGCTCTTTATACGTTGCCCGCTGATGAACAAAAAAATGCAAATGTTATTATATCAACTCCTGCCGGCTTGAAAAATATCACTGTCGCGATAAAGGGAGGAAATGAGCTTTTTGCGTCAATAGTTAAAGATCTATTTGGTGAAGAGTTTAAATTGATAGGAAATGAAGCTTTAGGAGAGACGTTGACGTCAATGGGTGTAACTTTACCTGTTGGTGGAGAAAAGAGCTATGAATTTCCGGTACATGCCTTTTTTAGTTTGTTGCTAGATCCAAGTACTGGTGGAGGTGTTACAACAGATCCAGAAGGACACGTATTTAATATTACGGTGGAAGATAATGATGGTAAAGTCGTAAAAGATAAATTAAGTGTAAAAGTGGCTGAATAATATGAAGACAATATATACACTTTTATTTTTTGTGTTGGTATTAGGTTTGGTCGCTTGCCAGGCCGAGGATGATACATCCATGAAAAATACCGGTTATTTAAGTATGGATATAACGACCAATAATTCCACAGCCACCAAAGCGGGAAGTGAGGAGGTTGTTTATAATCCCAAACAGTTGGCGGTACAAATCTTGAATGATCAAGGAGGTGTTGTTAAGGAAACGGATGACTATACGGCGTGGGATGGAGAGCGATTTTCCTTGCCTACGGGTAAATACGTGGTGAAAGCCTCTTCAAATGGCTTCGATGGTAAAGCTGCCGAGTTTGATAAGCCCTATTATGTGGGATCAGCTGAGGTAGAGGTTATGGCAGGAAAGGATGTGACGGCCGAAGTTATCTGTACATTGGCGAATGTCTTGGTGACTGTTGAATTTGACGAGCTGTTCAAGAAAAGCTTTAAGTCTGCGACCATTGTTGTGGCTGATTCGGCAGACCAAACTGGAACCCGCCTTACCTTTGAGTTAGGTAAGAACGAGACAGCAAAGGCCTATTTCCCAGTTCCCGAGAAGTCGTTGATTATCTCAACGAGCGTAACGAATCAAAAGGGTACACTACATTCTAAGAAAGATACCGTTCGTGCGGTAAAAGCTCGAGATAATGTTCGCTTGATGTATAAAGTGGCTGACTCGCCAAATGGTTCTACCAGTATTGATATTACTTTGGACGGAACAATCAAGACCTATAATTTCACCATAGGTGTGCCTCTGACCGCTAAGACAACTCTATCGGCAAGTGCGGCGAACGCTTGGAGTTCATTTGCTTACTTGGAGGGGAAGGTGCTTTCAAAGGCAGGTGTCTTGGATCAAAGCAAGTTGGCGATGGAATATAAACTGGCAACAGACGAGGCTTGGACTCCGGTTGCGTATCTGACCGTAGGTGAAAACGATACCTATTCGGTAAGGATTACGGGCTTGACTCCTGCAACAAAATATCAATACCGTTTTATCTATAAGGATACGGAAGAGGTGGCAAGCGAAATCGTAGAGTTTACTACGGAGGCGGCTATCGCATTATATAATGCTAATTTTGATTTATGGTATCAGAATGGAAAGACATGGTATGCTGGGGAATCCGGTAAATCATTCTGGGATACGAGTAACCCGGGTACGACAACGGGGTTGGGAGCCATAGTGAATATCAATCCTACCCAAGGTAGTTCAGCGGTTGTGCATACATCGGGCGGAAAATCTGCGGAGTTGAAATCCCAGTTTAAGGTGAAATTCGCAGCGGCGAGCCTGTATACCGGATCTTTTGGTGGGCTGGTTGGTATGAATGGTGCTAAGATCAATTTTGGTCAGCCGTTCGCTTCTCGTCCAACAGCATTAAAGGGCTGGTTCCAATACGCTCCGGTAAATGTAACTCATGTAGGGGATAATCTTCCGGCTGACGCAGTTGTTGAAAAAGGAGATCCTGATGTTTGTTCTATTTATATAGCGATGTCTAAAAAGCAATATACTATAGATAATACCAAAATGGCAGAAACTGCGATCGATTTTGAGAATGATGCGAACATTATCGCCTATGGTGAGGTGCCTGTGTCGGAATGCGTAAGTACCAACGGACAATGGAAGGAGTTCAATATCCTCTTGAAATATAAGAATCTGACGGAGAAACCGACCCATATCATTGTGGTCTGCTCGTCCAGCAAGTATGGCGACTATTTCACCGGAGGCGATGGCAGCATAATGTATCTCGATGATTTTTCACTCATTTACGATGACGAGCCTACAATGTGGAAATAAACCATAGGCTGAAAGTCTATGTAGGGAACAATAAGTTTTTACTATAAATCTATTTGGCAAGTAAGGATATCTTCCTTGCTAAGTAGATTTTAAATATCTTTGTGGCAATATAAAGGATAGAACTAGAAAATGGCAATAACAATAGAGCGAATTATTTGAATGAGTAGAAAACTATTTACCTTATTGCTGTTATTAGCAATAGTGACCGGTACCGTAAATGCACAACGCGGTAAACGCGCCATTAAGCGCATCGACCGAGAGGTACAGGAGGCTGTGTTCATCCCGAAAGGAACATGGATGGCCGGAGGTGCCGTATCGTATTCCGAGCATGACGAGAGCAACTTGAACTTTCTTGTTATAAAGGATTTGGAAGGGAATGGCTATAATTTTGCGATAAGTCCGTACGTGGGCTATTTCTTCCGGGATAATATCTCGGCCGGTGTTCGCTTCGCTTACCGTAGGAACTATTTGGATCTAGGGAATGTGGATGCCAATTTGGGCGACATTACCATCTCGTTCAAGGACCTCTATTATCTGGAGCATAAATATGAGACATCCGGTTTCCTGCGTACCTATATCCCGATTGGGAAGAGCAAGATATTCGGTCTCTTCAACGAGGCTCGTGTGACCTATGGCTACGGTACGGGCAAGAATTCCACAGGCTCGGGGGCTAATTATGATGGTACTTACCAGAAGGTACAGAACCTACAGATTGGTTTCGCCCCCGGACTGGCCGCCTTTATCACCGATTGGAGCGCCGTGGAGGTGTCGGTCGGCGTGATGGGTTTCGATTTCAAATGGATCGACCAGACGACCAACCAAGTGGAGCAGGGTTCGAGCCGTACATCGTCCGGTAATTTCAAGATCAATCTTTTTTCCATTAACATAGGTATGACTTTCTATTTGTAATTGGATATGCGAATAATCAACGATATATATAAAGCGACCTGTCGCTTTTGCCTTTTTGTTTTCTTCGTGCTGGCTTCCTGTGCGATAGAGAATGATATAC
>PPYF01159528.1_pt1 | contig 11643 bp, 7 predicted proteins | sample 1559871 | NCBI WGS metagenome assembly PPYF01 (sample SAMN08240021, study PRJNA423297) | Human gut metagenome, whole genome shotgun sequencing project. | reverse complement strand
AATATACAGCGCATACGGTTCAACTGTATGCGCAATCAATGTATCTTCCACACTCATGCCAGCGCCGACCCATCCTAGGATACCACCACCAACGTAGAGAATAATTGGGAAACGCTCGATGACTTTCACAAATAATGTACTACCATACACGATGATAGGCACCGTAATAAGCATACCAATAGCAACCATTGTCATGTGGCCACCTGCAGCGCCTACTACACCGATTACATTATCGATACCCATGATACCGTCAGCAATGACAATCGTCATGATGGCAGCTCGCAAACTATCCTTGGCCTCGATATTATGCTCACTGTCATCATCAGCAACGAGCTTGTACCCAATCCATAATAAAAGGATACCACCTACCAAACGAAGCGCTGGAATTGTATTTAAAGCCTCAACGAAGAGGAATGCCATAACGAGACGTAAAATGATAGCACCTGCTGTGCCCCAGAAAATTGCTTTCTTTTGTAAATGAGCCGGTAAATTTCGTGCAGCCATGCCAATCACAATGGCATTATCGCCGGCCAACAGAATATCGATGACAATGATTTGTAACATTGCCAATAAACCTTGAACAGATACAATGTCCAATTCGTACCTCCTATAACGAAAATATTTAATATACTTATTATACTAAAGAGCATCTACCTTGTACAATACTGTAATGTATCCATCTATTCGTAATACGAATACCTGTATATAACTATATTCTATAGTTTTTAATACACCTAGCCATAATAGATAGACTATGTTAAAATATATCATCAATTTAGGAGGTCATTATGTATCAAACATATTCTATACTACAAAAATTATGGTTGTTCATTAAATTATTTACTCCTATGTGCATCACCCAATTTTCTCTTGTAGGGGGCACATTTATCGCCATCTTCTTAACAGGACAATATAGTACAATTGATTTAGCTGGGGTTGCTACAGGGTACAATCTATGGTTATTATTCTATATCTTTGCACAAGGGACCCTAATGGGTATTACCCCGATCATTGCACAGCTATTAGGAGCCAAGAAAACAGATAGTATACCTACCATCGTCTACCAAGGGTTTTATATTGCAACAACCCTAGCACTTATTATATTATTAATCGGTGTTTTCGGATTAGTACCATTACTAAATTTCCTTAATTTAGAACCTGCTGCTACGGCTGTTTGTATCAATTATTTGAAAGCTTTCGCACTTGGCCTATTCCCTCTGTTATGGGTTAATACATTGCGTAACACCGTTGATTCCCACGGGTTAACTCACTATTCTATGGCCATTGTAGTAACGAGTTTTGTAGTGAATGTATTCTTAAACTACTCACTGATATTTGGGCACTTCGGCTTGCCTGAAATCGGTGGTGTCGGTGCTGGTTATGGTATTGCCGGAGCATGTTGGACAAACTTTATTTTATTTAGTGCGATGGTGCTCTTCCATCCTAAATTAAAGGGATATCGTATCTATAAAGATTGGGTAAGCCCCAAATGGCAATACATACGTGAGCAATTACAAATCGGCTTGCCAATCGGTTCTTCTATTTTTTTTGAAGCCAGCATTTTCAGTATTGCCGGCCTATTGATGGTACACTTTGGTTCCGCTGTCGTAGCGGCTCACCAATCGGTCATTGCCTTTACCAACGTGTTCTATTGCTTACCACTTAGCATTGCCATGGCTTCCACCATTGCTGTAGGCTATGAAGTCGGTGCTGAGCGACATAAAGAAGCTATTCAATACTCCTACATTTCTCGCGTGTTAGCCATTGTCATTGCGATTTTGATTTGTGCTTTCACATTCACTCATATGGAAAGCATATCTGCATTATTTACAAATGATGAAGAGGTATATAATCTAATTTATAGATTCCTCGGGTATGGCGTTTTCTTCTCCGCCTTCGATGCCATTGGTACACCGTTACAAGGTATTCTACGGGGCTACAAGGATGTAAAAATTGTATTCTATATTTCTCTCATTTCCTATTGGGGCGTTTGCTTCCCTATTGCATACATTCTTGCCAACAACCCAAATTACGGCCCATTTGGTGTATGGATAGGCCTATTAGCTAGCGTAATTGTAGCAGGCATACTATTCACCATTCGAACATGGTATATTCAACACAAACAAGTACATATAAAAGCATAACGCACAAAAGCAGCACTGCAAGTCATACTCAGCAGTGCTGCTTTTCTACTATAAGGTATTAACTATTTTTGTATTACATTGTATTGCCTTGTAATACATCTTGTTTTTCAACATTCGACATGCGGAAAAAATTGTATAACGTTTCCGCCGTCTTATAGTTCATAGAATCGACCTTAGCTAATTCATCTATACTGGCTTTTTTCATGGCCTCTAAGCTATTGAAATGAGCCCATAAAGCCTTACGTCGTTTAGGACCAATACCATCAATGTGATCGAGTACGGATTCTAAGTTACGTTTGCCCCGCAATTTACGATGATAGGTAATAGCAAATCGATGGGCTTCATCACGAATTTGTTGCAATAATTGCAACTCTGGTGAATGATGACTCAAAATGATACTATCCGATTGCCCTTCTACAAAGACCTCTTCTATCCGTTTTGCCAAGGATATGACTGGCACATCTGTAACACCTACAGCGCGTATGAGCGGTATAGATGCATTGAGCTGCCCCTTACCACCATCGATAATAATGAGGTCTGGCATAGACCAATCCGTTTCATTACCATAGCGGCGTTCCATGATTTCTGCCATCGATTTAAAGTCATCGGGCTTGCCCTGTGTAGTCTTTAATTTAAAGCGTCTATATTCCTTCTTAGCTGGCTTGCCGCCTTCAAATACAACCATGGAGGCCACGGTTTCAGAGCCTTGTGTATGGGAAATATCAAAACACTCCATACGCTCTGGTAATCTTGGCAAGTCGAGGACCTCCGCCAATTTCTTAACGGCACCACCACTCTTATCAATTTGGTATTGCCATTGGCGGCGACGTTCTTCAAGGAATGTTTCAGCATTTTCATGAGCCATTTTAATCATGTCCATCTTATAGCCACGTTGAGGCACAAGGACATCGACCTGTTGGCCCTTCATGTCACTGAACCAATCCTTAAATAGATGTTGCTCAGAACTTTCCATAGGCAATAATAGCTCTTTAGGAATAAAGGTAGTATCCCCATAGTACTGCTTAATAAAATCAGTCATAATGGTTTCGTCCGAGTCACCTTCATTTTGCACGAAGTAATTTTCTCGTCCTAATAGACGGCCACCTCGAATAAAGAGTAGTTGTACACATGCCAATTGACCATCTACAGCTATCCCTAGTACATCTAGATCACCACGTTGCGTTACCATCCGCTGTTTTTCTTGAATTTTTTCAATGCTCGTCAATTGGTCTCGATAGCGTACTGCATCTTCAAATCGAAGTTCTTCCGCCGCTACTTCCATCTTTTCCTTAATTTCTTTGAGCAATGGGATTGGTTTTCCCTCAAAGAGTTCTATAATTTCATCGATATATTTACGATAATCCGGTACTGATATCTTATGAAAGCATGGCGCTTCACAATAGTGCATATGATATTGCAAACAAGGGCGTTCTACCTTCATAGATTTACAGGTACGCAATGGAAAATACTGACGAATCAACTTGAGGACTACATGAACGGCTGTCACATCGGTAAAGGGCCCAAAATATTTAGCCCCATCACGCTCAAGGCGACGTGTCATATATACGCGAGGATAGTCTTCTTGAACAGAGATTTTAACATAAGGATATGTCTTATCGTCCTTAAGGGAAATATTGTATTTCGGCTTATGTTCTTTGATAAGCGTATTTTCTAATATGAGGGCTTCCATTTCCGTCTTTGTTTGAATAATCTCTACATCGACGGCACGCTTCATCATCGCCGTTACCTTAGGCGCCCGATTCGCATCATTACGCACATAGGATCGCACGCGATTGCGTAAATTAATCGCTTTACCCACATAGATGATGCGGTTATATTGATCACGCCATAAATAAACCCCTGGGGTGGTCGGTAAATGGCTAACCTTTTCTAATAACTCTTCAGACGGCATATATCCTCCTTTCTTCGTCAATTCTCCATACCATTATAAATAATACTTCATTGTCGCAACCATACAAGGCAGTGCCATACAAATTATTTCTTTTTCTTTGCAGCATTCATAAATGTATTAGTCTGTTCTAATACAGGACCTAAGAATTTTCCAGTATAGCTTTCTTTCACCTTTGCAATCTGTTCCGGTGTACCGGTAGCCACGATAGTACCACCTCGATTACCACCTTCAGGACCGAGATCTATAATATGATCCGCCACTTTGATAACATCGAGATTATGTTCAATAACGATAACTGTATCGCCACCATCTACCAATTTTTGTAAAACATCTAGAAGCTTTCTAATATCTTCCGCATGAAGGCCTGTTGTAGGTTCATCAAGGATATATAATGTTTTACCTGTACTGCGACGTGCTAATTCTGTGGCCAATTTAACCCGTTGTGCTTCACCACCAGATAATGTGGTTGCCGCTTGGCCTAAACGAATATAGCCAAGACCACCTTTTACATTGAAACTAAAACGCCCTTGTTTATACCCGCGCATCTTAGCCTCTGGCGTTTGACTATATAATTCACGAATCGCATCGAATACGCCTGTATATGTGGCAGGGTTAGAACGAGGTGTGCGACCGATAGGGCTTTGATCAATATTGATGATTTTATCGATATGCTCTAGGCCTCGAATCTCTTTGTGAGCCCCCACCTTATGATACGAACGATATAGCTGATTTGCCAGCCCTTTATATAAAATTTCATTTATCAAAGTAGACTTACCAGAACCGCTGACACCTGTAACAACTGTAAATAGTCCAATTGGGAATTTCACATTAATATTTTGTAGATTATTTTCTTTGGCACCTCGAATTTCGATGCAGTTTTTACCAGGTTTACGTCGTTCGTCAGGAAGAGCTATAAACTTGCGGCCACTCAAATATTGACCGGTAATGGAGTCTTTCACCTGCATAACCTCATCTACAGTCCCTGCAGCAACGACTTGACCACCATGCTCGCCCGCACCCGGTCCAATATCTACAAGGTAATCTGCGGCACGCATCGTATCCTCATCATGTTCTACAACGAGCAAAGTATTTCCCAAATCACGCAACCCTTTTAAGGTATCGATAAGTCGATCATTATCTCGTTGGTGTAGACCGATGGATGGTTCATCAAGAATGTATAATACACCCACAAGGCCAGATCCTATTTGAGTTGCTAACCGAATACGCTGTGCTTCACCGCCAGATAAGGTGCCTGCACTCCGATTCATAGTAAGGTAATCAAGGCCTACATTATTGAGGAAGCCTAGTCGAGCATTAATTTCTTTTAGAATCTGTGCACCAATCACTTGTTCTCTGTCAGTTAATTGCAAATGACTAAAGAAATCTAGCGCTTCTTTAATCGTTAATTGGGTTACTTCATTAATATTCTTATCCCCTACGGTAATTGCTAATACCTCGGGTTTAAGACGAGCGCCATGACAGGTCGTACATGGTTTAATGGACATAAATTTTTCGAATTCTTCGCGCATAGAATCAGTAGATGCTTCGCTATGACGGCGTTTCACCATCGGCAAAATACCTTCGTATTCAGTGAAAAATTCCTTTTCTTCACCGCGCATATTTTCATAGGTGAAAGCCACCTTGTCTGTAGTACCGTACATGACCTTTTTCTGTAATGCCTTAGGCAATTCATCATAGGTAGACTCTAAAGAGTAACCATTTGCTTTCAACAAGCCTTCTAGCTGACGCATAAACCATGCATTAGGATTAGAACTTAACGCCTGTACACAACCATCGGCAAAGCTAATAGAGCCATCTGGAATTACGCGTTCTTCATCAACCTCCATGGTAGAGCCAATCCCCAAACAAGCGGGACATGCCCCAAAGGGACTATTGAAAGAGAACATACGGGGCTCAATTTTTGGCAATGAAATATGACAATCAGGGCATGCAAAGTTCTGACTATACATATGCTCTGGGCCATCTACTTCTTGAGCAATAACGATACCTTCTGCCCATTTTGATGCGGTCTCCATAGAGTCTGCTAAACGGGATTCAATGCCTTCTTTGACAACGAGACGGTCTACAACAATATCGATGGAATGCTTTTTATTTTTCTCTAATACAATATCCTCATCCATCGTGCGTACCACACCATCAACGCGAGCACGGACAAAACCCTCTTTTCGAAGTTGTTCAAAGACAGATTTATGTTCCCCTTTTTTTCCTTGAATCATAGGTGCTAAGATTAAAATCTTAGTTCCTTCAGGAAAGCTCATTACATCATCTGTCATTTGTTGAATCGTTTGTTGTGTAATGGGTTTACCACACTCTGGACAATGAGCATGTCCAACACGGGCAAATAATAGACGTAAATAGTCGTAAATCTCCGTCACCGTACCAACTGTAGAACGAGGATTTCGACTTGTAGTCTTTTGGTCGATAGAAATGGCTGGAGATAAACCTTCAATATAATCTACATCAGGCTTATCCATTTGACCCAAAAATTGACGCGCATAGGCCGACAGTGATTCTACATAACGCCGTTGGCCTTCTGCGTAAATCGTATCGAATGCAAGAGACGATTTACCAGATCCACTTAAACCAGCCAATTGGTCACGTAATTTGGCAGCCTTTTCAAATTCCAACTGTTTAGCAGCCGCCTTCATTTGACGGTCAAGTTCTTCAATCTTGTTATATAGTTCTTCTGCCGTAATCTCTGCTACCTTAGTAGCATCTGCATCTTGAGCATATGGTTCGTGGCCATGGTCCATACCAGCTGCAGAGGACTTCTTTTTCCCCTTCTTTGGTGAAAGCCCTTTGCCATCGGTGACCATATCTTCTTCAATTTTAGTGAGCTCAATAAGCTCTTTCACATCTTTAGATACAGATTTTGGCGTAATATGATGTTCAATATTATATGCCTCTTGTACTGCACGACGACGATCTGTTTCGTCCATAGCGCGTTGCATAGAACCGGTTACACGGTCAGCATACATAATAACATGACCATTCACATTACGCGCTGCACGACCGATAGTTTGAATCATAGCTGTATCAGAGCGTAAGAAACCTTCCTTATCGGCATCTAAAATAGCCACCAAGGAAACCTCTGGCATATCGAGGCCTTCGCGAAGCAAGTTACCGAGTAAATCATCCATTTGCCCCTTAATAGGACGAATTTCAATGGATGGATCGAGTAGCCCTGTAGGACGAATGATTTGCTCTGCCACATTCGTTTCTACTTCCATTTCATACGGTCCTGGCGTTGCTGATACATACACGATTTGATTGATTCGTTCTACAAACTCATCAAATTTCAATGGTCGATTATCGAGAGCTGACGGCAAACGGAATCCATATTCGATAAGAGATTCTTTACGCGCTCTATCCCCATTGTACATAGCGCGAACCTGAGGAATCGTTACATGCGATTCATCTACCATGATGAGGAAATCATCAGGGAAGTAGTCTATCAATGTATATGGTGCTTCCCCTGCTTTACGCTCCGTCATATGGCGGGAATAGTTTTCGATGCCTGAGCAGTAGCCCATTTCTTGCATCATTTCTATATCATAACGGGTGCGCTGTTCAAGACGTTGCGCCTCGAGCAGACGATCTTCTGCTTTCAGTTTTGCCAACTGCTCATCAAGTTCTGCCTCAATGCGCTCTACCGCAATTTTCATTTTTTCTTTTGTTGTAACATAGTGAGATGCAGGATAGACCGCAACATGTTTGCGCTCTGCAATGACTTCTCCCGTTAATGCATCCACCTCAACAAGACGGTCGATTTCATCGCCGAATAGTTCCACCCGAATGGCTCTTTCACTATAGGCAGCAGGGAAAATTTCTATGGTGTCCCCTTGTACGCGGAATGTACCACGAATAAAATTCATATCATTACGCGTATATTGGATATCTACGAGTTTAGACAGAATTTCATCACGAGATTTCGTCTGACCTAATCGCAAGGACAATACGAGATCAGAATAGTCCTCCGGATCACCTAAGCCATAAATACAACTAACAGAAGCAACGATGATAACGTCTCGGCGCTCAAATAAACTCATGGTAGCACTATGGCGCAATTTATCGATTTCATCATTAATAGATGCATCCTTCTCGATGTACGTATCGCTAGAAGGGATATACGCTTCTGGTTGATAAAAATCGTAATAAGATACAAAGTATTCTACCGCATTATTAGGAAAGAAACTTTTAAACTCGCTGCAAAGTTGAGCAGCCAATGTTTTATTATGGGCGATAATCAAGGTCGGTTTCTGAACCGCCTCGATGACCTTTGCCATGGTAAAGGTTTTTCCTGTACCAGTCGCACCTAATAGGACTTGAGCCCATTCGCCACGCTCAATCCCGTCTGTAAGAGATTGAATGGCTGTAGGTTGGTCCCCAGTAGGCGTAAAGGGCGCCTCCACTTTAAATGGTTGGCCCCCTTCATAGTTATAGCTATTATGTTTCATTACTGTTCATCCTGATGTTTACGGATAGCCTTGAGTTCTTCCTCTGACAAACGACGACCTGCATTTTCAGCTTGGTTCAATGTATCCTCACCTTCTAACACAGATTCTACATATTCAAGTAAGAATTCCCGGTTATATTTATTTGTCACCTTGAATCATTCCTTTATTAAATAGTGCATTGGCAAATTCTTTTGCATTAAATGGACGTAAATCGTCCATGCCTTCACCAACGCCAATCCAACGTACAGGTACGCCTAGTTCTTCTTTAATAGAAATAACTACGCCACCTTTCGCAGTACCATCTAATTTAGTAACTACAATACCATTAACAGGTACGGCTTGACCAAATAATTTAGCTTGGCTTACCGCATTTTGACCTGTAGTGCCATCGAGAACGAGCAATGTTTGATGCGGAGCACCCTCTACATGATTATTCGCTACGCGGCCCATTTTTTTAAGTTCTTCCATAAGATTTACTTTTGTATGAAGACGACCAGCCGTATCGACAATTACCATGTCTGCATTACGTGCCTTTGCGGCTTCCATCGCATCATATACAACGGCAGCAGGGTCCGCACCTTCCTTATGTTTTACGATAGGTACGCCTACGCGGTCAGCCCAGATGGATAATTGGTCCGCCGCCGCCGCACGGAATGTATCTCCAGCAGCGATGATAACCTTTTTACCTTCTTTAGTATAGTAGTTTGCCAATTTAGCAATAGTTGTAGTCTTACCCACACCATTAACACCAACAACCAGGATAACCTCTGGGTGGTGAAGTGTGATTTCATCCTCTTGGTCAACTAACATTTCTGTGATGCGGTCTTCCATGAATGGCATTACATCACCAGTATTATTAATAACACCTTCTGTAACACCACGGCGGATTTCCTTCATCAAATACTCTGTAGTCTTAGGACCTAAATCGCTAGTGAGCATGACCGCTTCTAAATCATCAAGAAAATCATCATCGATTTCTGCATAACCAATGATCACTGTTTCTACATTTTTTACAAAGGACTTACGAGTTTTTTCTAAGCCCTCTTTAATTTTATTAAAGAATCCGAATGCCATTATGCTAGATCCTCCTTCACATCTTCAAATGAAACCGTTAACAATCGAGATACACCGCGTTCCACCATGGTAACCCCTTGTAATACTTCGGCAGCTTCCATCGTTTTCTTACGATGTGATACGACGATAAACTGTGTTTCCTTATTTACCCGATTCAAATAAGAACTAAATCGCTCTACATTTGCTTCATCCAAAGCAGCATCAACTTCGTCAAGCACACAGAATGGAGCCGGACGATAGTCGAGGAACGAGAACAATAAGGCAATAACTGTGAGTGCTCGTTCTCCACCAGATAGCAACGTCAATTGCTGACGCTTTTTCCCTGGTGGTTGGATGTAGAAATCAATCCCACCAGTCAAGATATTTTCTGGGTCGGTAAGTACGATTTGAGCCGTGCCACCACCAAATAATTGACTGAATACATGTTGGAACTGCTTACCTACCACCTCTAATACATCATAGAGTTGCGTGCTCATGGCCTTATCCATTTCAGCGATAACTGCCTGTAATTGCTCTTTTGCCGTATCGAGATCTGCTAATTGATTCGATAAGAAATCATACCGAGTTTTCGTCTCTTCATACTCTTCTACAGCATTAGGATTTACAGATCCAAGTTCTGCAATTTCCGCCATTAAACGAGCTTGTTCCATTTTCCAATCATTCACAGAGCCGACAATATTTATATGCTGTGCATCTTCCAATGAATAGCCTAATTCATTCAAATCCTCTACAGCACGATCACAATCCATGCGATAACGCGTCAATTTACCTTCTGCTTCAACTAGACGATTTTGAACCACCTTATACCGCTGGTTGAGTCGGTCTTGTTCAGCTAAAATTGATTCAATCTCCTCCCGTGCACCAGCAGTCGATTGATACGCTTCATCACGTAAAGCACGAAATTTTTCAACCTCTCCACGAATCGCTTCAAGAGACTCATTAGCAACTCGAATTTGTTCAGGAATCACAACATTCAAACGCTCTTCACTAGAGTGTAATAACTCCATGAGAGGTTCTAAGCGAGATGCTATGGTTTCCAAATTTTGCTTTCGTTGCTCTTGTTGTACCTTACGTTCTTCTATAGTGCTTTCTAAACGTTCACAAAACAATCTAGAGGCTGTAAAAGCTTATTATGTAACGCTGACAATTCCGATTCAGATTGTGAAAGCACATGTTTTGTTTGTCCCATGTCCACGTCAATTTGAACGATACGTTCTTGTTCATCATGAAGCACACGCTTTTTACGTTCTAATTGATTTTCAATGTTCTGAATCTTCGTTTGACTGGCTGAGAACAAAAGATTGGTGTGTTGAAATTGTTCATCCAACACACTTCGCTCACGTTGCGCCCGTTCAATACGATTTTCTTCATCCTTGATTTGTTGTTCAAGCTTGGCCGTACGCTCTTCTACAGAAGCTAATTCGGCCTCTAAACGAGCCGCTTCTTCACGACGACTTAACAAGGAACTGCGTTTTTTCTTCGTTGCACCACCAGTTAAGGAACCACCTGGTTGGAATTGTTCACCCGTCAGTGTAACGATGCGTAACTGCTGATTATATTTCTTTTGTAACGCAATAGCCCGTTCCATTGTTTCTACAACTAATGTACGGCCCAACAAATATTGGAATATATGATTATAGGCAGCATCGAATTCAATACAGTCGACAGCTGTCCCAATGACACCATCTTCCGACAATGCAGGAGTATCATAAGGTCGCCCTTTCACAGAATCCATAGGCAAGAAGGTAACGCGACCCCCTTGAATTGATTTAAGGAATTGAACGCCTTCTGATGCAGCTTTAGCTGTCGTTGTCACAACATGGTTAACACTACCACCTAATGCGATTTCGATAGCAACAGTAAATCGGTTATCTACGGTAAATAAATCACCTACCGCCCCTTTAATCGCTTCACGCCATGGGCCCTTACCGTTAAGGATGTTTTTAGTTCCTTCTAAGTAACCTTCATGTTGTTCTGCCCATTGTGCTAATAATTCTAATCGCCCCTGTGCCTTTTGCACATCGCTACTCATGCG
>PPYF01220947.1_pt1 | contig 11651 bp, 9 predicted proteins | sample 1559871 | NCBI WGS metagenome assembly PPYF01 (sample SAMN08240021, study PRJNA423297) | Human gut metagenome, whole genome shotgun sequencing project. | reverse complement strand
GGAATAGTGCAAATGATTAAGCTCGCATTGATTGATAACGGTATACCTTATCATATGAGAAATAACAGGAGAAATAGAATTGCGGTTATAAGCCAAAGACCATATCTATTCCAAGGGACTATAGAGGAGAATGTTAATATCGATGGAAAGGCGTCAAGAGATGCAGTTGTTGAAGCATGTAGAAAAAGTGGTGCTTTAGGTTTTATTGAAAAATTGGATCATGGATTTGGACAAAAAATTGGACAAGATGGTGCAAAACTTTCTGGAGGAGAAAGACAAAAGATAGCTGTAGCTAGGGCTCTGCTGAAAAATGCAGACATTTTACTTATGGATGAGGCTACAGAAGGATTTGATGTTGAATCAAATGAAGCTTTACGTGAGTTATTACATAGTGAATTAAAAAATAAGACTATCGTTTTTATTACGCATAAGTATAAAGAACTGGAAAGTGTTGATAAAGTATATCGCCTTTCAAAAGGAATTTTAGAATTGGTGCGGAGTTAGAGATATAAATTTCTAATAGAACTGAGCCACTATGCATTTGACATATTGTATCAAACAGTAGGTTGATGACGAGATGATTGTAATGTATCGCAGATTGAACAAGCAGAGGAGCATATTTACAAGTTCTCAGGCATTGATGAAGGCAATATACCTAGACTATAAAAAATTTGAGATAGGAGGAGCGAAAAGTGTCAAAAAAAGAAAAGTGATCCTTATGTAAACGCTCCATGTCTAAGAAAAAATGGAAATGGACAAGCGCCTAGTCTTGGAGTGTATCTCAAAACTAGGCGTTTACATTATTGAGGCAATATATTTTACAAGTGTTTGTAGGAACCGTTAGTGCTTGGTGAGAAGAATACTTTTTGCCAGAGCAATTCCAGCTTGTGGATACAATTCTTGAATTGCTTGATATTTTTCTTCAATCAATTCGGGTTCGTCTGCCCATATATCCTCATAAATTTTCAAGGCTTTTTTAAAATGGGTTTTCGCTTGCGAAATATTTGCAGTGATCAGGCAGATACTTCCAAGGGATTCCTGTACCTGGGCATAATCCAAACAGTGGTTTGAATTATATTCTTTGATAATCTGTGCTAATTTCTGAAGAGCAGACAGGGCAAGGTCAGGTTCTTGTATTTCAATTAAGAGGACAGCATAATTATTAATCTGAGGAATACTGTCATTAGTATAAAGAAGCTGGTATTGTTGTAAAAGAGAGATACCCATTTTCATGTGCCTTTTAGCGAGATCAAGTTGTCCGTTGATTCGGTAAAGCCCTCCAAGATTGGAATGGAGGTTGGAAACCAGGTGGGCATTTTCTTTTGTGGTTTCTTTTATTTGAGCAAGTGCTTCTTTTTCTAATTTTATCGCTTTTTCTGTTTTGGGTTCCAGAGTTGCCTGATAATCCAATAGTAAGGCACGGTCAGATGCAGTCCCGTAAGTATTTGCTTTTATAAAATGCTGTAGTTCCTGGATGATTTTTTTCATACCCTTTTGATAGTGGTACTTCTCCATATATGGAAAAACATCTTCTAAAAATAACAGGTATTGGGGAATATCGTCCTTTTCAATGAAAAGCATGATGTTTTCTACTGTTTGAAATAATTTTTTATAATAGCTAACTTCAATGCCATGCATCAAACATATTTTTTGCAGAGAATCCAATAACGTGTGGCAGCTTGTAACAGAAGGTGCGGTCTCGGAAACTGCAATTTCCTGAATCATTGGATGCAGAGAAATAGTATGCCGGAGACTTGACTGTACAAAACCTGTCTCGATCAGATCATTCACGTCATTTAAAGTAGGCAGCTCCAGCCATTTGGAAAATATACGGGCAGAAATACCAGATGAAGGCATAAAACACATATTGCACATAATATCCTGCTGTTTCCGTGATAAGGAGTATAACGAAAACAGGGTATGGATATGGTTGTAATAGGTGGCTTTTTTGCTCTGACCATCTTTCATTACTTTAATCTTATCTTCATTATGAAGAGAAGCCTTTTCCTCTTGAAGTTTTATCAATAATTGCTCTGGAGTTAAAATTCCATTTTCCAGAAGTTTGGCTGCCAGTTCGACAGCAAAAGTATGGTAGTGTACAGTTTCTATGATTTTTTCTACGATTGCCCGGTTTTCCTCTGCTTCTGAATAAAATACAGATGTCAGTTGAAAAAGAGTGGGTATATCTTTCAGTTCTTTTAATTGAAAACTACAGTATTCAGACAGTTGGCTTCTGGTTGTAAATAAAACCCGGCAACGGTATTTTAATACGACTGACAGGCAACTGTCCTGTGTGGATGTGACATTAAAATTGTCTATGATCAGCAGTGTATCAGATTTCAAAGAGCGTAAGAAACGGTTATGTCTTTGAAAACGTTCCTGCTCACTGATTTCTGGTGGATCATCAATAAAATCCATGTCTACAATATCTTGATATAGATTACCGGTGTATTCCATATAGAGAATATTGGTGTACTGTTTTCTGTATTGCTTTGCATAGGCTTTAGCAAGCTCGCTTTTTCCAATTCCGGCAATTCCATAAAGAAATATATGTCGGTTCTCTTCAAACAAAGTATGGAGTTCATCCAGTTCTTCTTCTCTTCCTAGAAAATGACGGCATGGTTTTGGGACTTCGCTGTCCATAATGTAATCCAGAACAATCGGAGATAGAACACCTCCTGCAATCAGTTTTTGATTTCTTGTATCACGTTTAATAAATTGCCGTTCCATACCAAAAGAAAGTACTTTTGCTAAAAACAACAGCCTTGAATCAGAAGGTTTATATAGAGATACAAGTTCCTGCTTTTTTGTATCCGAAATCGTATCGTCCTGTATGAATAACGTGTAAATGTCCTGTATAACCATGTTGCAGTCTGCCATTAAGGGAAGTAAGTTCCGCTGAATGGTTGTTGCCAGTTTTTTCTGATTGCTGGGTTTTGCATAATATGAGGTTATTTTGGGACTGATTTTTGCTTGTCCGGTTATCCAGCGGCAAATTAGACCATTATCCATAGAAAAATCTTCATTTATCGGATCATTCATAAAATCTTCAAATAATTCGTATAAAAAATCAGGTTGGTTCATCTGATTGCTTTCACTGATTTGATTTTTTAGGCATGTGCTAATAGAAGAAAAATCACATCGTTCCAACAGAAATCCCTCCTTTGGTTTTCGTGTTTTATATTCTTAAAGTCTTTTTATTATAACACGAACAAATGTTCCGGACAATAGGAATTGATACTGTATAGGAAGAAAATGAATCTTAAAAACTCAATCTGCGGTCAATTTCAATTCAATGTGATTGGTGCAGAATAATTTTAGAATGTAATCAGGCTTTCGAAAGCCGAATTCAATTCATACAGAACTTTTGTACAATCCTGCCGGCATAGGATGTAGAGAGAACTGTATGCTGAAGGAGGCATATAGCATGAATACGTTATTTGATTCTGTAGAAGTTCTGGATACAAAAAAAGAAATCCAAAAAGAGAATGTAAGCTATGAACATGCAGGATATCAGATTCGAGTGCATTTTAATGGGGAAAAGACATTGATCCAGTGCATTCAGAATCTTACTGAACGAAAAATTGCAGGTTGATTTTCTTAAGTTCTTGTTGTAAAATAAAGACAATTAAAGACAATGACTACGCAAGACCGATGAAAAGAGGGATAGAATGTATCAGGCAGGAATTTATTGCCGAATTTCCATTGAAGAGCAAAATAAAGAGGGTGAATACAGCAATAGTATTCACTCTCAGATTCAGATGGCAAGAGATTATATTGCAGAGAATAAAGATATTGCAGAGAAAAAAGTTTATGTAGACGATGGGGCTTCTGGAAGTAATTTTGAAAGAACTGAATTTCGGAGGATGCTGGCAGATATTGAGCTTGGTGTTATCAATATGGTGATTTTTAAGGACGTATCTCGACTTGGAAGAGAACATATTGATACCAACTATTATCTAGGCAAATATTTCCCGGAGAAACAGATTCGGATTGTTTCGATTCTGGATAATTATGATTCAGCCGTTGGAACTTATGATGAAATGTTAGAAATAAAAACTTTGCTGAATGATATGTATTTGAGAGATACATCCAGAAAGATTAAGACAACGATTCAGACCAAAAGAAGTATGGGCGAATATACTCCGAAACAGCCCCCCTTTGGATATGTGAAAAGTAAAACAATTCATAATCATCTGGAAATTGATCCTTATGCAGCCGAGGTTGTTCGAAGAATTTACAGAATGTATCAAAATGGATTTGGCTGTACGGTTATTTGCAGGACTTTGAATGAAGATGAAATCCCTTGTCCCGCAAAATATAAAAAGGAAGTTTTAAAAACCAATTATGTATGGGATTCGGGAAAAGGTCTGTGGACATCGTCTACTGTAAGTGGAATTTTAAAGAATCCGGTCTATACTGGGGCGGTTGTGATTCGGAAACATGAAAGACCGTCTTATAAGCTGAAATACAAAAAGGCAATTCCCCTGGAAGAAATGGAGCTGGTGCCGGATGCACATGAGGCAATCATTTCTAAAGAAGAGTTTGATAGGGTTCAGCAAATAAGAAAGGGGCGCAGAGTTTCCTATTTTGATAAAAACAATGAACCACATAAATATGTGGGACTGCTCTTTTGTGGGAAATGTAAAACAGCCATGCGAAAACGTTATCTGGCATCTCATAAAGACTATGACGGATATATGTGTGGTTTTCATCAGAAGCAGGGGCAGAATTACTGTGAGCTGAATCATATTACATTTGAAAAGCTGGATGAACTGGTTGTATTTGCAATCAACCAGCAATTGAAACAGATGAAGATGGATATGAAGAATCTGGAAACTCAGATCAGACAGAAACAGCCGGAACTGGATGGTAAAATTGCAAAATTGCAGGCAAAAATAGAAAGAAATCTGGAATACCGGAAACGAGCATATGAACAGTTTATGGATGAAGTACTTTCCAAAGAGGAATATCTGGAATTAAAACAGATGTATGAAACAGAGAATCAGAAATATCAAAAAGAATTATCAGAACTGAACCATGAAGAGCAAAGGCAGCGGGCGGCGGTCAATGAAACAAAGATATGGTTGGAGCACTTTAATCGCAGAAGAATAACGGTAAAGCAGCTTACCAGAGAAGCGCTTGTGGAGTTAGTTGATAAAATTTATGTATATCCAGAGCAGAAAATAGATATATATTTTAAGTTTGCTTCAGTAGAGAGTTCACCAGATAGAATACTTGAGAAAGATGGGGTGATATGATGTATCAGATGGGTGTATATTGTCGTCTGTCGAAGGATGATGGAGAGAATAAAGTTAGTGAGAGTATTGAAAATCAGATGAAACTGATTCGTGAGTATGTGACTAAATCAGAGGATCTGGAAATCGCAGATATTTATATTGATGACGGTTATTCGGGGCTTTATTTTGCGAATAGACCGGAATTTCAGCGGATGATGGAGGATATCTACAAAGGGAAAATTCAAGGCGTTATTACGAAAGATATTTCCCGGCTTGGGCGTGAACATATTGAAACCAGTAACTATATTGAGCGTGTTTTTCCATCTTTGGGTGTGCGTTATATTGCAATTTTGGATGGCGTGGATTCTGTTCATCACAGTAATGAAGAATTGGCACAGTTTAAGACGTTGTTTAATGATATGTATAGTCGTGATATATCTAAGAAAATCAGAGGTGCATTGACCGCCCAGAAGAAACGGGGACAGTTTATGTCTGGGTTTGCCCCATATGGATATGTAAAAGATCCGGCAGATAAGCATCATTTTCTTGTAGATGAAGAAGCAGCTAAAGTGGTACGGAGAATCTTTTATATGAGTTTGGAAGGATATTCCAGGGATGGTATTGCAAAGAAACTGAATCAGGAAGGAATTCTGACACCGTCAGAGTATAAGAGAAAGGTGCAGGGATTGAAATATGCCAATGCATTAGAAAAAGCGGGTGCAAAGGGCTGGGCATATCCTACGATCAATGTAATTTTGCGAAACAGAGTTTATACAGGGGCTATGGTACAGCATAAATCAGAAAAGATATCCTATAAAGTGGAAAAGTATCAATATATTCCAGAGGAACAGCAGTATATTGTGGAAGGAATGCACGAAGCAATTATTAGCAAAGATACTTTTGAGCAGGTACAGGAACTTATGAAGAAAAGAACACGGACACCGGGATTTAATAGCGAAGTGAGAAAGGTAAATCCATACGCAGGAATTATTGTTTGTGGAGATTGCGGATATAATTTCCAGAGGGTTACTTGTCGGGACGGTTATGAGTGCGGTACCTATCACAAAAAAGGAAACACAGTTTGTTATTCTCATTTCATTAAAAAAGAAGTATTGGATTCTATTGTAAAAAATGAAATCCAAAGACAAGCGGAACTGGCACTGAAAGAAAGTGATAAGGATGAAATATTAAAAGTAGCAGATAGGAAGAAGGAGGTGCAGAGACGATGTGCAGAAGCAGACCAGCAGATTGAACGGTTACAAAAAGAACTTGCGGCTGTCCAAAAGTATAAAAAGAAAACTTACGAAAATTATGTAGATGGTGTTCTGGATAAAGAAGAATATCTCTCCTATAAGGCAGAATATGAAAAGCAGGATAAAGATATCAGGGCGAAGATTCAGTTGGCAGAACAAGAGAAAGACAGCTTTGGAGAGGCAGAAGAATCTTATGAAAACTGGATAGAGAAATTTATCAAGTATGGAACATTATCCGAAGTGACAAGAGAAATTGTGACAGAATTGATTGAAAAAATTGTTGTGAATGGAGATAAGAGCATTGATATTGTATTTAAGTATCAGTCGCCTTATCCGGTAGAAAAACAGGCAGTGTAAAGACTGCAAATTTTTTTACAGTAATTTTCCCCTAGTTATAATGAACACACAGAGGGGATTCTCTTCTGGAAAACTATATTGATACAGTTGCGGCCATGGGGCGGACTGTGATCGTTACAGGAACCGGAAATAACGGCAGCCAGCCCTGGCATGCAGGAGGAATCCTGCAGCAGGGGAAAACAGAAGAGATCCAGTTGGCGGTGGGAGCTTTTGAGCCCACATTAAATGTACAGTTATGGAAGGATTATGAAGATGAGATGGAAATTTATCTGGAAAGTCCGTCCGGAGAACGGATTGGTCCATTATATGAAAGGCTGGGGCCACAGCGGCATCTGCTGGAAAATACAGAGCTTCTGATCTATTATGGAAAACCCGGTCCCTATCAGCTGTCCCAGGAAATCTACATAGATTTCATTCCTGAGGGTAATTATGTGGACAGCGGTGTCTGGAAAGTTCTTTTAAGTGGAAAACGTGTGCGCTCCGGGCAGTATTTCCTCTGGCTGCCGGGTGGAAATGTACTGAATCGCAGAACCGGGTTTTATTCTCCGCGGGCTGTGGGAACTTTGACGATTCCTTCCACTGCCGGAAAAGTTATTTCTGTTGGAGCTTATGATTCCAGACAGAATGCCTACGCAGATTTTTCCGGAAGGGGAAGTCAGTTCTTGCCGATCCGGAAGCCTGATCTCGCAGCTCCCGGTGTATCCATCTCCGCCCCGGTTCCCGGCGGAGGCTACGCCACTGTCACCGGAACCTCCTTTGCGGCACCCTTTGTCAGCGGAAGCGCAGCTCTGCTTATGGAATGGGGGATCGTGAAAGGAAATGATCCGTTTCTTTATGGGGAAAAGGTGAAGGCATATCTGAGGAAAGGCGCACAGAGTGTGGGCGGATATGAGGAATATCCGAATGTGGAGGTGGGATGGGGACGGTTGTGTCTGGCAGAGAGTATCCCATACGGCATATCCTGAACATATAGAAACGGACAGGATTTTCAGATACGAGCCTTATGATCCTGACATTGATATGAAGATGAATTCAGTTACTGTCAGAGATGCTAGTGCAAATGGCGAAGCATTCACGCATAATGTAGATAAACAAAAACACAAATATAAAAAGAAGGAGGATTGGGTATGGGATTATTTGATAAGAAGATCTGTGATATCTGCGGAGAGAAAATAGGTTTATTAGGCAACAGAAAACTGGATGACGGAAATCTGTGTAAGGATTGTGCAAAAAAATTGTCACCATGGTTTGAAGACCGGCGGCACAGTACGGTAGAGGATATAAAACATCAACTGGAATATCGTGAAAAAAACAAAAAAGCCGTAATGGATTTTTGTATAACACGTCAGATCAATACCAGAAATTACAATGTTTTTATTGATGACAATAAGGGGAATTTTACTGTTGCACGGAAGCTGGATGTCAATGAAAATCCGGATATAGTTCCTTTATCCGCTGTTGTGCAGTGCAGAGTTGATGTAGAGCGACAGCAGAACGAGGAAACATATACAACAAAGGATGGAGAAACCGTAAGCTATCAGCCACCGGTATATAAGTATGAATTTGATTATACTATGCGTATTAAAGTAAAAACTCCATGGTTTGATGATATGGATTTTCGTTTGAATACTTTTTCCATAAGCAGCGATAACAGAGGGGAATTGATGGAAGTGGAGCAGACAGGTCATCAGATCATAGCCGCCCTGACACCAAATGCGGCTGGAATGCAGCAGCCTGGGATGCAGATGAATAACGGAATGCAGCAGCCTGGGATGTACATGAACGATGGAATGCAGCAGCCCGGGATGAATATGAACAACGGAATGCAGCAATCTGGAATGCAGATGAATAACGGAATGCAGCAGTCCGGAATGAACATGAACAGTGGAATGCAGCAGTCCGGGATGAATATGAACAACGGAATGCAGCAGCCCGGGATGTACATGAACAATGGAATGCAGCAGTCCGGAATGAACATGAACAGTGGAATGCAGCAGCCTGGGATGAATATGAACAACGGAATGCAGCAATCTGGAATGCAGATGAACAACGGAATGCAGCAGCCCGGCGGTTTGTGGAAATGTCAGTGCGGTGCAGAGAATACCGGAAGGTTCTGCGAATACTGTGGCCAGCCAAGACCATTTTGAGTGATGATAGACAGAGTGGACAGAATTGTTCACTCTGTTTGTGACAACAGGGTTGAGAATGGATGATTTATCTGAAAACTATATAATAAAATAGAGTTTTATAGTATACTTGTCACAGGGATGTATTAATGAGAGAGGAATTTTCATGACATACAATAAAAAAAGGGCACTGTCGTATGGAGGAATCCTGATAAGTGTATTTCTGGCGTATTTCTGCAGGCTGGGAAGACCGGAAAATGTTTTTATGAGAAATCTCGCAGATCAGTGTCGTAACTGTATTTATCTGGGAATGTATTGTGCCTGGGTGATTTATCTGGAAAAGCATGTAGTGCATAGAAAAACGCGCAGATGTCTGACTGCAATTGGCTGTCTGATGGTCTTCTGGTTTTTTGTACGGACAGTAAAATTTCATATTTTTCATGATCCGCTTGGAGAACATATCTGCTGGTATCTGTATTATATCCCGATGATCCTGATCCCGGTCCTTGGACTGGCAGCAGCGATGTTTCTAGGGGAAAAGGATGGAGAGAAAACAGTCAGAAAAATTATTGCCTTGCTTGCTTTTGCGGTGGTTTTGATCATCAGTGTTTTTACAAATGACCTGCATCAGCTGGTGTTTCGGTTTTCCGGGCGGCCTCCGTTTTCGGACAGAGATTACAGCTATGGTATTCTTTTTATAGTGATCCAGGGATGGATCATATTTTGCCTGATATGGATGGAAATTATGCTGATCAGAAAAAGCAGGATTCCGGGAAGGAAGCAATTTTGGCTGCCTGTCATTCCGGGAATATTGCTGCTGGGATGGAATATCGGGAATTTACTCCGTCTGCCCCTGATCAAAACAATTGCCGGGGATATGACAGCAGTATGCTGCCTTTTAATGGCGGCAATTTATCAGGGGTGTATATTATGCGGCCTGATACAGACAAATAATCGATATTTTGAATTATTCCAGACCTCCGGAGGACTGGATGCAGAGATTACGGATGATTCTTTTCAGCGTTATTATCATTCCGGTGATTTTCCGGAGCTGTCACCGGAACTGCGTAAAATTGTAATAAACAGATCAGCTGTACAGGAACAGGGAATCCGGATCAACCATATTCCTATAAGAGGAGGACATTTGTTCTGGTCAGAAGATATTTCGGTGCTTCTGGATCAGTATCAGGATATCAGGGAACAGCAGGAGGAGCTGACTGCCAGAAATCGTCTGCTGCAGAAAACCTATCAGAAAGAGGCTGAGCGGAGAAAAACAGAAGAACAGAACCGGCTGCTGAACATGATACAGAATCAGACAGCTGGGCAGCTGGAATTGCTGTCACAGCTGATGGATGAGCTGGAAAGAACGGAGTCAAGGGAACACTATGACCGGATCCTGGGAAAGATCGTGGTTGTTGGTACATATTTAAAGAGAAGAAAAAATCTGGTATTGACACAATATGCATCAGATGGAAATCTGCTTACGATGGAGGATCTCAGACAAAGTCTGGCGGAATCCTGTGACAGCTTAAAATTATGTAAGATCCGGGCGGCTTATTATGTCGAAAATGGTGAAGTGCAGCTGAATGCAGATGATATACTGAAATGCTATGATACCTTTGAATGGCTTGTGGAACGATTGTTTGATACAATGCAGTCTGTTTTTTATCGTGTGTCGCAGATCGATGATGCTCTGCGTATTTCAGTTCATATTGTAGCAGAAGAAGATCTGCGGGGATTAATGTCAGAAAGACCGGAATTAGATGTGCAGCAGGAAGATGAAAACGAATGGTTTATCGGATGTATCGTATGCAGAAAGAGAGGCGGAAGATGACTGATTTTGCGGAATGCAGTATGGCAATGCAGGATTTTCTGATGATCCTTCTTGAAATCTGCCTGATTCTGGAATTGATCCTTCTGTTGATAAGGATAACCTGTTTTTACGGGAAAAAGAAAATTATAACAGCAGTGACTGTTTTTGCAGTTTCTTTTATGCTTATGGGATCTCTGATGAATGATCACAGATATTGTCATGGGGAAAGCGCATATCAGCCAATGCTCCGGGGGTGTCCGGTCAGCGTTTTGATGGCAGCGATGGTGGTATTGGTGTTTTATCTTTTCAGAGCAATCTGGAGAGAGAGACGCAGATATCATCATTCTCTGTCTTACTGGTCTGTGAATGAAGCTGTTGATGATGTTCCCTGCGGGGTGTGTTTTTCGGATCCGCTTGGAAGGATCGTTTTGTGCAATACCAAGATGCAGGAGCTGAGCAGGATAATGACAGGCTCCTATCTGCAGGATTATGAGGTATTGCGGAAAGTAATAGATGGAGGATCCGAAGCAAAGGGACTTCGCAGATTAAGCAGCGACAGTAATGTATTTTATTTTCCGGATGCTTCCGTCTGGATGTTTCAGGAATATCGTCTGCAGGAGCCGGATTGTGCAGGATATCTGCAGACAGTGGCAGTTAATGTATCAGAAATTTATTACAATGGTGAAAAGATCAGAGCAAATAATGAAAAGCTGGAAATCCTGAATCATAAGCTGGAGGAAATGTATGAAAAAATAGGAGATAAAATAAGAGAGCAGGAGACACTTGCCATGAAAATGCAGGTTCATGACAATTTTGGCCGAAGCCTTCTGTCAATACGCAGGATATTGGAAAGAAAAGAAAA
>PPYF01526185.1_pt1 | contig 11653 bp, 10 predicted proteins | sample 1559871 | NCBI WGS metagenome assembly PPYF01 (sample SAMN08240021, study PRJNA423297) | Human gut metagenome, whole genome shotgun sequencing project. | reverse complement strand
GTCATGAGCGTGCTGCTTGTTTCAGCAAATGTCAAGAGCAAATCACGATAATATTCATATTGCTTCTGACGTGCTTCTATTTCGGCTGGCAAGCCAATATTCAGGTCAGTGCAAATTGACTCGAAGTTATCAAGCACCTCTACTAACTTACTTTGTACATCCTTAGATGGAACTGGTACCTTATATGTAAGCACCTTCTGAAAATCCAGAGAATCCACTGTTCCACCTTGCTTTTTCGTTTTTACCAAAATGTCATTTCCTTTTCCCTGTAATACATGAAAAGCGTACCTCGGAAGAATGTCTTCATTAACAACAAGCATTTTTATATCCTGATTAATGGTAGTTTCAAAAGGTACATAGGCAACTGGAAAAGTATGTTTTAAAATTCCAGACCTTGTTACCACGGCAATACTATTTGCCGGATATACTATCATAGATGCTTCTTTTACTGCCTTTTCTGTAATGTGGTCCTGTGTATCTTCTAATGTTGACGATTTCATGTCTTTTGATGAAATCCAAGGGATTGTGCCTTGATCCCAAAAACTCTTTTCTGACATAGATGGCGTTTTTCCACCAGACCACTTTCCCAACTCAGCAAGCGGCTTCATTGGATAAATTCCATCATGAGAAAGTACTTTATCTCTGTAAAATTCATACTGTTTCTTCCGAGCTGTAAGCTCAGCTGTAAGCTCGGCTGTAAGTAACGTGAACGAGTCCAAAATATGAACTATTTCACGTTGTACCTCCAGAGGAGGTACAGGAACCTTAGCTTTTAATATATTATCATTGTATAATCTCGCAATAGTTCCACCTGATGATATATTCCACGGTTTTAATTCATAACAGTATCTTAAAAAAGTATTTAAAATATTACTCTCATCGTGTGCTAACCATACAATATTAGAATCTTGATAATACGCTGGTTCGCCATCATATACTACAGTACGTCCAATTGTTCCTGCCGCAGATATTAAAATCTCACCAACTTTAGGATATGAATACTTCTCCCTATACTCTTGAAATAATTCTTCAGAAATGAAAGCGTTTGCCTCTCCTCCAAAAGTCCCAATCTTATAAAATGGTATTCCTCCGTTTGTATTAGTCTGCGATTTCAGAATACGCTTGCACATTTTAACTTGTCCAATATCCCCTAAACATTTAAATTCCACACCATTAGGACAAAGTTCATTAATTAATTCATCTAATCGGCTCATCGCATCATCTCCGTTATTTGTTCATGTGAATAATCCTCAACTTGCTTTCGCAGTATATATTCATCGCTTGTCATGTACTTATCATCATATTTTGTCTTTGCAATTGGAGAAAAATAATATCCATATCCTTCCAATACTGGGTTAAAATCACTTGTAACTGCACAAGTCACCTTCGCTGTGTTCTTTCCTTTATAATCGCCTAAACGTAATGCAACCTCTCGAAGTGAAAGTTTTTTAAACCCTTGTTCAAAAAATAAAAAGCAAACGCCTCCCGCTTTGGCTTCTGAATAATATGCCAGACAATCTGGCTTTTCACGTCCTATTTTATCAATAAACTCTTTTTCGCTACGGGTCAATTCTTCATGGTTGCCAACTTTTTTCAAAATCTTATCAAAACCAAAGTGAACACCATCAATTATCCGAATATTTTCAGCCGGATAAATTGTAGGAATAAAACTGCTCCCATCATCATATGCCCAAAATGTCAAAATATTATTACCTGATCCCCACTTTTTGATTTCTGCCCTTGCCGTTTGCGGACTATCTGCCCAATATGACAGTTTTTGACCGGGAAAGAGATTTGAATACCTATTATCTTTTCTACTTAATCTCAGATTCCCGCTATGAAGTTCACTTACTGTTTTTCCATAATAACCATCGTTAAATTCAAGGCATCTAAAGAAATTAAAATCATGTGATTCTATTATCGGCAATTCCTGATGTTTCCATATATCCATTCCCCAGTATTGATTTGGAAAAAATTCTCCCATAAATCACACCTCGATTTCTGTGATGATCTTATCAATTTCATCACGGAGCACCTGCTCACGGGCAACAATTTCCTTAATTTCCGCATTCAACTTCACGATGTCAATTTTCTCTCTGGTATCTTCAGCTTCGACATAGGTGGATACAGACAAATTATAATCATTGCCGGATACTTCTTCATAGCTTGCCAGATGTGCAAAATGCTCCACGTCTTCACGTTTAGCAAACACATCCACGATACGATCAATATTCTCTGGTGTCAGCTTATTATTGTTGGTAACCTTCACACACTCGCTTGTGGCATCAATAAACAGAGTTTTATTATCCGTCTTATTCTTTTTCATTACCATGATACAGGTTGCAATCGAAGTGCCAAAGAACAAATTACTCGGCAACTGAATAACGCAATCCACATAGTTGTTATCTACCAGATATTTACGAATTTTCTGCTCTGCACCACCACGGTACATAATTCCCGGAAAGCATACGATGGCAGCAGTTCCGTTAGACGCAAGCCATGACAGACTGTGCATAATAAACGCCATATCCGCTTTGCTCTTAGGTGCCAGAACTCCAGCCGGAGCAAAACGAGGGTCATTGATGAGCAGTGGATTTTCGTCTCCCGCCCACTTAATAGAATACGGTGGATTAGATACGATCAACTCAAATGGCTCATCATCCCAGTGCTGAGGACTGAGCAATGTATCTTCACAAGCTATATCAAATTTATCAAACCCCACATCATGCAGGAACATATTAATACGGCACAGGTTGTAGGTTGTAATGTTAATCTCCTGTCCATAAAAACCATTACGGATAGCATCCTTACCAAGAATTTTCTCAGCCTTCAGAAGCAATGACCCTGAACCGCAAGCCGGGTCATACACTTTATTAATTTCTGTTTTTCCTACTGTTCCAAGACGTGTAAGCAATTCAGACACATCTGCCGGAGTAAAAAACTCTCCACCAGATTTTCCGGCATTCGATGCATACATGGTCATAAGGTACTCATATGCATCACCAAAGGCATCAATGGAATGATCTTTCACATCTCCCAGATTCATTTCACCCACGCCATTCAGCAGCTTTACAAGTTTTTCATTACGCTTTGCAACGGTAGAACCCAGTTTATTGCTGTTTACATCATAGTCATCAAACAGTCCGGCAAAGTCGCTCTCTGCCTCACTGCCTTTCGCTGATTCCTCAATGTGGCGGAACACACGCTCCAGTGTTTCATTTAAGTTTTCATCATTCGCAGCATTAGCACGGACATTACAGAAAAGTTCACTCGGAAGGATAAAAAATCCCTTTTCCTCTACCAGTCCTTCTCTTGCTTCTTCTGCATCCTCATCCGACATTTTTGCAAAGTCAAAATCGGTGTTACCTGCATCAATCTCACCGCTGTTTATGTAATTACACAGATTTTCAGAAATATAACGATAGAACATCGTGCCAAGAACATAATTTTTGAAGTCCCAACCATCGACTGCTCCACGCAACTCATCTGCAATTGCCCATATTGCACGGTGCAGTTCATCACGTTCCTGTTCCTTTTTGGTATCAACCATTCTCTTTTCCTCCGTTATCCTCTGGTACAAATTCCAGAATATCATCAACGCCACAGTTCAGAACACGGCATATACTCTCTACGCTTTCGAGGGAAATATACCCATTACGTTTCAGCCGTGTGATGATATTTGCGGAGAAGCCAGCCTCCTGCTGCAACTGTGCATTCGTCATATTTTTTTCTATCAGTAAATGGAATAATTTTTTATAACTGACCGCCATGTCATCCCTCCATTATTTTGCCAACATATATAAGGAAAGTATATCACGAAAACGTGAATTTTTCAATTTGTATCACAATCTCTTCAATCCATATCATCTGATTAGATATGATAGATATTATTTATATCAGTCTTAATATCTCTCAGTATCATTACCTTGTTCCTTGAACACTTCCATATCAGTAAAAAGGACATCCCCTTACCTGTAAAATCTACAGTTCCGGAATGTCCTTTTTTCCATACTTCACTATATTTTTAACACATGATGCTGCTTATCCACAATCTATATGATTCCAAAATGTCTAAACGCCTGCATAATTGCATCTTCCTTCTCCGGTGTACACTGTGGCTGTCTCGCATTCTCAGATTTAGGCAAATTAAAATTCTCACCGACATCCAATCCACACTTCTTCTTAATCTGTGCGATATACAGTGATGAAACCTTAAGTCCTGTCTGCTCCAGTACATAAGTCTTTATCTGCTCATAAGTTGCTTTTCCTTTGAATTCAGATAAATCCATATCCTCCAGAGAGAAGTCCACCTTCACTTTTCTGCTGTCGGCCATTCTCCGTTCCACTTCGGTCCACGCTGAGCAAAGGTCCACCGGACCTTTAGCGCCCTTGGAAAGTAAGACAACCGTCTCCACATGCACGGTATTCGGAAACATATCCACACACTGCACCTTATCCACAACATACCCCCGCGCCAGCAGCACCTCCAGATCCCGCGCCAGACTCGTCGGCTTACACGAAATATAAATCATATGATCCACACCATAATTGATAATCTTTTCCAGCGCCTTCGGATGAATACCATCCCTTGGCGGATCAAGCACAATATAATCCGGCCGTTCCTCAATCGTATCGAGCACCTTTAAGACATCACCCGCCAAAAATTCACAGTTGTCCAGATGATTGAGTGCCGCATTCTCTTTTGCCGCCTCTACCGCTTCCTCGATGATCTCCACGCCCACAACTTTTTTGCAGACCGGAGCGAGCATCTGTGCGATCGTACCGGTACCGCTGTACAGATCATAAACGGTCTTGTCTGCCAGCATGTCCGGATTATCCCCGAGGATAAATTCGCGGGCTGTGGAATAAAGCACTTCTGCTCCGAGAGAGTTTGTCTGGAAAAAAGAAAACGGTGAAATCTGAAAACGCAGTCCCAACAGCTCCTCATAAAAATAATCCTGTCCGAAAAGTACTTCCGTTCCTTCGTTTTTTACGACATCCGCCACGCTGTCATTTTTTGTGTGGAGTACTCCTTTTAAGGTTCCTTCCAGGGAAAGTGCCAGAAGTACATCTTTCCATCCGGCTAAAAGCTGCTTTTCTTTTTCTTCGTTTACCGTTCCGGCATGTGGACATCTGCCCTGCTTTTCCAGCAATGCAGCCTCTATCTTTGCACGCTCGTCCGGCTCCTGCTCCTGTACATTTCTCCAATCCTGCGTCGTAGTGATCAGATCAACTAAAATCTCTCCGGTCTTTACTGCCTTTCGCACAAGAAGATGGCGCAGATACCCGGTATGACGAAGTCTGTGATAGAAGAAGATTTCCTGCTCCCTGAAATAAGCGAGCGTTGCCATGAGAATCGCACGGAAATCACCATCCACGATCCGGCAGTCCTCTACCGTTACAATATCGTAAAAACTGCCGCGCTTGTGCATTCCAAGTGCCAGCGGTCCGTCCTTGTATTCATCTCCAAATGAAAATTCCATTTTGTTACGGTAAGCAAGCACACGCGGACTGTGTCTGATTGGCAGAAACTCATAAGCACAGGCATCCCCGATCGCCTGCTCTATCATGCCGCGTACCTGTGTCTCCTTGATCTTTAACTGTTCTTCATAAGGCAGACTCTGATACGTACATCCTCCGCACTGTCCGAAATGCCGGCAGGTATCTGCGGTCTCCCGTGGCGATTTCTTCACGGTTCCCAGAAGCCGTCCTTCCGCTTTTCCTTTTCGTACCTTATTTACTGCAAAGGAAACACGCTGTCCCGGAATGGTATTCTTGACGATGACGCGTTCTCCCTCGTCTGTCATCACAATCCCTTTGTTCGGGAATTCTACGGTTGTTACGTTTCCTTCTGCAATCTGCCCTTTTTTCATTCTTTTACTCCTCATGCATCATTCTGAATCTTATTTCTTACAGAAAAAGGGACTACACAACTGCAGTCCCTTCTTTCTTCGTTCGGTTTTCTTTTTCTGTGCACCGCTCAAACTGCCTGAAAGTTCTCACGCTTCCGACAATGATTAGTCCTCTGTCTTGTCTGCGGAAGCATCCTTAGACTCTGCAACCGGCTCATCATCCTCATCCTCGAAGAAGTCATTGTCGAACTCATCTTCAAAATCGTCCTCAAAATCATCCAGATAATCCGGTGTAAAGAAACGATAAATTCCATAGATTGCTGCTGCAACTGCGACAACGATTCCAATCACGGCGAATACAATCACGAATTTGGAAGGTTTCTTCTCCTCTTCTTCCTGTCTCTTCAAAAACTTATTAAGCTTTGCTGCATCCAAAACATCCCCCACTTTGGTAGATGCTAAAATATCTTCTACTTTACTCATGATGGCACTTCTCCTTCCTGCATTTTTAATTACATCCATTATAGCATATCTTTCCCTGTTTTCCTATGAAAAATTTGTGTTTATAAAAAATTTATCATATCTTTTTTAATTTTGCAAAGCTTGCAAACATCTTCTTTGTTCCGACTTTGTCGAAATCTACGGTCACTTCATAGTCCCTGCCCCCGGAAACAATTGCCATGACTTCTCCATCGCCAAATTTGATGTGGCGGACACGATCTCCCACCTGATAGGACAATGCTCCACCCGCGGAACCAAAATCACGCTGGTTTTCCACCTTTGTATATACCGGTTTTGTGGCTTTGGAGGAACGGAAGGTCGATCCATATCCCTCTCCCACTTCTTTTCCATATCCGCTTCCACCATAACTCGGCACCGTCCGGAATGCCTTACGCGCCTTCTGAAATGTGGACTGTTCGATGGGTTCTTCCTTTGTCTTTGGCTCATAAATCTTTCCGGAAAGAAGTTCCGGCGGAATTTCCCTGACAAAACGGGATACTTTTCCATACTGTGTCTGCCCCCGCACCATGCGCACACGCGCGGAAGTGATTGTCAGATTTTTCTTTGCACGGGTAATTCCCACATATGCCAGACGCCGTTCTTCCTCGATCTCGGCCTGGGAGTTATCACTCGTAATAGACATATAACTCGGAAACAGTCCGTCCTCAAGTCCTGCCAGATAGACATTCGGAAATTCAAGTCCTTTCGCACTATGTAAAGTCATAAGTACCACATAGTCACTGTTTTCGTCAAAACTGTCAATATCCGCAACCAGAGCGACATTTTCCAGAAAGCCGTTTAAGGTCGGAGCTTCTTCCCCCTCCGCATAATCCACAGCTTTGCTGATCAATTCGTCAATATTTTCGATTCTTGCCTCTGCCTCATCCGTTCCCTCTGCTTCGAGTTCTCTGACATAACCGGTCGTTTCAATAACTTCCTGCAGCAGATCTGCCACGGAAAGCAGCTTTGCCTTTGCTTTCATAGATTGGATAAACAACACAAACGGCCGGATCTTTGCTGCCGCTTTGCCCAGCCCCGGTACCTGTTCTGCCACACAGAGCGCATCATAAAAACTGATCTCCTGCTCCTGGGCATACAATGCCACTTTGTTGATCGATGCAGCACCAATTCCACGTTTTGGGATATTGATGATACGCCGCACCGCCAGATCATCCTGCCCATTGTCGATGGTCTTTAAATATGCCAGCAGATCCTTCACTTCCTTACGGGCGTAGAAATTTACGCCGCCAAAAATTTTATATGGAATATTTGCTGTAATAAAACGTTCCTCAAAGAGACGGGACTGTGCATTGGTACGATAGAGAATGGCACAGTCTTTATACTGATACTCTCCTTTGCGTACCCGCCGGGCAATATCCCTTGCCACAAAATCCGCTTCCTCTGCCGCCGTATCCAGCTGCTCAAAGGTGATCTTGTCCCCGGCTCCATTGTCCGTCCACAGACGTTTTTCCTTTCGCCCCTGATTGTTGGCAATCACAGCATTGGCTGCATCCAGAATATTTTGCGTGCTCCGGTAATTCTGCTCCAGTTTGATCACTGTGGCATCCGGAAAATGATGTTCAAAATTCAGAATATTGTAGATATTCGCTCCCCGGAACTTATAGATAGACTGATCATCATCACCTACAACACAAAGATTCTGGTATTTTAAAGCCAGCAGACGGATCAGTTCAAACTGTGCGGTATTGGTATCCTGATACTCATCCACCATAATATAGCGGAAACGATCCTGATACGAGGCAAGCACCTCTTTGTCCAGTTTGAACAGTTCCACGGTTTTCATGATCAGATCATCAAAATCCAATGCATTATTCTGCTTTAACGCCTGCTGATATTCCCGGTAAACCTGGGCCTGTTTTCGTTTCACATAATCGCCTGCCGCGCGCGTCTCAAATTCGATCGGATCGATCAGCTCATCTTTTGCGGAGGAAATAGCAGAAAGAAACATTTTCTCTTTGTACATTTTCGTATCGATTTCCAGACGTTTGCAGATATCCTTCATCAGAGTCTTCTGATCATCGGAATCGTAGATGGTAAAATTGGTGCCAAACCCCAGCCTGTCAATATATCTGCGCAAAATACGCACACAGGTGGAATGGAATGTGCACACCCAGATACTTTCCGAACCATATCCCACCATCTGGTCAATACGCTCCCGCATCTCCCCTGCCGCTTTATTGGTAAACGTGATTGCCATGATATTGTAGGGATTAACCCCGCATTCCTCAATCAGATATGCCGTACGATGTGTCAATACTCTGGTTTTTCCGGACCCGGCACCTGCCAGAATCAGAAGCGGTCCGTCGGTTGCCATCACAGCCTGCCGCTGTGGTTCGTTCAGTGCATCTAATAAGCTCATATCGTTTCTCCGTCTCTTTCCATAATTCATTATTCGTGTGTCTCATTATATCATAGATAGTCCGAATAGAACATACATTCTTTTGTTTTTTGAAAAAAGCATGAAAATGCCTTGTCATCTAGTTTTTATTACTATATAATGTGATATGAGGTGAAAATATGGACAACGAAGTAAAAGAATTTCTTGCTGCACTGCAGAAGAAACTGGTTTCAATCGATTACATCAAAACGGAAGACATTCCAAATATCGGTTTATATATGGATCAGGTCACGACCTTTATGGACGAGCAGTTAGAAGCCTGCAAACGCTATGAAGATGATAAAATTCTGACCAAAACAATGATCAACAATTATGCCAAAAACAATCTGCTCCCTGCCCCGGAGAAGAAAAAATATTCCAAGGAGCATGTGCTGACCCTGTTATTCATTTACTATTTTAAGAATCTGCTCAGCATCAACGACATCCAGTCCCTGTTAAATCCCCTGACGGAACATTATTTTGGCAACAAAGCCGGATTTAATATGGAAGATGTCTATAATGAGGTTTTTAATTTAGAGAGCACCGAGTCCGAGAAATTATTAAAAGATCTCGGAAAAAAATATGCACTCTCCCGTGAGACGTTCCGGAAATTTCCGGAAAATGATCAGGAATTTCTGCAGAATTTCAGTTTTATCTGTCTGCTCAGCTACGACGTATACATCAAAAAGATGATTATCGAAAGTGTTATCGACAATATCAACAGTCAAAACAGTAAAACAAATAAAAAAGAGAATTCCAAAAAGGAATCCTCCAAAAAAGACACCGTTTAATCCAAACGGATGATTGTATTTTCAGGCACAGATGCAGATACGCATCCGTGCCTTTTTTCTATTCCTGTTCCGGATGTTTCTGTGACAGACGGCTGAATACCATCTCATATCCGTCATTTCCATAGTTCAGAGAACGATTGACACGGCTGATCGTCGCTGTAGACGCCCCCGTCTTTTCTGCAATATCAAGGTATGTCTTCTGATCCCGCAGCATTCCCGCCACTTCAAATCGCTGTGATAAAGAAAGCAATTCATTGACCGTACACACATCCTCAAAAAATGTATAACATTCCTCTCTGTTCTGCAGACATAAAATTGCATCAAACAGATGATCTACTGCCTCTGTTTTAAGTTTCTTGCTCATTATGCTCCCTCTTTCCTTCCAAAAATCATGTCTGTATTTTATCATATTAAAGTTTTAAAGTAAACAGATTTCTTGCATTACCCCATTGTTATGCTATAATGTTTAGTACAGTTTACCAAACACGAAAACGAATGGAGAATCTATGATATGAAAAAGATCGGTTATTTTTTTTCCGGCTTTCTGCCAATTTTAACAACAACAGCTGCACAGATACTGGCTTCTTTTTTTATGTTCGGAATCGCAGCTCTGTTTCTGTGTCCGGCCTCCCAGAGCACAGGCTTTGATGCCGATACCATCGAAACACTTCTGACCAATACGGAGTTTAATGCATGCATCATGCTGATTTATACCGTAACCTGCATCGTATTCATGGGAATATGGTATTATCGCTCCTGTGGGGGCAATTATCTTCCAAAACCATCCCTCACGTTTCATCCTCTGCAGTTTTTATCCATCATTCTTCTGATTCCCGGCATGCAGTTCTTTTCCGGTTATCTGACTTCTGCGGTATCTCTTCTTTTCCCGAACTGGCTCAGCCAGTACGAAAAACTCATGGAAACCGCAGGCTTAGACTCCGACATCGGACTGTTCATGTTTATCTATGCCGTAATTCTCGGTCCTGTCTGTGAAGAACTAGTTTTCCGCGGCGTCACCATGCGTCTGGTCCGACGGGCACTTCCGTTCTGGGCTGCCAACCTGATGCAGGCGGTTCTCTTCGGAATCTTTCACATGAACTGGATTCAGGGAATTTATGCATTTGTTCTCGGTCTTGTACTGGGATGGATCTGTGAAAAAGGAGGAAGCATCTATTTCTCAATGTTCTTCCACATCCTGTTCAACTTCTGGGGAACCATCATCGGACCGCTACTGAACAATCTCAAAGAAACGGATCTTCTGGGAATTATCATCTTTCTCTTTACAATTGTTTCTCTCGTTTTGGGCTTTTCCTTATTCCGCCTGGGCACGAAATGGCGCGATCAGAAAGCGGCGCGCCTTATGGCTGCCCCTGATCATGATGATCATTTCGAAGCAGCTGAATGATCCGGTACTCATAAAACACGGTGATCACAAGGATAGCGGCAATCACCAGCAGACTGTACGCGTCCTTGAGTTCGATCCCGATCACATCTCCCACACACGGAACCATCAGACCGATGATAAACACCAGTTTTACCAGCCGGATCATCCGGATGGAATATTTACGCACCTTTCCCACACACACCTCTTTCGGAAGCCGGTTTATTTTTTCCGGCTGACAGCTTACCAGGCTGAGTCCCACATAGATCAGAACAACTCCTGCAATGTTACAGATAAATTTATATGGCGCAACTTTATAGGCAATCCCATAATAGATCTGCAGTCCGATATAGACAATTCCAAGGATCATTCCTATCGCCTCCGCAAAAATTGCCGGAACGGTTAAATCTTCTTTTTTCATCTGCTTTTCTCCATTTCATTCTGTAAAATCATATCCTAATTCTAACACCTTTTTGACTTGAATTCCATAGTTCATGTGCTATAATGAAACACAGAGTAACAATATAACAAAGGAGATCTCATGGAAAATCTTATTTTACCAAAACAATACAAATCAGAACTGAATCTTCATGACACACAGCTTGCCATCAAGACAGTCAAAGATTTCTTTCAGGCACTGCTGGCGCAGAGACTGCATCTGACACGTGTTTCTGCTCCTCTTTTTGTAGACCCGGCAACCGGTCTTAATGATAACTTAAACGGTTATGAG
>PPYF01425668.1_pt1 | contig 11653 bp, 6 predicted proteins | sample 1559871 | NCBI WGS metagenome assembly PPYF01 (sample SAMN08240021, study PRJNA423297) | Human gut metagenome, whole genome shotgun sequencing project. | reverse complement strand
GCATCATCAGCGAGAACAGCTCAACGGCTTTCACACGCTGCTTGCGGATGCTGTCGTCTTTCTCATATTTGGTATACAGACGTTCAAACTCTTCCTGATCGGCGAAGAACGCGTCGTACAGCCCCGGTACGTCGGACGGGCTGAACAGAGTGATATCTTCACCTTTCAGCAGGCGGGTATACATCAGTTTGTTGATTTGAACCCCGTAGTCCATATGACGCACGCGGTTGCCTTCAACCCCACGGTTGTTTTTCAACACCAGCAGGCTTTCCACTTCCAGATGCCACATCGGGTAGAACAGCGTTGCCGCACCGCCGCGCACGCCGCCCTGAGAGCAGGATTTCACCGCGGTCTGGAAATGTTTGTAGAACGGAATACAACCGGTATGGAACGCTTCGCCACCGCGAATCGGGCTACCCAGCGCACGAATACGCCCGGCGTTGATGCCGATCCCGGCACGCTGGGAAACGTATTTAACAATCGCGCTGGAGGTGGCGTTAATGGAATCCAGGCTGTCGCCGCACTCGATCAGCACGCATGAGCTGAACTGACGAGTCGGGGTACGCACGCCGGACATGATTGGCGTCGGCAGCGAAATTTTAAATGTGGAAACCGCGTCGTAAAAACGCTTCACGTATTGCAGGCGCGTTTCACGCGGGTAGTTCGAGAACAGGCACGCGGCAACCAGAATATAAAGGAACTGGGCGCTTTCGTAGATTTCGCCGGTCACGCGGTTCTGTACCAGATATTTGCCTTCCAGCTGCTTAACGGCAGCATAAGAGAAGGTCATATCACGGTCGTGATCGATAAACGTGTCCATCTGCTTGAACTCTTCTTCCGTGTAGTCTTCCAGCAGATGATTATCGTATTTGCCCATCTCGACCATTTTCACCACATGGTCGTACAGCGCAGGCGGCTCAAACTGACCGTAGGCTTTTTTACGCAGGTGGAAGATCGCCAGACGTGCGGCGAGATACTGATAATCCGGCGCATCACGGGAGATCAGGTCTGCGGCAGCCTTGATAATAGTTTCGTGGATGTCAGAGGTCTTGATACCGTCATAAAACTGAATGTGGGAGCGCAGCTCGACCTGGGAAATCGAAACGTTATGCAGTCCTTCTGCCGCCCAATCCAGAACGCGATGGATTTTGTCGAGATTGATGCGCTCTGTGCTACCGTCGCGCTTTGTCACCAGCAGATTCTGATTCATGTATGTCGTACCTGTTTTTCAATAGCTTCATGCAGACTACCTGTAGTGAGGGAAGCTGCTAAGAACACTATATATAGGGGGTATGTTTGGGATTCACTGCAAGATAGTGTGAAACTGGCCCTCTTGCAAGTGCATAACTTTGTGGATAACTCAGGAAGGAAAAAGTGGCTTCCGCGCACCTTAGGTCAGACAAGGTGTCCGGGAAAGTCAATGGGAAGAGAAAAATTTGTTAAAAATAACCGTTCGGTGAATTCTTGAACGGTAAAATAGGATAGGTAAATTGATATAGATGGTTTATTAATCTTGTTGCTAATGATTGCCAAAATTGATCTAGGCATAAGTCGTCACATAATCTGATGTATCAGTTGTGGTCAATATATAAGCGAGTGTAAGCGATTGTTGAGTCGGAAATGGTTGTTTTATATTCGGTTATTGTTAAATACTAAGCCAATTTGTTACTTTTGTATTTATTATAAGAATATTATTTATTGCTTTAATTCAGTTTAAATATAACCGATTTACCTTAAAGTTATTAATTTGAATTGTGATGCATCTAAATTAATTATCAGATAATAACAAAATAGTTATTACATCAGGGGCAGAATTTACAAAAGAAAAATACCCTATATCGCATAATGCGATTAAATACGCCATCTTATAGAAAATGATGGTTAGATGAATATGCGGATTATCTCTCTACGCAAGGAGTATTTATCTTTACTCCCGTCAATGATTGCATCTCTTTTCTCTGCTAACGGTGCCGCAGCGGTCATTGATTCATGCCAGGGATATGATATCAAAGCGAGCTGTCAGGCCAGCAGGCAAAGCCTTTCGGGTAATATACAGGACTGGAGCATCGCGGATGGACAATGGTTGATTTTTTCGGGTATGGTCAATAATACCAGCGGTGGCGCAGTATTTTTGCAGCACAGTGCTGAATTTACGATATCACCACAAAATGAAACAGGGATGACCCTGTTTGCTGATAACTCGGTTAGTGGCGAATATAATAATGGTGGGGCTATCTTTGCTAAAGAAAACTCAACGATAAATCTTGCGAATGTTATTTTCGACAGTAATGTTGCAGGAGGCTATGGCGGAGCAATCTATTCTGCCGGTACCAATGATACCGGTGCCGCCGATTTACGTGTCACTAACGCCGTATTTCACAATAACATCGCTAATGACGGCAAAGGCGGTGCAATTTATACCATCAATAATGACGTCTATTTAAGTGATGATGCTTTTAATAATAATCAGGCATATACATCAACAAGTTATAGTGATGGGGATGGCGGCGCCATTGATGTTACGGATAATAGTACGGATAACACACATCTTTCAGGAAAAACGATAATTAATAATACCTCCTTTACCAATAACTATGCAGAAGGTTATGGCGGCGCAATTTATACCAGCAGCACCACATCCCCGTATCTTATTGATATTTCTGTTGATGATAATTATGACCAAAACAATGGTGTGATGATTGATGAAAATAACAGCGCCTCGGGATATGACCATTCGGCGACGGCAGCGGCGGGGGGCTTTATGTATATCGGTCATAGTGTGGCTGAATTTAACATTGCCGCCGATAAAACGCTGGTAATAGGCAATACCAGCAACGATGGCGCGATTGATTCTCTTGCCGGAACGGGAGTCATCGTTAAAGAGGGAGCGGGAGAGTTAGTCCTCAATGCCGACAATAATGCGTTTACCGGCGAGATAAGTATCCAGAATGGCGAGGTGACGTTGGGGCGCAGCGATGAGTTAATGAATGTCGGCGACACGCACTGTCAGAGCGATCCGCAGGATTGCTTTGGTCTGATGGTCGGCAGCACTGTTCATTCTGAGTATCAGGCAGAACTGAATGTTGGCAATACACAACAAACGTTTGTGCACTCATTAACCGGTTTTGCTAATGGCATTTTGAATATCGACGCAGGCGGCAATGTTACCGTAAACCAGGGCGGTTTTTCCGGCTCGATTCAGGGTGAAGGACAGTTGACGGTAGCGCAAGATGGCAGCTATCTCCTGACAGGGGCGCAGTCGATGGCATTAACCGGCGATATTGTGGTGGAAGATAACGCCGTATTGTCGCTAGCGGGGAATCAGGCCGATTTACGGGCAATGCAGAGCGATCCGCAATCGATCGTGCTAAATGGCGGAGTATTGGATCTCTCTGATTTCACCACCTGGGATGGCGATAGCTCATACAATGACGGTCTGCAAATCAGCGGCAGCGGGGGGACAGTGATTGGCAGTAATGATGTCGTTGATATCAGCAGTGGCGATGATTTACATATTGGCGGCAGTGATGCCAGCCAGAATGGCGTTTATGTCGTCATTAATGCGGGGGATCAGCGCGTAACGCTGGCGAATAACAACGGTTATCTCGGTAATACGCAAATCGCCTCCGGTACGCTTGAAGTCAGCGATAATTCGCAATTGGGGGACACAAGTTACAACCGTTCAGTGATCTTCACAGATCCCCAACAACACAGTGAAATGGATGTGACGACTGATGTTGACACTCGCTCGGCTACAACAGGTCAGGGCAGGAATATTGAAATGCGCGCTGATGGTGAAATACACGTTGAGGATGGCGTAGATACGCAATGGGGCGGGTTGATGGCGGATAGTACCGGGCAACAACTGGATAGCGTAAGCACGTTGACTAAAAGTGGCGGCGGTACGCTGGAGTTGACCGCCAGCGGCACTGCGACGTCTGCGGTACGTGTGGAGGACGGAACGCTAAAAGGTGAAGCGGAGAATATTATTCCTTATGTTTCTTCACTGTGGGTGGGGGAAGACGGTGTTTTTGAAACCGGGCAAAATCAGGATATTCGTTCAATCGATGCCACCTCTGGCGGCGATATCGACATAACCGATGGTACTGTGTTGCGATTGACGCAGCAGGATACGAACCAGGCGCTGGATGCCTCGCTGTTTAGCGGCGACGGTACGCTGGTGAATGCCACCGATGGCGTGACGCTGGCAGGTGAGCTTAATACCAACCTTGAAACTGACAGCCTGACTTATCTTTCCGACGTGACGGTTAATGGCAATCTGACCAATACGTCCGGTGCGATTAGCCTGCAAAATAGCGTCGCTGGCGACACGCTGACGGTAAACGGTGATTACACCGGTGGCGGTACGTTGTTTCTCGACAGCGAATTAAACGGCGATGACTCGGCAAGCGACCAACTGGTGTTGAACGGCAATACCTCGGGTAACACGACCGTGGTGGTTAACCCCATTACTGGCATTGGTGAACCGACATCTACAGGTATTAAAGTAGTTGATTTCGCAGCTGATCCCGCGCAGTTTCAAAACAATGCGCAGTTCAGTCTGGCAGGAAGCGGCTACGTCAATATGGGGGCGTATGACTACACGCTGGTGGAAGATAACAACGATTGGTATCTGCGATCACAAGAAGTCAATCCGACGCCGCCGCCTGATCCAGACCCGACTCCAGATCCTGATCCCACGCCGGATCCCGACCCAACCCCCGACCCGGAACCTACGCCTGCCTACCAGCCGGTGTTGAATGCCAAAGTTGGTGGATATTTTAATAACCTGCGGGCGGCAAATCAGGCATTTGTGATGGAGCGACGCGATCACGCTGGTGGCGATGGTCAGACGCTGAATTTACGCGTTATCGGCGGGCGTTATCATTACACGGCGGTAGGGCAGTTGGCTCAGCATGAAGACACTTCTACGGTGCAGCTTAGCGGCAACCTGTTTAGCGGGCACTGGGGTGATGATGGCGAGTGGATGCTTGGGATTGTTGGTGGCTACAGCGATAACCAGGGCGACAGCCGCTCGAATATGACCGGAACTCGCGCCGATAACCAGAACCACGGTTATGCCGTTGGGCTGACCTCAAGCTGGTATCAGCACGGTAATCAGAAGCAGCGGGCCTGGTTGGATAGCTGGCTGCAATATGTGTGGTTTAACAATGATGTTTCCGAACAAGACGATGGCGTGGATCATTACCACTCGTCGGGGATTATCGCCTCGCTGGAAGCCGGTTATCAGTGGTTACCGGGGCATGGTGTGGTGATTGAACCGCAGACGCAGGTGATTTATCAGGGCGTGCAGCAGGATGATTTTACCGCCGCTAACCATGCGCGCGTGTCACAATCGCAGGGTGATGATATTCAGACGCGGCTGGGTTTACACAGCGAATGGCGTACTGCTGTTGGTGTCACGCCAACGTTAGATCTGAATTATTATCACGATCCCCATGCGACGGAAATTGAAGAAGATGGCAGCACTATCAGTGACGATGCGGTGAAGCAACGGGGTGAAATAAAAGTGGGAATAACGGGCAATATCAGTCAGCGAGTTTCGCTGCGCGGCAGCGTGGCGTGGCAGAAAGGGAGTGATGATTTTGCCCAGACGGCAGGGTTTTTGTCGATGACAGTGAAATGGTAATCGCTGTCTGACCGGCACTGTTGCCGGATGCGGCGTAAACGCCTTATCTGGCCTACGGGGAGCATTTGTAGGCCTGATAAGACGCGGCAAGCGTCGCATCAGGCTTGGCGCGGTTGCCGGATGAATCCAAACAACAACCTCACTTATTCTGCGTATGCAGCATATAGTTCACATCCACGCCGGGGCCGAGCTTAAAGGAATTAGTTATAGGGTTGTAATGCAGCCCGGTCATATGCCGTTCTTTAAGACTGGTCTGATCCACCCAGCCCAGCAATTCTGCCGGTTTAATAAACTTCTTCACATCATGTGTACCTTTAGGCACCATGCGCAAAATATATTCAGCACCAACCACCGCCATCAGCCATGACTTGCCGTTGCGGTTAAGCGTCGAGAAAAAGACATCGCCGCCCGGTTTCACCAGTTGCGCACAGGCTCTGACCACTGACTGAGGATCGGGGACGTGCTCCAGCATCTCCATACAGGTCACCACGTCATACTGTCCGGCATGTTTTGCCGCGTGCTCTTCCACGGTTTCCTGCACGTAATCCACCTGAATGCCGCTTTCCAGTGCGTGCAGTTTTGCCACCTGCAATGGCTCAAAGCCCATATCTAGACCGGTCACCGTCGCGCCCTCCCGCGCCATACTCTCGGCCAGAATGCCGCCGCCACAACCGACATCGAGCACCTTTTTGCCAAATAAACCGCCAGCACGCTCGGCAATATAGCCCAGACGCAGCGGGTTAATGCGGTGCAGCGGTTTGAACTCACCTTCAAGATCCCACCAGCGGGAGGCGACGGCTTCAAATTTAGCGATCCACCGGTCAACATTGAGGAAGAGCTGAAGAGCTCCTATCTGGATTATGCGATGTCGGTCATTGTTGGCCGTGCGCTGCCAGATGTCCGAGATGGCCTGAAGCCGGTACACCGTCGCGTACTTTACGCCATGAACGTACTAGGCAATGACTGGAACAAAGCCTATAAAAAATCTGCCCGTGTCGTTGGTGACGTAATCGGTAAATACCATCCCCATGGTGACTCGGCGGTTTATGACACGATCGTCCGTATGGCGCAGCCATTCTCGCTGCGTTACATGCTGGTAGACGGTCAGGGTAACTTCGGTTCCATCGACGGCGACTCTGCGGCGGCAATGCGTTATACGGAAATCCGTCTGGCGAAAATTGCCCATGAACTGATGGCTGATCTCGAAAAAGAGACGGTCGATTTCGTTGATAACTATGACGGTACGGAAAAAATTCCGGACGTCATGCCAACCAAAATTCCTAACCTGCTGGTGAACGGTTCTTCCGGTATCGCCGTAGGTATGGCAACCAACATCCCGCCGCACAACCTGACGGAAGTCATCAACGGTTGTCTGGCGTATATCGATGATGAAGACATCAGCATTGAAGGGCTGATGGAACACATCCCGGGGCCGGACTTCCCGACGGCGGCAATCATTAACGGTCGTCGCGGAAGGCATCAGCGCGCTGCGTGACGAGTCTGACAAAGACGGTATGCGCATCGTGATTGAAGTGAAACGCGATGCGGTCGGTGAAGTTGTGCTCAACAACCTCTACTCCCAGACCCAGTTGCAGGTTTCTTTCGGTATCAACATGGTGGCATTGCACCATGGTCAGCCGAAGATCATGAACCTGAAAGACATCATCGCGGCGTTTGTTCGTCACCGCCGTGAAGTAGTGACCCGTCGTACTATTTTCGAACTGCGTAAAGCTCGCGATCGTGCTCATATCCTTGAAGCATTAGCCGTGGCGCTGGCGAACATCGACCCGATCATCGAACTGATCCGTCATGCGCCGACGCCTGCAGAAGCGAAAACCGCGCTGGTTGCTAATCCGTGGCAGCTGGGCAACGTTGCCGCGATGCTGGAACGTGCGGGCGACGATGCTGCGCGTCCGGAATGGCTGGAGCCAGAGTTCGGCGTGCGTGATGGTCTGTACTACCTGACCGAACAGCAAGCTCAGGCGATTCTGGATCTGCGTCTGCAGAAACTGACCGGCCTTGAGCACGAAAAACTGCTCGACGAATACAAAGAGCTGCTGGATCAGATTGCGGAACTGTTGCGTATTCTTGGTAGCGCCGATCGTCTGATGGAAGTGATCCGTGAAGAGCTGGAGCTGGTTCGTGAACAGTTCGGTGACAAACGTCGTACCGAAATCACCGCTAACAGCGCCGACATCAACCTGGAAGATCTGATCACCCAGGAAGATGTGGTGGTCACGCTTTCTCACCAGGGTTACGTGAAGTATCAGCCGCTTTCTGAATATGAAGCGCAGCGTCGTGGCGGGAAAGGTAAATCTGCCGCACGTATTAAAGAAGAAGACTTTATCGACCGACTGCTGGTGGCGAACACTCACGACCATATTCTGTGCTTCTCCAGCCGTGGCCGCGTCTATTCGATGAAGGTCTACCAGTTGCCAGAAGCTACTCGTGGCGCGCGTGGTCGTCCGATCGTCAACCTGCTGCCGCTGGAACAGGACGAACGTATCACCGCGATCCTGCCGGTGACCGAGTTTGAAGAAGGCGTGAAAGTCTTCATGGCGACCGCTAACGGTACGGTGAAGAAAACCGTCCTCACCGAGTTCAACCGTCTGCGTACCGCCGGTAAAGTGGCGATCAAACTGGTTGAAGGCGATGAGCTGATCGGCGTTGACCTGACCAGCGGCGAAGACGAAGTAATGCTGTTCTCCGCTGAAGGTAAAGTGGTGCGCTTTAAAGAGTCTTCTGTCCGTGCGATGGGCTGCAACACCACCGGTGTTCGTGGTATTCGTTTAGGCGAAGGCGATAAAGTCGTCTCTCTGATCGTGCCTCGTGGCGATGGCGCAATCCTCACCGCAACGCAGAACGGTTATGGTAAACGTACCGCAGTGGCGGAATACCCAACCAAGTCGCGTGCGACGAAAGGGGTTATCTCCATCAAGGTTACCGAACGTAACGGTTTAGTGGTTGGCGCGGTGCAGGTAGATGACTGCGACCAGATCATGATGATCACCGATGCCGGTACGCTGGTACGTACTCGCGTTTCGGAAATCAGCATCGTAGGCCGTAACACCCAGGGCGTAATCCTTATCCGTACTTCGGAAGATGAAAACGTGGTGGGTCTGCAACGTGTTGCTGAACCGGTTGACGAGGAAGATCTGGATACCATCGACGGCAGTGCTGCGGAAGGGGACGATGAAATCGCTCCGGAAGTGGACGTTGACGACGAGCCAGAAGAAGAATAATTTCATCGCCTCATGCCAAAAGGGAGCCATCTCCCTTTTTTGAATTGAAAAGTCCAGGCTGTAAAGTCTGGGCTTTTGTCGTATTAGGGCGCGGTAAAGTTTGGCTGTGCCCGTAAAAAATGGCTGGCTATACACAAGGAATGTGGCAATGAGTGGTGAAAAAAAGGCGAAAGGCTGGCGGTTTTATGGCCTTGTTGGTTTTGGGGCAATAGCGCTGCTATCCGCTGGCGTATGGGCATTACAATACTCTGGCAGTGGGCCAGAAAAAACGTTGTCGCCACTGGTGGTGCACAACAATCTGCAAATCGATCTCAATGAGCCGGACCTCTTTCTCGACAGCGACTCTCTGAGCCAGCTTCCCAAAGATCTCCTTACCATTCCGTTTCTCCACGATGTTCTGAGCGAAGATTTCGTTTTCTATTATCAGAATCATGCCGATCGTCTGGGCATTGAAGGCAGCATTCGCCGCATTGTCTATGAACACGATCTCACGCTGAAAGATAAGCTCTTTTCGTCACTCTTAGATCAGCCTGCGCAGGCGGCGCTATGGCACGATAAACAAGGCCATCTTTCACATTATATGGTGCTTATCCAGCGCAGTGGTTTAAGCAAACTGCTGGAGCCATTGTTGTTTGCCGCTACCAGCGACAGCCAGTTAAGTAAAACGGAAATCAGTAGCATCAAGATAAATAGTGAAACTATTCCTGTTTATCAGTTGCGCTATAACGGCAATAACGTCCTGATGTTTGCGACTTATCAGGACAAAATATTGGCGTTTTCCAGTTCGGATATGCTGTTTAAAGATGACCAACAGGATACCGAAGCCACGGCGATCGCAAGTGATTTGTTGAGTGGTAAAAAACGCTGGGAAACCCGCTTTGGCCTGGAAGCGCGTACTGCCGAAAAAACGCCAGTACGCCAGCGCATCGTAGTCAGCGCCAGGTTGCTGGGGTTTGGCTACCAGCGATTAATGCCTTCTTTTGCTGGCGTGCGCTTCGAAATGGGTAACGACGGCTGGCACAGTTTTCTGGCGTTAAACGATGAATCCGCCAGCGTAGATGCCAGTTTCGATTTTACGCCGGTATGGAACAGTATGCCTGCCGGAGCCAGCTTCTGTGTGGCGGTGCCGTATTCACACGGTATTGCCGAAGAGATGCTTTCGCACATCAGCCAGGAAAACGACAAGCTGAATGGGGCGTTAGACGGTGGCGCGGGGCTGTGCTGGTATGAAGACTCAAAATTGCAAACCCCACTGTTTGTTGGTCAGTTTGATGGCACTGCCGAACAGGCGCAATTGCCAGGGAAACTGTTTACGCAAAATATTGGTGCGCACGAAAGCAAAGCGCCAGAAGGTGTTTTGCCGGTAAGCCAGACTCAGCAGGGCGAAGCGCAAATCTGGCGTCGCGAAGTGAGTTCCCGATACGGTCAGTATCCGAAAGCGCAGGCGGCGCAACCCGATCAATTAATGTCGGATTATTTTTTCCGCGTGTCGCTGGCGATGCAAAACAAAACGCTGCTTTTCTCCCTCGATGACACGCTGGTTAATAACGCCCTTCAAGCACTGAATAAAACCCGCCCGGCAATGGTGGATGTAATACCCACTGATGGCATCGTTCCGCTCTATATCAATCCACAAGGAATGGCGAAACTGCTGCGTAACGAAACGCTGACCAGTCTGCCGAAGAATCTCGAACCGGTTTTTTATAACGCCGCACAAACTTTATTAATGCCGAAGCTGGACGCTTTATCTCAACAACCGCGTTATGTCATGAAGCTGGCCCAGATGGAACCCGGTGCCGCCTGGCAGTGGCTACCCATAACCTGGCAACCGCTATGAGACACGGGCTGCTGGTGCTGATTTGCTGGCTGTATTGTGTTGTTGCCCATAGTGAAATGCTAAATGTCGAACAATCCGGGCTGTTTCGCGCGTGGTTTGTGCGCATTGCACAGGAACAGCTCCGCCAGGGGCCAAGCCCACGCTGGTATCAACAGGATTGCGCGGGCCTGGTGCGATTTGCGGCGAACGAGGCGCTGAAAGTTCACGACAGTAAATGGCTAAAAAGTAACGGTTTATCTAACCAGTATTTGCCGCCAGAGATGACGCTAACACCTGAACAGCGTCAACTGGCGCAAAACTGGAATCAGGGGAACGGGAAAACCGGCCCCTATGTGACCGCGATTAATTTGATTCAGTACAACAGCCAGTTTATTGGCCAGGACATAAACCAGGCACTGCCTGGCGATATGATTTTTTTCGATCAGGGCGATGCCCAGCACTTAATGGTCTGGATGGGGCGTTACATCATCTACCACACCGGAAGCGCCACGAAAACTGACAACGGAATGCGCGCAGTCAGTCTGCAACAACTTATGACATGGAAGGACACCCGATGGATACCCAACGATTCCAATCCCAATTTCATTGGCATTTATCGTTTAAATTTTCTGGCGCGATAGCAGCGTGCTTGTCCCTGTATCTTGTGGGAACAGGGCTTACTAATGCTGATGATTCGCTTCCTTCCAGTAACTATGCGCCGCCTGCCGGGGGAACATTCTTTTTGCTCGCTGACAGCAGTTTTAGCAGCAGTGAAGAGGCGAAAGTGCGACTGGAAGCGCCGGGGCGTGATTATCGGCGCTATCAGATGGAAGAGTACGGCGGTGTGGACGTTCGCCTGTATCGTATTCCTGACCCGATGGCATTTTTGCGCCAGCAGAAAAACCTGCATCGCATTGTGGTGCAACCGCAATATCTGGGCGACGG
>PPYF01370904.1_pt1 | contig 11653 bp, 13 predicted proteins | sample 1559871 | NCBI WGS metagenome assembly PPYF01 (sample SAMN08240021, study PRJNA423297) | Human gut metagenome, whole genome shotgun sequencing project. | reverse complement strand
ATGGTAAAAATAGATAAGTTAGTTTAGCGGGCTTGACCCCTGATTGAAATCAGAGGTTTGCGCCCGTTTTCTAATCAAGTACTTGTTGAACTGACCACCCTGTTTCAGAGGCAGTTTTCTCAAGAAATTGCTTAGTTTCTTTTTCCCAGGCAGCATAGTCTTCTTTATATTTTGCATAAGCTTTATCATATTTAGCTTGTGCGTCTTTTTCTTTTTGAGTTAGATCTTTAGCTGCTTGAGTTTTATCTAAAATGTCTTTAGTTTGAGTGTCATAATTTTTTTGTAATTCTGCTTTTTTATTCCAATATTCATCTGGAGTTACGTGTATCTCCTTAGTTGGATTTTGAGTAACTGTTAATACGTTAGAATATTGTTTTGTGCCATTAACTGCATTTGTAAGTTGAGTAGAACCATTCTTATTAAATTCTTCTGCGTCTTTACTTGCTTTTAGATACTTTTCTAATTTATCTTTTTCCTGTTGTCTTAACTTCTCTGCTTGCTCAGGAGTTTGTACCCCCCCCCCACACTATCTGCGAAAGCTTGAGTAGAACTTATAAAAATTGGAGCAAGTAGGAAAGATAACATCATTGTCTGAGACAATTTTTTAAGAGTTTTATTTATTATTTTCATAAACTTTTTCTCCTTTCCTTATTCTGAAAATTTATAGTTTTTCTAAGTTACCATCAAAATCACCGTCCTAAATTATTTTTGATTTACAGCCTTTTTAATAATGACGTTAAATCATGATTCTAACTTTATACGAAATTTTAAAAAGTGCTAAATTGATGACACAAAAAAAGGACAATAAAAAATCCAGCCAACTAAGTGACTGGAAAATGATCTTATTCATTTTTTAATCTAGCAAATATGTCAACGCATATTACACTCCCATTATAAAAAATATGTAACTACCAACTCCACATAATACTAAAAAGCCCCATAATATAGGATTGTTTATCAATACAAGCGTAAAAATTATTATTGTAATATTAAAAAAAGTACATATAATATTTATTAATAATAATTCACTAATGTTATATTTGAAATATTTAATCCAACCTGATGCTATAATAATACTGGCAAAAAGAATTATTAGTATAGCTCCAAATAAATAATTAAATGCCTTGCCATCTTCAAAAGAAAACATTTTAAACGAACGTATAATTAATGATGTATTTTCTCCCAAATTATCATTTAGTTTTTTATTAAAATTATACAAATTAACATTATATACTATAGCTATAATTATTAAAAAAAATTCAATCACAAAGTAATAATTATATTTTTTCATATCTATCCCCTTTTTTCTCTTTTTCTATGTCTTATACGGTTTCCATATTTCATTATCTCCATATCTTTTTGCTTACTATTAATAACATACTCTACAATACTATTTTCTCTATACGCATTCATTAATCTGCTAATATATATTGCTAATAGTATAGAGATCACTATAATTACACTAAAATTTATTCTCATCAACATTATTTTTAATCCAGTATCAGTTATTTCCTTTTTACTAATATATACTCTAATAATATCCGATAAAACAGGATAAATCGTTTTATCATAATTTGCAACAAAAATTGCAATGATTGCAGCAATAATACTCCCTACTACTGCTTTTCCAAATTCGATAACAGACTTTAGATATGCCTGATACAACTCTAATTCTTTTAAACTAAATTTTTCTAAATATTCTACTTTTTTTAAATAACCAACTGGTAATCTATACCTTTTATTTCTCATATCCCCTCCAAATAACTATACAAGCAGCCTCAAATAAAGCTATCGCTACAAATAGTAATACATATAAAATGATACTATTAATTCTGGGAGCTACTAAAAAAAAATTAATTTTAAAAAAATAAACTAATCCTCCAAAAAGTAAAAAAACACTCGTCCAATACTTCCATGAAGTCCAATATTTCCATTTCAAAAATACTTTTAAACCTTTTTTCATAACTTTTCTCCATTAATTTATTTACTATCTTAACTATACCATTTTATAAGTCTACTTCAATTGTAAAACCTAATTTTTTATCATGTTGTATGCTCTTAATTTCCCCCAAACTAAGTTTCATCTCATCAATTCAAATCCAATATATCACGTATTTTTCTCTCAATTTAACAAATAAAACTTTTGCATGTACTTTTCATCTAGTAAGTAAAGGGCATACATAAGTATAGACCACCCGATTAAAACAAATATCTCTATAAAACATATATCTTTCCAATTTTTAATTAACCAATTAGCTAATCTTTCTGATAAATTCATTTCCATACTTAAAAAACCTCTTTCTGAATAGACTTTCCCCTTATTTTTTAGAATTTCTTGGTAAATAAATAGTTAAAAATAATACTATTAGCGTAATTAATACGACAAATGTGATAACAAAACAAGCTAATACCTTACTATGATATTTAATATTTTCAGGAACTCTCTGCAATGCAATAAATACAACTACAATAATCACATATATCCAGGTTGTTAGTGATTTCCAATGTTTATCTAGCCAACCTCTAATATTTTTATCTAACCAGCCATCTATTTTTCTTCCTAAATTATCTAATTCTTTCATTTTACACACCCTATTCTATATATAAAAATAAAAGTATAGATGATAATAATTGTAAAGACACTTTTTCACAAAAAATCTTCCCTCTTTTTAATCTAAAAAAATAAGCGAAAAAAATATAATTGTAAAAATGTATAAAAATATACCATAGATCATTGTCACAGAAAAAGTAAACAAAACTATACTTATTTCTAGTACTATGATTGTTGCAATCCGTATCATATATTTTTTATAATTTTTACTCCTTATGTATTCTTCCTTCAATTCTTTTATTAATTTTGGGAATGCTATAGCAGCTCCAAGTTCTGCTATAATAACAGTTATCAAGACTACAATTGCTGTATCAGAGTCTGCTTTTTCTTTAACTATATAAAAAAAACTATTTTTTAGAGAAAATATACACAAAAAACTGGTAATAAGAAAAGGTAGCCAATGTAACAATATAAAAAATGGATATTTTTTTAATTTTTCCATAAAAACATCTCCTTCAATTTAAGTTTATATTATCAGAAGAAGCCTTTATTGCTTTTTTTATGATACTATTTGAAAGTTGAAACCATTCCTATAATCCACGTTATTATTCCCCAAATGAAAATTATCTTAGCTATATCATACTTATCATCTGAATCTTTTTTTAACCAATCGAAAAATGATTCATAATATCCTTCTACTAGAACCACAATTAATGTGGATACTAAAATAATAAATGCTAAACTCGTTAGAGTTTGTATGATTTCAATATTATAAGCACCTATTATTGCAAGAAAAAATATACTAATGAATAATACTCCAGTAAGAATTAGATATCCTATACTAAAGCTAAGATTAATATTTTTCATTAAATATAATATTGAACCACATAGTACAGCATAAATTATTGATAATCCGTAAATGTTAAAACTATGCACTTGGTATCCGAGTTGTTTTAAGAAATCTGTTTTACCATAGTAAATCAGTATTAATTCCGTAGCTGATGTTAATAATGATATAATTGCTGCTTTTATTTTTATAGGTAGTTTACTTTTTGCTTCTTTTAATTTAGGTTTTCTAGATTTCTTTTCAAGAATTGAATTTCTATATGCTTCTTCGATTCTTTCATCTATTTTTTTACTTTTATTTGCCATAAATTCTCCACCTCAAAAAATAAAGCGAGCCTCTAAAATAAGAAGCTCGCTACATATTATCATTAAAATAAATTAGTCTAAATCTTCACGCTTACCCAAACCGATTAAAGCAAGAACGCTACCCAATGCTGTTACAATCGCACCAGCTAAAGTAATATTATCTGCCTTCTTATTACCTGTTTGAGGTAATACATTTGCTTTTACTACTGCTTGTTTCATCATACGTGTTGTTGGTTCTTTTGTAAGGGTACCAATTAATTCACCACGTTCGTTGAAAATTTGATCGCCCTTAACTGTATAACCTACCATGATATGACCTTTTTCATCATATACTTTCCCATCAGCTAAATAGAAGAATGTATTCTTTGCTTTAGCTTCTGCTTGTGCCTTAGCCTTAGCTTCTGCCTCTTCAATAGCTTTTTGTGCTTGTTCTTGAGCAATAAACTTAGCTAATACAGTTTCAGCTTCCTTAGTTTGAGCTGCTTTAGCTTCATAATCTGCCTTTGCTGTATCATAAGCTTTTTGTGCGTCTGCTTGTACTGCTTTAGCCTTATCCAATTTAGCTTGTGCGTCTACTAATGCTTGTTGTGCATTTGCTAAGATTTCATCAGCATTTTCATAGTTTGCTAATTTATCTTGTAATGCTTTTAGTTCAGCCTTAGCGTTTTCTACATTAGCTTTTGCTGTTGCTAAATCTGCTTGTGCTTGTCCCAAAGCTTTTTGTGCGTCTGCTTGCACTGCTTGCTTAGCTGCAAGTTCTGTTTGAGCGTTCTTCAAAGCTGCTTGCTTATCTGCTAATTCTGCTTTAGCTTTGTCTAAGTTTGTTTGTTTTGTTTTAACATCAGCATTTAAGTTTGCCAAAGCTTCCTTAGCAGCTTGAGCTGCGTCTTGATCGTTAATTAGTTTGGCTGTTGCCTTATCAACGTCTGAACGTGCTTGAACTAATTTTGCTTCCACGTTTGTTACATTAGCTTTATCAGCATTTAATGTAGTTTGAGCTTGTTCCAAAGCTGTTTTAGCACTAGCTAATGCTTGTTGTGCCTTATCATTTTCTGCTTTAGCGTTTGCTAATACTGTTTGTTTAGCTTGTAAATCTGCTTTAGCGTCATTTAAAGCCTTAACTGCATTATCATAATTTGCTTGTTTTGTCTTTAAATCTGCACTCAAGTTATCTAATGCTTCTTGAGCATTCTTAGCTAATTCTTGATCGTTAGCTAATTTAGTTTGAGCTGCTTTCAACGCTTGTTGAGCATTATTTAAGTTGGTATTAGCTTTATCTAAAGTTGCTTGTTTAGTTGCTAAATCTTGACTAGCATTTTGAGTATTTGTTTTAGCACTAGCTAATGTATTTTGAGCATTAGCATTATTGGAAGTAGCTGTCTCAAATGCTGCTTGCTTAGTTTGTAAATCAGATTGAGCATTTGCTAATTGTGCTTGTAACATAGAAATGTTGTCTGGAATAGTGTATACAATTGAACTGTCAATTTTACTTGGTTCATAATTTTCATAATGAAGTACTCCATTTCTATCAATAGAAAAACCAAAATAAATTTCATCTGGATCACCAAAACTCAATAATCCCATTCCTGTTAGTTGAGCAGCGTGTCCCCAATTAGAGTCACCATCATCAAAAATCATATCTAAAATGCTGCTGTAAATTGCCTCTTTTAATTCATCTAATGTAATAGTCTCATCAGATACATATCCTAATGAAATTGATTCTTGACTAAATGAAACACCACCTATTGCATTTTCACCTTTCTCTAAAGCAGAAGTATCATGATCAAATTTATCCCAATAATTATCGGCGATAACCTTTGCATACTTCAATGAGTCATCTGTAACAACATTTCTATTATTAACTCCTGCACTTTCCCTTGCAGTATTTAAAACTTGAGCAATCCATAAAGTTAAATCTCTTTGTTGTTCTGCAGTTAATTTTGTAGGATTTAATGTTATTTCCTTATCTTTTTCACTATGTTTGAAATTATTTAACTTATAACCATCTTCACTAAATTGTTGTAGTTCAGACCAATTTTTGACTTTAGCATACCCATCTGGTAGCACGATCGTATTAATACTATTCAATTGGTCTGTAATAGAATTTACCTTTTGACTAGCATTATCACGTTGTGTCTTAGCGTCATTCAAAGCTTGTTGTGTTTTGTTAGCTTTATCTTGAGCGTCTACTAATGCTTGTTGTGCCTTATCATTTTCTGCTTTAGCATTATTTACATCAGATTGTGCTTTATTTACTGCTGTTTGAGCATTATTTACGCTATTTTGTTTACTTTGTACATCAATTTCATCTACAGCTACTTGTGCTTTAGTAGCCGCTGCTTGATCTTTAATTTCTTGAGCATTTGTGCCATCAAGTACTTTCTTAGCGTCATCAGCTTTGCCTTGTGCGTTATTAACAACGTTTTGAGCTGCATTTACATCAGATTGTGCTTTATCTTGAGCTTGTTGCGTCTTGTCAGCTGTATTTTGCTTAGCTGTTACATCTTGATTAGCTTGATTTACTGCTTGTGTATCTTTAGATACTTGATCCTTAGCATTATCTAAGCTAGTTTGTGTATCTTTAACAGTATTTTGCTTATTAGCTAAATCTGTTTGATCTTGCTTAACTTGATTTTCTGTCTTTGTAACATTATCTTTTACTTCTTGGGCATTTGTACCATCAAGAATCTTTTGTGCTTGGTCAACGTTTTCTTGAGCTTTATTTACTTCATTTTGTGCATTATTAACAACATCTTGAGCTGCATTCACATCAGAAGTTGCCTTATCTACACTATTTTGCTTATCAGTCACATTAGTTTGAGCGTCAGTAACTGCCTTATTTGCATCAGATACTGCTTGTTCTTGATTAACAATATCTGTTTTAGTTTTATCAATATTTTCTGGTGTAGCTTCAGCCTTATTTTCTTTAGCCTTATCTAAATCAGATTGTGCTTGATTTACATCAGAAGTTGCCCCATTTACATCATTTGTAGCACCATCTAAGTCACTCTTTGCTTGATTCAAGTTTTCTTGAGCTTTAGCTTGGTTTTTCTTAGCTGTATCTACATTGGCTTGAGCTGTTTGTTTATTATTAGCTACTGGTGTATTAGCTTCTGTAGTTTTATTATTGTCATTAGCTGGAACTGTATCAGCTTTTACATTATTAATATTTGTTCCTGCTACTAATGTACCTGCAACCAATGTTGCAGCTAATAAAGATTTGTTAGTCTTTTCCATACAAAACATCTCCTTTTTTGGTTAAGTGTTTCTATACTCATAATATACAACTTCGACAACAAAAAAGCAATGTATTTTTATTGTCTTTCATTAAAAATAATTGCAATACAATTCTTTTAATGATAATATAATAGTGTAAGTAATAGTAAAACTATACTGAGGTGGTGTGACCTATGGCTGAAAGAAGAGCTAAAAAAAACTATATATTTCAAATGGATAAAGAAAAAGATAAAGATATTATCGACTTCATGGATAACGTCAAAGAAGAAATGAATCTAACTACCTTTTTTAGAGTTGTCATTAGAGAATACATGAAAAAAAGTGACCGAGTTGTGACAATTGATCTGAACTTTAAAGATAAAAAATAGTATAATGGTTATATAAATTAAATCTCCTACAAAAATGGATTATCCACCTAGAATTGTTATGTTTCTAGGTGGATTTTTTCGTCTAATCACTTTTTTGATTCAAAACCTCTAAGGTAACAAATTATCTGCTTATAGGATACAAATTGTCTATAAGAGTACATTTAAAGATACATTGCAGTACCATATAAATGTATCTCTAGATGTGCATTTTACCTTTTTGCAATTCCTTTTCGTTCCATATATACACCTTTAGCTAATCTTTTAATTTTTGACTTTTCAGCATAATCACTTTCTGATTTCCTAGCAAATTCATTCATTAAAAAGAATTTATCAACACTCGACAAAGTATCGTAATACATGCTCAATTCATCTAAAGTTAATTTATCCTGAATTAATATCTGTAAAATTTCTTCCTTACTAAATTTAAGTTTGTAGTAATCTTTATCAATGTTATATTCAGCAGCTGTTACTTTCCCTGTGGTTGATTGATACCAAATAGTTATATGTACTAAATCAATTAGTTTGAAAGGTGTTAGAAAAGTTTTTTTGTAAAACTCATTTATCCTATTTGTCACTACATCTACTGTCATTAGATACATCATCTTAGCAATAATTATAATCAACATAAACCATACAAAAAGCCAACCATAACTATTAAATAACTCTGATACACTCATCTTATTATCACTTTTTTGTGAAAACCAATATATAATAGGCATTACGCAAGCCGTAGCTACTATTGTTTTATCAACAAGATTACAAATACTATAAAATATATTTAAACAAACTAATACAAAATTGATAATTGGATAACAGATAACTTTAAATAATACTAATGGATTATGTATTAAAAAAGATCTCCAATGCTTAAAAATTTCTTTCTTTGGTAGCTGTTGATCAGTTATATTAAACGAAACCAAGCCCATAAATTTAAGTAATCCCTTAATTTTAGTTTCTTCGCTATTATATTCTCTTTCTTTATTCTCAACAGCTAAAGTAATTAGCTCTTTAGTATTCAAATTAAATCACCCTTCTTTTATTGCTGATTTATTGTCGAAATATGTTTGATTTTATGTTCTAAACATCTAAAAAAACGCATAAATTCAAGCTTTTTATAGTCTGATTTACGTTTGATTTATTGTCGTTTTATTGTTTCTTTAACTAAAAATAACTTGTTATCGGTTATATTTTTGCCAGTTTGAATAATACTCATAATAATTATCACAAGGATTAAGTAGCCTATTAACGCATATACTACTAACTCTAAATAGTTATTCCCATTTTTTGAAGTAAATATATCTCTCATAATAAACAAGCAACTCATGAAAAATACAGCGTTTATAGTGGCTCCGATATAAAGCAATCCTTTCTCAATTGATTCAATATTTCTTTTTTGAGATTCTAATTTTAATCTCAATTTCAATAAATCATTTGCTGATAATTGCATGATCTTTTTTTGAAATAATTCCAATGGTGGATTCCCAAAGAAAACTTGACTTTTAGCCCATCTATCAAATCTTTTTCCAACATAATCGTCATACTCTCTCCAATCATAATCGTCTTTATCGTAATATCCACTTACTGCCATAACTACAAGTAATATAAGTGCAAGCGGAAATAAAAAACATGCTTTAATTCTTTCTGAAAAGTTTGCTATTTGTCTCTTCATTATTCCTCTACCTCCTTGTATATGTATTTATTTTATTCAAAAATACCAGAAACACATTTTTTATGACAAAACAAAACGAGCTTTCAATTAAAAAAGCTCGTAAAATATTTTTTATTATTTTTCTCGATAAATTTCAAAAAATTTGATAGTTCTAACTTATCAGGAAGTAATTTATCTGCATTTTTTGACATTAATTTCTTTGACTATTTTTACCTATTCAAGGTTTAAATTATTAAGTTCCTTTTGTATCTGTAATACTTGGGAATGTTTTTTCTCTACAGTATTAACAATTTTCTGTTGTTCGTCAAAACTGATGTCCTTGATTTGTAATTTTAAGAACTCAGTAGCGTTTAACGCTTGTCTGATAGTTCCATATGATCTTTCTGCAATATCTTCAATAACCCTAGAATTATGTGTAAGTTGTAGATATATGTATTCCATTAAATACCTAGACTCCATTCCCTGCTTTAACCTAAACGTAGGATAGGCATTTGAAACAGCTACAGGTGTGTTTGACATATTAATTCCAAAAGATCCCACATTAGCTCTTGAAGGGTTGAAACTAATGTATTTTTCTCTTACCACATTATAATTAATATTATTTTCTGATGTAACGGATATAAAGTTTTCTCCCCATAATTCTTCACCTAAAGGCATTCCCCAAAACTCTGCGTTAGTAATACTTGCAGTTTCGAAATGTTCAGTATTTTTTTCTTTAACTTGTTCTAAAATATCAGATAGTCTTATATATCCTGTTATTTGCTCATCATGATATTGTGTTAACAATAAACTTTTATTCTTTTCATCTAGAATATCTTTTCTGGAAATATAAAATAAATTGTCATAATTCAATTTTTTATTGTAATTAGTTTCAAGCATTTCTTCGTGTATGCTAATAAAATTATCCAAATCATTAATTCCTGATATTTTTCTTCTTCGAGTTGTTAGAGTATATCCATCATTTTTTACCTTATAAACAAATATATTTTCAGTTGGGATATTTGTTTTACTACCAAAAATTAATATGCTAGTTTTAGCCTCTGTATATGGTAAAAACACTTTAGAAGGTAATGATACTATTCCTAGAAGTTGCCCTGAAGAAACAATATTCTTTCTCAAATCTTTCATTGACTTATCATTAAGAACTGCGTCTGGAACAATAATTGCAGCTCTTGAATATGGATTATTATTTTTTAGAGCTTTTAGGATATGTAATATTGCTACAGCATTACCTTTTTTAATATCTGGTTCGTATAATGAACTTTGTTCGTTAGTTACTTCCATGTTAAATGGAATATTGGAAATAACAATATTATATTTATCAGAAACAGGATTCATAAAACTATCATGTTGCATAATATTGCTATGGCCATCACCAGAAAGAATCATATTCATCTTTGCAATTCTAGCAGTATCTGATATTTCACCACCCCAGATAGTTTGTTCCCTTAGATTCGTTAAGGTATCTTCATCAAGCTTTCCTCTTTCTTCTAGTTCATTTAAAATTCTTTCAAATGCAACAATCAGCATTCCCCCAGTTCCACAAAAAGGATCATATATCTTGTCCCCATATGTAGGTTTTACAATATCATTCAAAAATCTAACAATATGTCTCGGTGTGAAATATTCTCCTAAATCATTATTAGTTTGATTGTATTTCTGGATAAAATATTCAAATGCGTCACCTTTTATATCTGTATCAATTTTCTTAAAATTTAAAGTATCTAACTTATCTACAATTTCTTTTAATTTTATTGGATCTTTTATGTGTAAAGGTGTAAATAATCCATTATCTTCTTCACTACTATCAAATTTTTTATTTAATCCATCAATTACTGTATTGTTAATATAGTTTATTAAAGCATTTCCTTCATACGTTTTATAAGTATCCCATAAAAACTCATCTTTAATATTGTAATTTCTTTCTTCATTTAGGTCACTAACTAGCTTTAAAAAAAGTAAATTTGAGAACTCTGAAAATCTTGTTACACCAGCATTAACTCCTGCTTCACGTAGTTTATTATTTGCTACTCTAAAAAGGTTAATTAAATCTGATTTAGATCTTATCTCTGCAGTTCCACTAATTTTTAACTCATTACTTGTAAATTTTTTCAAAATAGATAATGGCAAAATATTATTAACTTCCACATTATCAATTAATAATGATTTCTCATTTGGAACATAATAACTTAAATAACGGTTAAAATTATATAAAAAGAGAAATTTTGCTCCCAGTTTTTTTGCATATTTCATTCCTTGTTCTTTAGCATCTTCTAAATTTTTATGTTCTGATCTTTTAGTTTCAATAATTGCTATAGGTTTTTGAACTTTGTTACTTTCATATAAAATAAAATCAGGGAATCTCCTAGAATCAAGATCTTTCAATAACTTGTTTCTCTCTTCTTCTGTTCTGGGTGATTGTCTATAAACCTGTCTATTTTTAAATCCAACATCTACAATCCATTTATTTTTTCTTAGGTGTTGTTCAATAACGTTTTCAACTTCTCTTTCTAGCATTATGCCACCACCTTTCTAACAGCAGTAACATTACTACAGAGGTTTAAATACTTCAGATTTATGACACAACACAAATAAGCCCTGGGACTTCTTAGTCCTAGAGCTAACTTTTCTTGATATTTGTATAAACTTATGCTACTGTCTGTCTGTCTGTCTGTC
>PPYF01196319.1_pt1 | contig 11654 bp, 9 predicted proteins | sample 1559871 | NCBI WGS metagenome assembly PPYF01 (sample SAMN08240021, study PRJNA423297) | Human gut metagenome, whole genome shotgun sequencing project. | reverse complement strand
ATGATGACGTGACAAGTGTGCTTGTCGGCGCCTCAAAGCCACAGCAGATTCTTGAAAACTTAAAGGTTATGGAGGGCACTGGCTTCTCTGAGGAAGAGCTTAGGATGATTGATGAGGTTGTGGGAGTGTAGAATTGAATCTGGTGATATAAATGGAATATATTGCGCATATAGAAGAAGAAAGAAAGCAAAGGCTTATTGATCATTTGGATGGAACTGCCAAATTAGCTGGAAAATTTGCAGAATCATTTGGAAAATATGAGTGGGGATATTGCATAGGTATGTTACATGATCTAGGTAAGTATTCCAAAGAATTTCAACATAGAATACAGTTTAATACGAATGACAGAGTGGATCATTCTACTGCTGGAATGAGATTATGTAATGAAAAAGGTGGATATTATTCTATATTACAGTATGCTATTGCAGGACATCATTCTGGACTAATGGATTACTATAAGCTTGAAGAACGATATAGAAAATCAATATGTGATTATCAGGCATATAGGCATGAGGTAGAAATTCCGAAAATAAAAAGTGATCCTTTTGAGAGCTGTAAAACACAAAATCCTCATTTTTCAATGGGGATTTTTATGAGGATGTTATATTCATGTCTTGTTGATGCGGACTTTCTTGAAACAGAAAGTTTTATGAAGAATAACCATGTGGAACGAACATCGGGTGAGAAAATGGCATCTTTATTAGCAAGACTGGAAGGACACATTGGTTCATGGTTAGAAAATGATGATCTTAATTCGATAAACGGTCGAAGAACTGAGATATTAAAAGCCTGTCTGACAGCAGGTGATAATGACAGGGGATTGTTTCACCTGACTGTTCCAACAGGTGGTGGGAAAACAATTGCCTCATTGGCATTTGCGTTAAAACATGCAGTCAGGCATCAAATGGAGCATATTATATATGTTATTCCATATACTAGTATTATAGAACAGAATGCTCAGGTGTTTCGTGAAATACTTGGGCAGGATAATGTTCTCGAGAATCATTGTAATGTCGATTATGGGGATTCTGAAGAATTAAAACCGATGCAGCTTGCCAGCGAAAACTGGGATAAACCTGTAATTGTCACGACTAATGTTCAATTTTTTGAATCATTATTCGCAAGCAGGTCATCTAAGTGTAGGAAAATTCATAATATTGCGAATTCTGTTGTTATATTTGATGAGGCACAAATGTTGCCATTGGAATATTTGAAACCATGCATTGCTATGATGGAAAACTTAATGGATTTCTATAGGACAAGTATTGTTTTATGTACGGCAACACAACCGGCCTTAGACAGTATATTTGCTCAACACAGACGGTATATTGAATTATGCCCGAATATAAATGAGCAGTTTGAATTTTTTAAAAGAGTTATATACGAAAATCTTGGGATAATCGAATTTGATGCTTTAATTGAAAGATTGAAGACTGAAAAAAGAGTACTGTGTATTGTTAATACAAAAAAATGTGCACAGCAGCTTTACGAACAGTTAAGAGGTGATGGTGTGTATCATTTATCAACAAGTATGTATCCTAAGCATCGTAAAAAGATATTTGCACAGATTAAAGAAAGGATGAGTGATAAATCAAAATCATGTGTGCTTATTTCAACAAGTCTGGTAGAGGCGGGAGTAGATCTTGATTTTAATTCGGTATATCGTCAAGTAGCAGGAGTAGATTCGGTAATACAGGCTGCAGGTAGATGCAATCGAGAAGGAACTGAGAAAAAAGAAAACAGTAAAGTTTATATTTTTGATATAAATGGAATGAAAACAGTGCCGGGACAAAGTCTGCAAAGCTCAATCACTAAAGGATTATTGCAGGATTATGATGATATTTCTAATCTTGAATGCATTACAGAATATTTCAAAAGGCTATATCATTTCAGAGAAAATGATTTGGATAAAAAGAATATTATAGGCGAATTCAAGGATTGGAAATATAATTTTGAGACGGTATCAGAAAAATTTCATTTGATTGAGGAAAATACAAGAATTGTATTTATTCCGATAGAACAGGAAGCTAAGGATTTATTATTTGAAATAAAAAATCAGGGTTATGGAAAAGCCAGAATGAGAAAGGCATACCAGTACTGTGTTCAGATATATAATCAGCTTTTTGATACTTTGTATGGTGCTGGTATAATTAAGGAAATAACATCGGATATAGAGAATTTTTATGAATTGGTAGATGAAGAAATGTATACAGATGACAAGGGATTAAATTTGTCGGTGGAATCTGGAATGGATTTATATCTGTAATTTAAATGGCTGTGTGAATTATAAACACAGCCATTTATTTGCATTATTAAAAATATTATTATTTCAATCCACAGGATTAGCCTGACAAATGTAATTGTACAATATGAATTGATTTATTTCAATAAAATTTTAAATAAAAAATTGAAAAGTGTTGATTAGTAATGTTTGAAGTAGTATATTTAAAACATAAGAAGATAATGTATGTGTAATAAATTAGATAAAGGAGTAGGGTGATGATTTTATATCATGGAAGTAAAGAAATAGTAGAATTTCCTGAAATTAGAACAGCTCGTTATAACAAGGATTTCTATTTTGGGTTTTATTGTACGCAGATGCCGGAGCAGGCAATGAGATGGGCAACGAGATATGGAACGCGAGACTATTTGAATAAATATGAATATACTGAAAATTCAAAACTTAAGTATCTTGTATTAAAAAAAATGACAGAAGAACGAATTAAACGTATATATAAATATGCAGATATTCTCCATTGCGAACCAATTGAAAAAGTTGCAGATGAGTTTATTACGGAAAGCAGTATGAATAATGGAAATTATGATAATATACATGATTGTAAATATAGGATTCCGGATTACTGGGATATTGGCGAAGTATATGAGAGATTGATAGAGGATTGTTTTAGTGATGATGAGATACTTCATGGTATATGGAAAGTGTATCATTCGTGGATAAGTGACAAGATATCAAATTATAATACCGATTTTTATTATCAGCCACGAGACTACATTGCAGCTTGTTATGAGGAAGGAGATGTCCTGTAAATGGGAGTAGGTGTAAGAGTTAAGGTATGGGGAGATTATGCATTATTCTCACGACCGGAAATGAAGGTTGAGAGATGCTCATATGATGTTATGACTCCATCGGCAGCAAGGGGAATAATTGAGGCGATATATTGGCATCCGGGATTGAGTTGGGTGATTGATAAAATCTATGTGAAAAATCCAATCAGATTTACCAGTGTCAGAAGAAATGAGATAAAAAGTAAAGCTTCCGCAAATAATATATTACAGGTATATAATGGTGCGGATAAGCCTTTGTACATAAGTACAAAGGATGATATTGTACAGAGGGCATCTCTTATTTTGAAGGATGTGTCTTATGTTATAGAGGCGCATTTTGAGATGACGGAAAAAGCAAATAATACAGATAATCCCGGGAAATTTAAGGATATTATGATGAGAAGACTTAAGCGTGGGGAATGTCATCATATGCCATACTTTGGCTGTCGTGAGTTTCCGGCAAATTTTTGCCTTTGTGAAGAGAAAGATATACATACATTTTATGATAATATTCCGGAGAAAGATTTGGGATTTATGCTATATGATATGGATTATAGTGATTGTGAAAGAGGCAATATCAGTCCAATGTTTTTTAGAGCAGTGATGAAGCGTGGAGTAATAGATTTAAGGGACTGTGAGGTGATAAGATGATCTTACAGGCATTAGTGAAAGAATATGAAAATCTTGCAGAGAATAATCTGGTGCCGAAGAGAGGCTGGTGTCAGGCCAAGGTTTCTTATGCAATAGATTTAAATCCCAATGGGAAAATCAAAGAAATTTATCCACTAAAAACAGAAAAGACTAGTGGAAAAAAGAAGGTTTTTCTTCCAGTTGCGAAGAGTGTTCCTGAAATGGTTACACGTTCATCGGGCGTGGCAGCTAATTTCCTCTGTGATAATGTAAAATACATGCTAGGGATTGATCAAAGTGGAACAAATGCAAGGGTGCAGGAGTGCTTTCAGGCAGCGAAGGAAAAACATTTAGCGTTGTTAAAGAATGTTGATGAGCCTATGGCAAATGCAATTTGTAATTTTTTTAATTTATGGAATCCAGAGACGGCTTATGATAATGCATGTGTAAGAGAAAAATCAGATGAATTAAATGAGGGGGGTAATGTCATCTTCTGTATGGGAAATGATTTCGCACAGGATAATGATACAATTAAAAAAATTTGGGACAACTATGTTGTACATCAGACAGAAAATACCAATGATGGTATTTGTCTTGCAACAGGTGAAAAAACGGAGATATCAAGAATTCATCGTGGAATAAAAGGTGTTCCAGGAGCACAGACAAGTGGAGCTGCTTTGGTTTCGTTTAATGCACCGGCATTTGAATCATATGGCAAGGAACAGAGCTATAATGCACCTGTAGGAAAATATGCAGAGTTTGCATATACAACGGCATTGAATTATTTGTTGAGTAATAGGGATAAGACATTTCAATTAGGTGATTCAATGGTGGTTTATTGGGCTGAAAATGGCATGGAAGAATATCAGAAAACATTTAGTTTTGTTATGAATCCTCATGTAGATAATGAGGAACAGCTTCAAAGAATATTTGACAGCTTGAAAAAATCAAGATATGTGGATGTAGATAATGTTCAGATAGACTTTGAGCAGTCATTTTATATTTTATGCCTTGCACCGAATGCTGCGAGGTTATCTGTTCGTTTCTTTTATCAAAACACATTTGGTGATATTTTAAAAAATATAAAAGAACATTATAAACGGTTGGATATTGTGAAACCGTTGTGGGTGGAAAAGAAATATCTGAGCGTATATGAATTGTTAAGAGAGACTGTCAATCCTAATTCAAAGGATAAGACTCCAATCCCTAATATGTCTGCAATGGTACTTCAAAGTATTTTATCGGGAAACAGATATCCTGCAAGTCTTTATACAGACACTGTTATCAGAATACGATCTGAGCAAGGAAATGTTACATGGGGAAGAGCTTCAATTATCAAGGCTTATTTAATAAAAAATTATTCATGGAAGGAAGGAGAAAACTATATGGGATTAGAAGAAACATGCAGTGATACTGCATACATATTGGGAAGATTATTTTCAGTTTTGGAGTCAATCCAAAAGGAGGCGAATCAGGGAATAAATGCTACAATTAAAGACAGGTATTTTAATTCAGCATGCGCTACGCCTGCATCTGTTTTTCCAATTTTATTTAAATTAGAAAATAGTCATATAAAAAAACTTGAGCGTGAAAAAGGTAGCGGTTCTAAGATTTTTTATGAAAAATTAATAGGAAACCTTATGGACAAATTAGTATTATTTCCACGGAGATTATCTTTGGAAGAACAAGGAAAATTCATGTTGGGATATTATCACCAGACACAGAAAAAGTATGAAAAAAAGGAGGACAAATAAATGGGAGAAGTTATTAAAAACAGATATGAGTTTGTTGTTTTATTTGATGTGGAAAATGGAAATCCTAACGGGGATCCTGATGCTGGCAATATGCCAAGAATTGATCCGGAAAGTGGCTTAGGAATTGTAACTGATGTATGCTTAAAACGTAAGATTCGAAATTACATAGAGACTGTGAAGGAGGACGAAGAGGGATATAAAATTTATATCAAGGAGAATATTCCTCTTAACAGAAGTGACAGGGAGGCATGCAAAAGTCTTGGTATAAATGATGATGAAGATAAAAAGGTTACAGAAGCATTAAAAAAATTAAAAAAGTCAGATAAGGATGCAGATATAAAATTAAGGGATTATATGTGCAGAAATTTTTATGATATTCGTGCATTTGGTGCTGTAATGACAACTTTTGTTAAAGCTTCATTGAATTGTGGGCAGGTAAGAGGTCCTGTACAGCTTGGATTTGCAAGAAGTATTGATCCTGTTATTAGTCAGGAGGTAACTATTACGAGAGTTGCCATTACAACAGAAAAAGATGCTGAGAATAAGAGTAACGAGATGGGAAGAAAGAGTATTGTTCCATATGGCTTGTATCGTGTAGAAGGTTATATTTCAGCAAATCTTGCAAGAAAAGTTACTGGATTTTCTGAGGAAGATCTAGAATTGTTATGGAATGCAATAATAAATATGTTTGAAAATGACCATTCTGCTGCAAGAGGAAAGATGGCAGTTCGTGAGCTTATTGTTTTTAAGCATAGTAAAGAGCTTGGTGACTGTCCTGCTTATAAATTATTTGATGCAGTTAAAGTGCAGAAAAATGATGATATACAATATCCAAGAAAATATCAGGATTATACAGTTACTATTAATGATGATGAGATACCGGATACGGTAGAAGTGAAAAGGATGATTTAATGGAATATTCTCAAGATGATTATCTGATGATTTCTGGAATACAGCATTTTAAATTTTGCAGAAGACAATGGGCGCTTATTCATGTTGAGCAGCAGTGGGCTGAAAATGAACATACTGTTATTGGCGAACTTATGCATAAAAAAGCGCATGATCCATATCTGACAGAAAAGAGAAAAGATATTCTGGTTGTCAGAGCTCTTCCTGTATCCTCAAGAAGCATGGGTGTGAGTGGGGAGTGTGATATTGTTGAATTTCACAAATGTGAAGATGGAGTGAAGCTCTATGGACATCGTGGAACATATTCATTATATCCAATTGAGTACAAAAAGGGGAAACCCAAAGAGTCAAACGAAGATGAACTTCAGCTAATGGCGCAGGCTATGTGTCTGGAAGAAATGTTTTCAACAAAAATAACAGAGGGTGCTATATTTTATGGTGAGACAAGAAGACGCCAACCGATAGTGTTTACAGATGAACTTCGGGACGAAGTGAAAAAAATATTTGGAGAAATGCATGATTATTATGATCGAAATTATACACCTAAGGTCAAAACGTCGAAAGGGTGTGTATCTTGCTCTTTAAAAGATATTTGTATGCCAAAGATTGATAAAAGTGGTTCGGTGAAATCGTATATCAATAAGATGCTGGGGGAAACGTTATGAAGAAATTATTGAATACATTGTATGTTACATCGGAAAATAGTTATCTGGGGTTGGATGGAGAAAATGTTGTTGTATATGATGATAAAAATGAAATAGGCAGATTACCTTTACACAATCTCGAAGCAATAGTTTCATTTGGATATAGAGGAACAAGTCCGGCATTAATGGGAGCTTGTGCGGATAGAAATATTTCTCTTTGTTATCTGACACCACAGGGGAAATTTCTTGCAAGAGTTTCAGGCAAAGTTAAGGGAAATGTCGTGCTAAGGAAACAACAATTCCAAAGCAGTAGTGAAGGTATAAAGTGCCTGGAAATCGCAAAAAACTGTATTCTTGGAAAAGTGTATAATTCAAGATGGGTTCTAGAAAGAGCAATTAGAGATCATTCAATGCAGATAGATATGGATAAGGTAAAAAAAGCATCTATAAAGCTGAAAGAATTTCTTGATTATATCCAAAATTCACAGTCTATGAATCAGTTAAGAGGATATGAAGGTGAAGCTGCAAGTATATATTTTGGCGTATTTGATGAGTTGATTTTACAACAAAAGAAAGATTTTTTCTTTCAATGGAGAAATCGGCGTCCGCCTCTTGATAATGTAAATGCAATGTTGTCGTTTACGTATACATTGCTTACAACTCAAATTACATCAGCGCTAGAGGTTGTAGGGTTAGATCCCTATGTTGGTTACATGCACACGGAACGTCCTGGTAGAGTATCACTTTCATTAGATCTTATAGAAGAATTGCGAGCAGTCATGGCTGATAGATTTGTTTTATCATTGATTAATAAAAAGATTGTAAACGGTAAGAATTTTATAAAAAAAGAAAATGGTGCTGTATTGATGGATACAGATATTCGTAAAAAATTACTATCAGAATGGCAAAACAAGAAAAAGGAGATTATTACACACCCATATCTTAATGAAAAGGTGGAATGGGGAATGGTTCCATTTGTACAGGCAATGCTGTTGGCAAGATATTTAAGGGGAGATTTGGATGAGTACCCTGTATTTTTATGGAAATGAGGTGATGGTGTGCTTGTATTGATTACATATGATGTGAATACTGAAACTGCTGAAGGAAAAACCAGGTTGAGAAAAGTAGCTAAACAATGTGTAAATTATGGGCGCAGAGTTCAGAATTCTGTGTTTGAATGTATACTAGATAATGCTCAATGTGTGATGCTAAAGGCCATATTAACGGATCTTATTGATAAAGATGTGGATAGTCTCAGATTCTATTATTTAGGAAATCGTTATCAGACGAAGATAGAACATGTTGGTGTTGACCATGGAATTCCTGCTGATCAGACATTGATATTATAAAATGTGGTGCGAAAGATAAGTAAACATGAATGTACCGGTTGTCTCGCACCTGAAATTACTTGTAAATTTGTACAATAAAATGAATAATAGGTTTTTGGTTTTACTTGTTATTTATCTTATTATATATTTATTGTCGGTATTGTATAAAAATAAACAAATTTTTTGTGCAATATTGCTGTCGCTCCTCTCGCGGGAGCGTGGATTGAAATAAACAATTTAATTTCAAGATTTACAAAATTACAGTCGCTCCTCTCGCGGGAGCGTGGATTGAAATAATATTAGTTCCATGTTTCTGGTCACCCACTACGTCGCTCCTCTCGCGGGAGCGTGGATTGAAATAAAAAGCATTTGGAAACATGCGAGGTGAAATGGGTCGCTCCTCTCGCGGGAGCGTGGATTGAAATATTTGATAAATTAAATAACACAATGTCTTCCCAGTCGCTCCTCTCGCGGGAGCGTGGATTGAAATGTCTTTAGCACCGTAAGGGATAATACAAGTCGCTGTCGCTCCTCTCGCGGGAGCGTGGATTGAAATAGTTAAATACATGCTCAAAGCAGTTGTGAAAGAAGTCGCTCCTCTCGCGGGAGCGTGGATTGAAATTGTAAAGCTCGATGGATTAACCTGTCGTTTGATTGTCGCTCCTCTCGCGGGAGCGTGGATTGAAATACTACACCACTGCTCTTGTATCTCATCATCAGTCGTCGCTCCTCTCGCGGGAGCGTGGATTGAAATATAAAAAATCTCTATTGCGTTCCAGCCTGCATAGTCGCTCCTCTCGCGGGAGCGTGGATTGAAATGCAATGATTGTAAGCATAGATTAACCCGGCTACTGTCGCTCCTCTCGCGGGAGCGTGGATTGAAATCTATGATAATAAGTACCGGACCTAAAGCCGTTACGTCGCTCCTCTCGCGGGAGCGTGGATTGAAATAAAATATAACAGATGGATTTAGCAGTTTAGTAGGTCGCTCCTCTCGCGGGAGCGTGGATTGAAATAAACGTAAATTGGAGGAATAAAATGATTAAGATAAGTCGCTCCTCTCGCGGGAGCGTGGATTGAAATTACAGAGGACAAAGAGCATAAAATGAAAGCTCTTGTCGCTCCTCTCGCGGGAGCGTGGATTGAAATACTGTCCAGAACCTCGAATCCGTATTGCTTCTGCAGTCGCTCCTCTCGCGGGAGCGTGGATTGAAATTTTGCTGCCATAAGGCCTGTTGCATAATCGATAATGTCGCTCCTCTCGCGGGAGCGTGGATTGAAATGAGTCGAACGACATCTCAAATATCGCGGAGATGGGTCGCTCCCTTCGTGGGAGCGTGGATTGAAATGTTCTCCGTCCTTCAATAAAATCAAAAGTAGCGGTCGCTCCCTTCGTGGGAGTGTGGATTGAAATATCAGCATATGAACCTATACACAATCATAATATGCTGCGTTATTGTAGAATTAGTAGTTAAGTCTATTTTTATAGCAATAACGTTGCTTATCAATAATACAATATATAAATATTGTTGCAAACCAGTAAATAGCAGGTATAATAAAGAGTAACATATTAACAAGGAGGCATATTCATTGGGCATTTACGTTAATCCGACAGGAAGATCGTTTGAGCTTGCGATAAATTCAGAGATTTTTGTTGACAAAAGCGGTCTGATTAAAGAAACGAATAAGTGTATAAATACATTACAAAGGTATATGTGTGTAAGCCGTCCAAGGCGATTCGGAAAGTCAATGGCCATGGATATGCTTTCAGCATATTATGGTCGAAAGACTGATGCAGAAAATTTATTTAAAGGCCTTAAAATCAGTCATGATGAGTCGTATGATAGGCATATTAATAAGTTTGATGTACTCAAAATTAATATGCAGGAATTTTTGAGTGTTACACACAGTGTTGATGATATGCTCAAAATGCTGTGCGAATACATTACGGATGACTTTTCAATAGAGTATAAGGATATTATTTTTCGGGACAAGTCAAATATTGTGAGAGTAATGCAGGATGTTTTTATGTCTACAGGCAGGCCGTTTGTGATTCTTATTGATGAATGGGATTGTCTGTTTAGAGAATTTACGCAGGATAAAGAAGCGCAGAAGAAATACCTTGATTTTTTGAGAGGCTGGCTTAAGGATAAAGACTATATAGCGCTTGCATACATGACAGGTATACTGCCGATTAAAAAATATGGTTCACATTCTGCTCTTAATATGTTCACGGAATATTCCATGACAGATATGGGAGCTTTGGCAGAGTACTTTGGCTTTACAGATGATGAGGTCAGAGAATTGTGTGACAGATATGATATGGACTTTGAAGAGGCAAGGGCATGGTACAATGGATATAAGCTCGTGTCCCATAGCAAATATGGAGTAAAGAAATATGCGATGTACAGTCCGAAGTCTGTAGTAGAAGCCATGCTAAAGCATAAATTTGGTACTTATTGGAATCAGACTGAAACTTACGAGGCTCTCAAGGTTTATATTCAAATGAATATGGATGGTCTAAAAGATGCCGTGATTAAAATGCTTGCCGGTGAAAGTGAGAAAATAAATACAGGCACATTTGAAAATGACATGACATCATTTGCCACAAAGGATGATGTGCTTACACTTTTAGTACATCTAGGCTACCTGACATATGATAGTGAGACGGAAGAGGTTTCAATTCCAAATCGAGAGGTGTCAAAGGAATATCTTAATGCAATTAGTACAATGGATTGGGATGAAGTATCAAAATCAATAAAAGCATCACAAAAATTGCTTGAGAGTTTGTGGAATATGAATGGTGCTGCGGTTGCTGACGGAATTGATAAGGCACATAATGAGATATCTATTTTACGGTATAATGATGAGAATTCTTTAAGCTGTACAATTAATTTGGCATTTTATTCGGCCAGGGAGTATTACTCAATAGTTCGTGAATTACCAACAGGAAAAGGCTTTGCTGATGTATGCTTTATTCCAAGAGTGAGTCATTTGGATAAGCCGGCAGTTGTTATTGAATTGAAATATGATAAGAATGTTGATGGTGCCATTTCACAGATAAAGTCGAGACAGTATGTGGAAGCCTTGAAGGATTATATGGGTAATTTGCTTCTTGTTGGAATAAACTACGATAAAAAGACAAAAGAACATCAATGTGTGATTGAAAAATGGAAGTTGTAAAGGTGAAATTAGCAGGGAGTATAGCAACAATTAATGCTATACTCCCTGCTATTATATTTTGGGTTGCAAGAATTTAGTTTATGCTATAAAATATTTATAACTGTATGCAGATATTTAATAATCACAATATCTGTCTGTAT
>PPYF01017287.1_pt1 | contig 11655 bp, 10 predicted proteins | sample 1559871 | NCBI WGS metagenome assembly PPYF01 (sample SAMN08240021, study PRJNA423297) | Human gut metagenome, whole genome shotgun sequencing project. | reverse complement strand
ACAGCAGAGCCACCTGGACCTCGGGGGAACCGGTGTCACCTTCGTGCGTCGCGTACTCGTTGATAATCTGGGTCTTCTCGTCAGCCGTCAGTGCCACGGCGTCCTCCTTATTGTGTCGTTGCGCGGTGTTTCGTGCAGGTTCGCTCGAAACGCTCTCTATCCGCGGGCGAAATTACGCCAAATGAAAACTATACGGCAGGGGCCGGACTGGGGCCTCATGAGCCGAGGGTGTAAGGGATAAGGTGTAAAGGGTAAGGGTTTAAAGGCGTAAGGGTGTAAGGGAACACTCACTCCTGCCGGTACAGCCGCGAATACAATCCGCCGGCCTGCAGCAGTTCGTCATGCGTACCGGATTCGACGATCTGCCCATGATCCATGACATGGATGCGGTCGAAATCCCGAATCGATGCGAGTCTGTGCGCCACGACGATGCACGCATTGTCGGAGTCGAGCAACGCCGTCATGACATGTCGCTCGGTATCGTTGTCCAGAGCACTGGTGGGTTCGTCCATAAGTAGGAAGTCCGGTCTTCCGACGACCGCACGCGCGATGGCGACCTTCTGCCGTTGGCCGCCGGACAGGTTCATGCCGCGTTCACTGACCATGGCGTCCAAGCCGACGACCGGATCCATCATCCCCTCGTTGATGCCGGCAACCTCGCACGCCCTGACGATGTCGTCATCCGTCAGCCACGGACGGTGCAGCGTGATATTGTCGCGCAAGGTTTCGTTGAACACCGTGGATTCCTGATGCGCATACGCCAGCCTGCCGGCCTTCCATCGGCTGTCCGCGTCGTAAATCCGGCATCCGCCGCCGTTGATGGTCACCGTGCCACAGACGGGTTCGATGAGTCCGGCGAGCAGTTTCAGCAGCGTGCTTTTGCCCGAGCCAGTGGGGCCGACGATGGCGATCTTGTCGCCTTTGCGGATGTCGCAATCGACATCGGAGAGAACGGGAGCGTCGAACGCCGTGTACGAGTATCCCACGCCGGTGGCATGCAACCGTTCGAGTATGCCATCACCCGATTCGTCACCACTCGGCCCACCACATGCGGACCGTCCGCCGTCACCCAGTCCGACGTCACCCGGTTCGCCACCCGGTTCGTCGCATTCAAGCGACGCACCGCCGCCTTCACCGGCGGGAATCATCTCGCAAATCTTGCGCATATAGGTGGCGAACGCCATGATCTGGCTGATGACGCCGACGATGCCGGAGAATGGCGTGACGAATGCGGACGCCAATGACATGAATCCGACGACGGCACCCAGTGCGAGCGTGCCGCGTCCCACGAAGGTCATGCCGAAGGCGACCACGCATAGCGGCAACACGAACACCAGCGCCGAGGACAGGCTTGACAGCAATGCCGAAAGCCGCCCTTGCCGAGTCTGGTAGTCGAGCTGCGCTCCCAGACGCGCTGACCAGCGGTCGTAGCAGTGGCTTTCCAAATTGAGGCTTTTGACAGTTTCGATGCCGGAGAAGGTTTCGATGAAGGCGCGTTGCACGTCAGCCTGCGCGACGGTCGCACGCTCGACCAGCGTCCTGTTGCGCAGGGAATAAATGACGGATACGACGAGCACCGCCGCGCACACCGTCAGGGTCAGCATCGTCAATGGCACTGAATAGGCGATCATCATGATCAGGTAGACCACGAGGAACACCATCGACACGACCGTCGACGGCAGACTGCCGGTCACGATCTGTTCGACGACCATGACCAGGTTCGCGCGGTAGATCAGGTCACCACCGGAACGGTTCACGAAGAACGGGAACTCCCGATCGAGCACGCCGGTCATGTATCGGCGGGACAGGTATCGTCCGAATCGCACCTGCACGCGGGTGAGCATCACGGTGTTCAACGCGCCGACCGCATAGTAGACCAGCAGCGAGGCAAGCAGCATCGTCGCGACCAACGGCGGGAAACCGCTTTGGGCGGCGAGCGACCCATGGTCGACCATATAGCCGGTGCCTGCGGGCACGATCAATGTCAGTCCCTGGACGACGAGCGAGAACAGCAGGCTCAGACCGATGGCGGGCATGTTCCGGCGGAGGAACCCGGTCAGGATGGAGACGGTTCCGCTGCGAGGCCGTATGGGAATGGTTGCGCAGCCGTCGTTTGTCGGTTGCGGAATCAGCACCGCGCCAGAACAGTGGGCCGCGAGTTCGCCGGGCGTATAGGCATGGCGCCCGTTCGCCGGGTCAGCGATGCGGAATCGGCCGTATGCGTAATGGTCGAGCACGACGAAATGGTTGTCGTCCCAATGCAGGATGCATGGCGTCATGACGGTTTTCAACGCTTCGGCGCTGGGGGTCGTGACCGCGCGTACGCGGATGCCGGAGTCGGACAGCACCGTTACGATGTTCGCGAGGCTCAGTCCGCCGCGTGGAGCGCCGTACCGGCGGCGCAGCTCGTCCATGGTCACGGGATGCCCGAATGCGGCGAGGATCATCGCTGCGGCGGCCAGCCCGCATTCGCTGTGCTCGCCTTGTTCGATAAACGGGACACGGTGACGACGCCATGATCTCATGCTTGCCGTCCGCGCGCGGGAAGGCCGAAGTCGACGTGCGTGCGGTCACGCCCGAGCGTGGACGCCTTGGTGAACGCCTCATAGTCGTCGAATTCGGCGAGCATCATATCCTTGACGAGGTGTTTGTCGTCAAGGATGATGATCCGGTCGGCCACATTCCAACAGTATTCGAGGTCATGGGTGACGGTGAGCAAAGTGCGCTCGTCGGCGCGAAGCTGGTTGACGTAATCGACGAGCAGCGAGCGGGTGATCGGATCAATGGCGTTGCTTGGCTCGTCGAGCATGATGACATGCGGGTCGAACAGCATGCCGGCGACGATGCCGACCCGTTTGCGCAGACCGGTCGAGAGTTCCGCCACCTTCTTGTCGAGATGCCCCTCCAATTCGAAGGCACGGACGAGCGGCTCATCCTCCAGCCGTTTCGAGTCGACGGTATGGCCGCCGTCCGCGATTCCCTTGCCGGACCGGAACAGCAGTTGCCGGAAGTGGATGTTGTCACGCACGGTCATCGTGCCGACGAGATTGCCGTTCTCGGTCATCTGGAACACGTCGCGCATCGACGGCACCCGACGCCTATCGATCACGCATCGCCCTTCACGGGGGCGCAGCAGTCCGACGATGAGTCTGAACAGCGTGGTCTTGCCGACGCCGTTGTATCCGAGGATCGCCAGCGACTGGCCTTGCGGCACGGTGAAGTCGATGTCCTCCAACACGGTCTGTTTCTTCTTGTAGCCGAAGGTGACGTGTTCGACGGCGATGATGGCATGTTCGCCGTTGTCGGTGCGGTCGGCGTGGTTGATGTGGTCGGCGGTCATATTGTCTTTCCTTGTCGTCGATTCGGTTGTGTTCGTATCCGTCATGTCCGTCATCGCGTTTCCAGTGCGAGTATGGAGGGCGTGGACGGGTCGTTCAGACGAAGCATCGTGTAGGCGACGCCGACCGGCCCTTGGAAGTACGACAGATCCACGAATTCACGGGATTGCCTCAGCCGGAAACGTCCCGACGAACGGGCCTGCGCGATCATGTCGTCCATCAGACGCTGTGCCTGCATGCGATACCATTCGTCACCGTTGGCATTGCCGATGGATATCAGGGTGTCGATCATGCCGCATCGTCCATGGCACACGCCGTCGTCGTCCCAATCCGCGTTCCCAAGCAACGCCGTGATATCTGCCTTGTCTGGGAACGCCCGTCCGTTTTCATCCTCGAAGAAACGTTCGCCGTCCGCGCCGGCAGTGGCCGCCAGCTCATTGCGTGCCCAGAGCACGCCGACCTTCCCACGGCACCATTTGCCGGCGTCCTCCTGTTTCGCACCGCTTCTTCGAGCGTCCGATTTCCGCCAAAGCATTCGGGCGAATTCGGCGAATTCGCGATTCCCCGTCGCCGCGTAGAGCTTCCAGAACGCCACGGCCATGCCTTCCAGTCCGTGCGCGGCACCGGTTGGATACGGCATGTCATCGGATTCGTCGGCGTTCCGCTGGGTTTCGGGAAACGCACGGATGACGGTTCTCCCCAGCCGGCTGGTTTGTTCCACTATGCGCATGTCATGGAATACGTCGTACAGCCGCAGATACAGCATGATCGAACTGCCCGCCCCGGTCAGGTAATCCAGATGGAATGACGGTTGAGGATTGTCGCGCTGCAGGAGCTTCGGCAGCATATCGTCGATGTATGCCGGCAGCATACGAACCGTCTGCGTCATGCAACGGCGAGCTTCGGGCGACGTGATGCCGGCATTGGCCATGCGTAACGCGCAATAGCTTCGCGACAGGCCGGAAGTGAAGCCGGAATACGTAATGCCTCTGTCCTTGCGGCGCATCAGACTCCGCATCATACGCGTGCACAGGTCACGCCAGCGCTCATCGTGTGTCCGCCGATACAGTTCGGCGGCGAACATGCCCGTCCCGGCCATGCCGTCGTAGAGTCCCGAAGTCGGCGCCCCCGGTTCGTACCGTTCATCCACGGTCTTGTCCGCGGCCATGGTGTCGGATCGGTTCGCTGTAAGCCATGATACGGTGCCATCGGTTTCCTGGAGGATGGCCGTGTCGGCTATCCTCGTGCCGAGTTCGATTGGGTAATGCTCCGCATCCGTGTCCGACGACACCGAAGCCGTCGGATGCGCGTCCTCCATGCCGGGTTCCATGCGCAAGGCGTTGCGGATAATGCGCGATTGCAATGCGGCCTGTTCGTCAAGATGCCCGATGGTGTCAAGCACCCGTTCGCGTACCGAACGTTCGCAGACGCCGTCAATGGTCGTTCCATCGGGAGCGTGCAGATCATGTCCCGTCAGCTGTGCGGTGAACATGGGGATGTCCCCGGCGAGCATCTGCCGGTATTCGCTTGCGAAGATGCGCTTGTCACGGAATGGGTAGACATACAGGTTCTCCAGTATGGCTTCGACGTCCAGCATGTCCTTCAACGCCGACGGATGATGGATGAAATCCGCAAATCGGGCGTAAGCGCTGGTGTTGCGCACCAGCACACGCACGGTCGTATCCTCGCCGGACAGCATCGCATCCCATTCATCCGCGTCGATGGTCATCGCCGCGGCGACCGTATTGCGGAATCCTTGGAGAATCTGTCGCTTGTAATGATACGGATCCACAACGGCGTCATCCAATGTCACCGCGCAGCCGTCCTTGCTGAACGTCACGGCGTTCCTCTCGTAATGGGCATCGGCGGAGTCCAATCCCACCGGGGACGCGACGATGCCGGGCATCGTCTGCTCACCGGTTTCGAAGGCGCTGATGTCGACGGATGTACCGTCGGCCGACATCGCCGTTTTCGCCGGCAACAGACAGGAGGATGCCAGTGAATCCCGCAATATCGTGGATACGCGGATGTCGGCATCGGTGCCGTCGGGCATGTCCATGGTCACATGGTTCGTGGCGATCGTCTCGAAATCGACGACCATCGGATATTCCCCGCTGGCGATGATGTTCTCGTGGTGCATGTCGTCGCCGTGCAGGAGCCATACCAATCCGAGCAGCTGACCGTATCTGGTGTAATAGCGCTCCACCTGACGTGCATCCTCGCAGGTGCCGTGTTCCACGAATTCCTCATAGGCGTAGCCGGATTTCGTCAGCACGTCCGACACTCGCATCGGAAGGAAACCCTTCGTCCGTTCGCATCGCCTCACCAATCCGGCGAAAAGCTCATGGATATGCAGGTCACGCGGCTTGTATACGATTTTCCGTCCGCCGATGGTGAGCATGGCCACGGCTCTTCCACCGTCGTGCGCGTCGCCACGGTCGATGGACATATCTTCCAATCTGAAATCATCGCCGACGCCTGCGAAGGAGGCGAGCTCGTCGCGATCCATGGATACGCGGTCGAGCATTTCCTTGACGAAATCGATGTAATGGACTGTCGTCTGCGTGACAAAACGAAGCAGTACCGGATATTTCGCATACATATGGCCACGGTATTCGTCGGTGGCCAGCAGTTCGAAATATCGCCGCAATTGTCGCTTCGCATCGCCGTCGCCCAACGAACCGGCCTGACGTGCGACATGCAATTCCCATACGACGGTTTTCAATCCGATGCCCAACAGACGCTCGACGTATGCGCTCAGGCACTGTTCGATAAGGCGCTCGTCATTCATCGGCAATGAACAGGCCGACATATACGCTTGCAGTTCCGCTTTCACGTACGCGACGAACGGTGCGAAGGCGGTGGCATACCCCGTGCGTTCGACTCGCTCTTCCTCGCTGTCGTAACGGTTCAGAATCGTCTGCAGTTCAACGGACCATGCCGGCTCGACATGGCCGCTCAGTTTCCGTTCCCGATCCGCGATGACGGTTTCGACCACGGATGCGTCATCGCCGAGCGCGTCGGCGATGCCTTGATAGTCCTCGTCCCGCAGTGGGTTCCGTCGGTTTTTCCATTCCACCGTTGCCGAAAGCATGTCTTCCGCGTGCGATGCCCGATACTGTCGCAAAGCATCAGGCATAGCGGTTGCCGCCATGCACCGTTCCTCAAGGGTCGTGGCAGAAGCCGCCCAGGTCGTTCCAACGTTACCGTTCATGGAAAGTCCCCCTACCGTTCGGCGTGGACGGATTCCGGCAGCTTCCGCCGCGTTTCGACGTATTCATGGAACGTCGCGCAGTCGAACATGCCGCGTTCCCGCCAATACCGCGATTCTGCATCGCTACCGTCTCGTCGGGCGTAGTCACGCTTGTAGGATTGGAATGCCAGCTCCTGCCTTTCGCTGGTTTCAGGCACGACGCCATCCCGCAGTGTGTTCAGCGCCCGCACGATAGCCGCGGCGGTCTGATCGGCCATTGCCTCATCGAATGGCGTAAAAGTGGTGTGGTATGCGGTTTCATCAATGATGATGCCCAGTGATTCCATGAACCGTTCCATCAGTTCGCCGACTTCAAGGAACCCGTTGGTTGTGGCGCTGACCATTGCCATGCCCGGTTTGCCCGCCAGATGGAACAAATGCCCCCAATAGGTGAGTCGATCCATCAGAATCTTCATGTCGCCGGAAACGTTATGGCCATAGGTCGGCGAACCGAGAATCAGATAATCGCATCGTTCGATTGCTTTTTTGACCCGGGCGGAATCGTCCAGTCCGTTCAGCTCGATATGATCGACACCGGTGGAAAACTCGCTCGCAGTACCATCCGACGGCAAGATCGTCGTGTCATTCGGCGTCAGAATCGTCCATTCCGCGTCAATGTTCGCACTGACCGCATCCTGTATCAGACGAACCGACCGCAACGTCTGCGACTGCGGATTACGCGAAGCGACATAGGCCACCATGCTGGTCATGGAAATCCACCTTTCCAAAAGCTTCGAATCCAGTAGATGTCACAGCTCGATATTGGTGTTGATAAAATATCGAGAGAATACTCCGGTTGAAATACCGATGGCGACCACTACCAATACGACATAACCAACCGAGAACAGGCACAGCGGCATCACGTTGACGATCACAAGCATATATGCCAATTGGAGCAGGACCGCAATCAACACCAAAACCAGTTGTGCCATTGTCGGATCGCTGTTCCGGGAGACATAAACCATCGGCATTGCGCCCAAAGAACAGACGATTGTTCCTAAGACTGATACGATAAGAGCACCAATTGCATCATCTGCTCCAGCGGTTATCTGAAAGCCTGATGACAAAACACGCATAAAAGCCAGATTCAAAAGCACGGAAATCACTGTCAGGATAACAGGAAACAGGCATTTACACCAGCAGTAGCTCCAATAGGAACGACCAGACTGTATATAGAGCTCAAACAGTCCATCTCGGAAATCCTGATACAGGATGGAGACCATCACCGAGCATGACGAATAGATGAAAAACGGTCCAAAAAAGACAGCCCAAGTAAATGGGTCTAGAATGCCTGCGCCACTGGCAACCATCTCCACGAATATTGCCGTGACCATAATGATAAGAACCATACCCCAGTTCTTGAATGACTGGAAACATGCCTTGCAGTCACGAAACAGAATCGCCTTCATGCCACTTCCCCTTAACGATAACAAGTGTCAGGTATGGGTCGGATGTTTTACGCAATCCATACCTGACCCATGTAAAGCAACGTTCACTTGCAGTTCCCACAGGATGCAAGTCGGGTGACGACCGTTGCCGAACATGCCGAGAAAGACACGCTCAGAACGGAAACCGCGAACGACAGCGACGCCGGCGCGACGCCATCATCGTTGCGACCGGTCAGCATCGCCATATCGGCCGCCGACAGATCCTCGAAGGATTCACCGACAATGGACTTCTCATTGATGCTCATATAGGCCTCCTTACCTAATTCCTGCCCTTCAGGCGAAGAGCTACTGTAAGCATGACGCGCTTTCTCCCGCTTCGCAATGACTTGTATGCCATTAGGGGACAAGGACTTTTATATGAATCCATGTTGTGCAATGATCATTGACACACCCCGACGCAAAGGAACCCTCATGAGAACACCGCTTTTAATACTTACGGTACTTGGTTTGACATTCGGAGCGTCAGCCAGCACTCCAAGCAACAGTTCAACGGAGGAAGAAATATCAACATATTCACTATGCCCTGTATGGTTTCCATTATGCCATATCAGAAATTAGGTCAGTAGCGGTAACATGCAATAGAAAGACCATTCTTCGCCGTCTTTTTCATATCTGATGAATCCTCCTTGTCCAGATATCAAACGGGAATATATACTTAGCCCTTTTCTTGCTCCCAAAGTCACACATCGCCGACTCTTTTGTCGACATTTATTCACCTGAACAATATCAACAGCATTATTTGAAAATGTGACAATGACGGAATATTCACTTTTGTCAGCATAGCGTTCAATATTCGTGTAAATTTCACGCAACAGGTTAACGATTATTTGATTCCACGAGTTCAACATTGCGCTGGATACACCGCGAAGAGATGAATGACCGCAAAACCCTTTGTCATGCAACCGACGGTCACTTTCACTCAATGTAGCTTGAATATGTTCGGCAAGACTTACATGAAATACATCATCTTGTTTATGGTCATCATCCGATAGATAATTCATAACCGAATGCAGATCTTGGAATATCCTATTGATACCGTTCTGCAATTTTCTCCATCGCTTAAGCTCTTCTTCCTTCGATGCATCAATACCTTCCTGCACTATGACCAACATTCGTGTCAACTCACCAGACATGGCATCATGCATCCCCTCAGCAAGCTGTAAGTTATATCGAACAATTTCAGCTTTCTTTTCTAACTCTTTTTTCTTTTCAAGTCCGTTCCTTTGCCGTAGCCAAACCCCTAAAAGAAACACAAACCAAAGCAACACCACCAAATTAATGGAACCATCGAACGAACCAAATTCACTATTCTCCCGATATATCGCATAATTCAGCAAAGCGCTAATAGACAACAGCACCGTTGCCGTCACACCATTCCACCAAACAGCAGCATAGCCTTGAATCGCAAGAGATACCAGAACACCCCATGACTCATCGCATTGCGATAAGCAAGGCATCAATTCATTCAGGAATGCGATGACGATAATCCCCCATGTTGCCGGTACCGGATATAACGGCAACATACTCACAGCAAGCATGTACACGATGCGAATAAACCCATCATTCAAACTCTCAGGAGAATCAAGAATCCATTCGGCGATACATGCGGCAAGACATGTCATGGCCACTATCGATAGAACAAGATTTTTTTTCGATACTCCCAAGCATTTCTTGCGAACCACAAGTATCGTTTTCATTGCCAATCGTCTCACCATCGTTCCCGCCTCCACCAATAGGCAATCAGTTCGGCTCTGGAAGTAAGATGGAGTTTGTTCTGAACACGGTCAAGATAGGTTTTCACCGTCCCTGCCGAAACATCCATCATCCGGGCAATCTGAGTGGGCTTATACGACTGTGAATATAGTTCCATGGCATATTTTTCCCGTTCCGACAATCTTTCGATTCTATTCACGGGAAGTCGAACCAGACGATGATATGCAGCATCTACATCCTCGAATCCAATAGTCTCCCCTCCTACTCGAACACAGAGAGTATGACCATCGCTGACGAACTTGACCGCTTTACACAGTGCTGGAAAATCAGCTTTTGACACAATGCCTTGAGCACCACCCTCAGCAGCACGTCGCGCATAGCGAGTTAAACTGAACGATGTCACCGCCAGCAACGGCAACATCCTGTTACGACTTCTGATTTCCCGGCACACCATGTCTCCGGGCATGTCCTCCAGACTCATGTCAACCAGCAGAATGTCCGCTTCATTTGCGGGATCCGTCGCATATTCCAGAGCATCGGTTCCGGTATTCGCCTTCCAAGCTAACCGAACATTCGGCAGATGACGCGACAAGAACGCTGCCAAACCCATCAACACGAAGTCGTCGTTATCGACTATCGCCAGTCTGATTTCATTTGGGTTCCCCATAGTGCACATGATAGACATTTTTCGTACGGACATGCCCGCCCCGTTGTCTAATTGAAAGTGCAACACCCGTTAGATTGGAGATTGTCCGGATAACCAGTCCGAAGGGATGTTGCACCTATGGGAGAAGTGTATTCGCACCTGTCGGAAGAGGAACGCCGGGTCATCCGGATCGAGATCGGCAACGGCACCAGCATCCGCAGGATCGGTCTGATGCTCGGCCGCAACGCCTCGACGGTCAGCAGGGAGATCAAACGCAACACGTGGTTCCCGTCCAACGAGAACGAGTCCTACCGGCCGTACCGGCCGAAACGGCTGAAGACGGGCCCGTGGACGGGCGGATACTACATCGCCGGCCCCGCGGCGGCGCAAGGCCGGCCGCAGGCGCGCCGAACCGCGCAAGCGCTACCGCCTGTCATGCGAACGCCTGTGGGCGCGGGTGGCCGAATGGCTGGGTCGCGGCTGGTCGCCGCCGCCCGTCAGCGGCAGGCCGCGCGTCCTGTTCCCCGACGACTCCGCCATGCGCGTGTGCCCGGAGACCGTCTGCCGTTGGATCCACGCCGACCGCCATCGCCGTGAACGCTGGGCGCGCTGCCTTCCACGCGGCCACAGGAGGCGTCGCAGGCGTGGCGGCAGGAGGACGTCGCGTTTCCCGATTCCCGGACGGGTTCCCATCTCCGAGTGTCCGCCGGAGGCCGGCGACCGCAGCGGTTTCGGCCATTGGGAGGCCGACGGCGTGATCGGCGCCGGATGCAACCTGCACACCGAGGTCGAGAGGAAGACCAGGTTCCTCATGGCCAGGATCGTGCCCGACAAGACCGCCGGGGAAAGCGTCGGGGCGCGGCTGGCGATGTTCTCGCCGCTGCCGGCCGGCGCGCGCGTCAGCGTCACGCACGACAACGGCACCGAGTTCGCCCGCCACACGCGACTGCGCGACGGGCTGGGCATGGACACGTGCTTCGCCGACCCGTACTCCAGCCGGCGGCGGGGAGGCAACGAGAACCGGAACGGCATGATCCGCCGGTATCTGCCCAAACGCAGCGAGATCCGGATGGACATGGCCGGGGAACTGCGGGAGATTGTCGACAAGGCCGACAACCGTCCCATGCGCGTGCTGGACTACCGGACGCCCGCCGAGGCATTCGCCGACGAACTGCTAGAATTGCAGGACCAACAGGGGGTGTTGCACCTCTAAATAGACATCGGGCACACGGTTTGCGCGGTGGTGAGCAGTGAGCG
>PPYF01438237.1_pt1 | contig 11656 bp, 9 predicted proteins | sample 1559871 | NCBI WGS metagenome assembly PPYF01 (sample SAMN08240021, study PRJNA423297) | Human gut metagenome, whole genome shotgun sequencing project. | reverse complement strand
AACGGAATGAGAGAAGGCAGCGTCTGAAAAGGCGTTGTCTTTTTTTGCGGCAGAGGCAAGCTAAAGTCGGGCTTGTCAGGAATATTGATTTAGAAAGAAAAACTTCCAATGTGTATAATATTAAAGTGATATATATTCTATATATTATGAAAAATCATGGTGAAATTCACTATATAAGTATAACTTATAAATAAAGGTTAAAATAAATCAATGCTGAAAATCGTGAGCATTCTCTGAAAGGGTTGACATCAGTTCTGAATTTTTGTAGTATATCAAATAACATTTACTAGTATGGATTGGTAGAAAGAGAGGTCAAAGGACATGGGAAAGATTATAGGAGAAGGTATTACGTTTGATGATGTGCTGTTAGTTCCCGCATATTCAGAGGTAATTCCGAATGAAGTAGATCTGTCAACATATTTGACTAAAAAGATAAGACTTAATATTCCGATGATGAGCGCCGGAATGGATACGGTTACAGAACACCGTATGGCGATTGCAATGGCTCGTCAGGGCGGCATCGGTATTATTCATAAAAATATGTCGATTGAAGCTCAGGCGGAAGAGGTGGACAAGGTAAAAAGATCTGAAAACGGGGTTATTACAGATCCATTTTATCTGTCACCGGAGAATACTTTGGAAGACGCTAATAATTTAATGGCAAAATTCCGTATTTCAGGAGTTCCGATAACAGAAGGGCGTAAACTTGTCGGTATTATTACGAATCGTGATTTAAAATTTGAAGAGGATTTTTCTAAAAAAATTAAAGAATCTATGACTTCTGAAGGATTGATTACAGCAAAAGAAGGAATTACTCTTGAAGAAGCAAAGAGAGTTCTTGCAAAGGCAAGAAAAGAAAAACTTCCGATTGTGGATGATGAGGGAAATCTGACAGGATTGATCACAATCAAAGATATTGAGAAACAGATCAAGTATCCGTTGTCTGCAAAAGATTCGCAGGGACGCCTTCTCTGTGGAGCGGCAATCGGAATTACAGCAAATTGTCTTGAGCGAGTAGATGCTCTGGTAAAGGCAAAAGTAGATGTTATCGTTATGGATTCTGCGCATGGTCATTCTGCAAATGTTCTTCGTACTGTTCGTATGGTGAAGGAAAAATATCCGGATCTTCAGGTAATTGCCGGTAATGTGGCGACAGGAGAAGCTGCGAAAGCATTAATTGAAGCCGGAGTTGATGCGGTGAAAGTCGGTATCGGACCGGGATCTATCTGTACGACTCGTGTTGTTGCCGGAATCGGTGTGCCGCAGATTACTGCGGTAATGGACTGCTATAATGTTGCAAAAGAATACGGTGTGCCGATTATTGCAGACGGAGGCATTAAATATTCAGGAGACATGACGAAAGCAATCGCCGCAGGAGCAAACGTATGTATGATGGGAAGTATTTTTGCGGGATGTGATGAAAGTCCGGGAACATTTGAACTTTATCAGGGAAGAAAATATAAAGTATACCGTGGAATGGGTTCAATCGCTGCTATGGAAAACGGAAGCAAAGACCGTTATTTCCAGGAAAATGCAAAGAAGCTCGTTCCGGAAGGTGTAGAAGGCCGTGTAGCTTATAAGGGAACGGTTGAGGATACTGTATTCCAGCTTATGGGAGGACTTCGTTCAGGTATGGGATATTGCGGAACACATACGATCGAAGAACTTAAATCAAACGGAAGATTTATTAAGATTTCAGCAGCATCTCTTAAAGAAAGTCATCCGCATGATATTCATATCACAAAAGAAGCGCCAAACTATAGCGTAGACGAATAAAGAAAATCAGCATCATTACATAACAGAAAAACGGTTTGTGTGACGATGGGAATCAAAGTAAATAGAAAACGTGATCAAATAAATGCCTGTTGAATTTCTGACAGGCATTTGTTTTTATAACGGCGACGAGCCAAAGTCCGGGCTTGTCCAAGACTTTGTCACCGCTTATAATCCCGGAATGTGCTTTTTGTCACTTTCGGGGATTCATCATATCAGCAGACCAAAATGCGAAAGATACATAGAACAGAGGCAAAGAAATGAGTCTTTATAAAAAAAACAGAAGAAAAGTATCGAAAAACAGAAAAAATGCATCGGGACATAATACTGGAAGATCAAGTACAAAGAAAAGCCGTTCTGTAAAATCGAATTCGTTAAAGCAGAAGATGAAAAAGAAAAGAATCAGAATAACGGCAGTTGCAGGACTCGCAGTGCTTCTTATTCTGACGATTATTTTAGTTGTGCGCTCCTGTATCGGAGAGAGAAATCAGTTTGTAGAAACAGATGCTTCACAGCCGGATATTGATGTACAGCTTTTGGATGTAAATCCCTATTCAAGGCCCGGAATCGAGAGCGAAGGAGTAAAAGGCGTTGTTATTCATTATACTGCAAATCCGGGAAGTACGGCTCAGGATAACAGAGATTATTTTAATGGCCTTCAATATTCCGGGCAGACGGAAGCAAGCAGTAATTTTATTGTAGGATTGGATGGAGAGATCATACAATGTGTACCGACATGGGAGATCGCTTATGCATCGAATGAGCGAAATGCAGATACAGTATCGATTGAAGTCTGTCACCCTGATGAAACAGGAAAGTTTACTGATGCGACATACCGTTCTCTTGTACAGCTTACAGCATGGCTTTGTGTCAAATTTGATTTGAAAGAAGATCAGATTATTCGCCATTACGATGTTACAGGAAAAAATTGTCCGAAATATTTTGTAGAAAACGAAGATGCATGGGAAATGTTTAAAGATAATGTGTGGGACGCGGTTCAAAAGAAATAGATGATCCGCTTGTTTGGAAAATTATATTGAGGACAGTTTCTTTGATTTTCGGAAAATTTGCGCAGACTGTATTTGTAAAATCCCTTGTCATGTTTCTATGGAATTGATATAATGTGTTAGATTTGTTAGTTTGAGTGAAATGTGGAGGGTAAAGATGAACGATCTGGAAATGTATCGTGAACAGCTTGCGATGTGTGATGATAAGCTTATAGATGCGCTTGTAGAGCAAAATGGAATCATCGAAAAGATAATGTCATATAAAGAAACATACGGGATGCCGATTTTGCAGCCTGCGCAAGAGGAAAAGCAGGAAAAAAGGTTGGAAGAAAAGTTACAGGGAAATAAATATCAGGAAGAAATCCATGATGTATTCCAGCGGATTTTGCGGAACAGCAAAAGAATTCAGGCAAGAAAGCTGTTTCCATATAATATTGTATTAATCGGGTTTATGGGAGCGGGAAAGTCTACGATTTCAGATTATCTCAGCACGATGTTTGATATGAAACTTGTGGAGATGGATCAGGAAATTGCCGAGAGGGAGGAAATGAGCATTCCGGATATTTTCGCAACATATGGGGAAGAATATTTCCGCAATCTTGAGACGGAATTATTAAAGGAACTTCAGACAGGCAGAAATTGTATTATTTCTTGTGGGGGCGGAGTAGCGCTTCGCAGTGAAAATGTCGTTGAAATGAAGAAAAACGGAAAGGTCGTTTTATTGACTGCCAGCCCGGAAACAATTTATGAACGCGTAAAAGACAGTAATGACCGCCCGCTTTTAAAAGAAAATAAAAGTGTGGAGTTTATTGCACAGTTGATGGAAAAAAGAAAAGAGAAGTATGAAGATGCGGCAGATGTTGTGATTCGCACGGATGGAAAAACGATATTGCAGATCTGCGAAGAACTGATTACAAGACTGATGGAGTTGGAAGAGAAATAATGTTTGAAAGATTTTTCCCGGATGAATATGTGGTATCTACATATGTAATCCCATTTGAAAGATTGTATGAAGAGGGATATCGAGGAGTAATTTTTGATATAGATAATACTCTTGTGCCTCACGGTGCACCGGCAGATGACAGAGCAAAAAAACTGTTTCGGAGATTGAAAGAGATTGGATTTTCCTCCTGTCTCATTTCTAATAATCAAGAAGAACGAGTAAAAATGTTCAATCAGGAGATTCGGACAAATTATATTTATAATGCGCATAAACCTTCAACGAAAAATTATGAGAAAGCGATGAAGATTATGGGAACTGATAAAACAAATACATTTTTTGTCGGAGATCAACTGTTTACAGATGTCTGGGGAGCGAAAAGAACAGGAATACATAATATTCTTGTGAGGCCGATCGATCCAAAAGAAGAGATTCAGATTGTTCTTAAGAGGTATCTTGAGAAGATCGTTCTTCATTTCTATAAAAAAAGATTGAAAAATGAAAGAAATTAGTATAGAATTATTAAATGGAGTGCTAAAATAGTGAACGATTTTGAAGGAGGAAGATAAATGATTTCAGCAGGAGATTTTAAGAACGGAATTACTGTGGAAATTGATGGAAATATTTACCAGATTTTGGAGTTCCAGCATGTAAAACCGGGAAAAGGTGCAGCTTTCGTAAGAACAAAATTAAAAAATATTATCAGTGGCGGTGCGGTAGAGAGAACATTCCGTCCGACAGAGAAATTCCCGAAAGCTCATATTGACAGAAAGGACATGCAGTATCTGTATCAGGACGGTGATTTGTACAACTTTATGGATGTTGAGACATATGATCAGATCGCTTTGAATGCGGATGTCGTAGGAGATGCTTTGAAATTTGTGAAAGAGAATGAGACAGTTAAGATCTGCTCACATAACGGAAATGTATTTTCTGTTGAACCGCCGCTTTTTGTCGAGCTGGAGATTACAGAAACAGAGCCGGGATTTAAGGGCGATACTGCACAGGGAGCAACGAAACCGGCTGTTGTAGAAACAGGCGCTACGGTTATGGTTCCGCTTTTTGTTGAGCAGGGAGATGTTCTGAAGATTGATACTCGTACAGGAGAGTATTTGTCAAGAGTTTAATCAAAGCGATATTTTAGATTTTGTGTCTATATAGTGTTTTGAAATTATATAAAAAGATTCCGTCTGAGGGCGGAATCTTTTTTGTGCAATATTACATGTTGCATTTTCTTTTTTGATTCTCTATAATCAAGAGCACATAATATTTTTCAAATTATCAATGTATTTCAAGGTACAGTTCGTACCGGATTTCTCATTTAATTCAAATTGAACCGCATAAAAAGGAAGGAGTTATATGACTTATATTGAATTTGCAGATGCGGTAGAAAAGATGATGAACAAAAAGATGAAAGGGGGCGTTCGTGCAAGCTTATATACGGCAATGAAAAATAATGGGAAAGAGAGAACGGGTATTTTGATTGAAATGCCCGGGATCAATATTTCTCCGACAATCTATCTAGAAGAGTATTACGAAAGCTATGTGGCGGGTAGAAAGATAGAACAGATTGTAGATGACATCAAGCAGCTTTATGAAGAAATAAAACAGGAAAAACCGTGGGATTGTGAATCTTTTCGGGATTATGAAGGGGTCAGAAACCGGATTGTATTTAAAGTGATCAACACGGCAAAAAATCGAAAATTTTTAAGAACCGTTCCCCATTTAGCGTTTCTTGATCTGTCTATTGTTTTTTATGTTCTTGTTGATGTGTCTGAAGAAGGAACAGCGGCAATGGTTGTTAACAGAAGCCATGCAGACACTTGGAAGGTGCAGGCAGAAACATTGTGGGAAGACGCGGTGAAAAATGTAAAAAATCTGCTTCCGGCAGAATTTGTTACGATGAACCATGCATTAAAATCTCTTTTAGGGGATGTGGAATATGAAGAGGGAGATCTTCTTTTAGAAAAGAAAAAAGACTATGATCAGATGTATGTTTTATCAAATAAATTCAGAAATTATGGAGCGGCATGTATTGCTTATCCTAACGTGCTCGAAATGATCGGTCAGATTTTAAAGAAAGATTATTATATTTTGCCAAGCAGTGTTCATGAAGTGATCATTGTGCCATATTCAGAAATCTATGTATGCAGTAAGTTGGATGAGATGGTAAGAGAAATCAACAGTACACAGGTTGAAGAGGAAGATGTATTAAGTAATCATGTGTATTTGTATGACAGAGTTTCCGGTAAGCTTCGTGTCGGATCATCTGTACAGACAGGGAGGATGATGGCATGAGACGATGGATGAAAGTTGTATTTTGTTTTCTTTTTGGAATCATTTTTACGAACATGTTCACTATGGATCAGGCAGTCGCAGATGAAAGCTTTGGAAAAAGAGAAATCTCAGCAGAATCATCCGTATTGACACAGAAAAAACAAGCAGTGTTAGATATGGAAACAATGACATTTTCGTTGGAATCAGAGGCAGATGAAGACGGAGATACGATATCGAAAGGTATGATACTGACAACTGCGGGAATCACATCGGATACATATCCGGCAGTTTTGACAAAATCGGATGAGATGTTCAAAAAAGCGGCGGCAATTTCAGAAAGATCAAAAGTAGAACTGACAGTAGGAGAAGAGATTTATTATGGCAATTACAGCACTAATTATTTTGATGTAAACGGAAAACCTGCATACTGTCTTGAACCGCTGAAAGATACTCCAAATTCAGGTTCGTATGAAACGCAGGCATTAACCGGCGGAGCTGTAAGAAAAGGATTGTATTATGCATATGGCGGTCCAGGATATGAATTGTATAGGGCAAAATATGGTGCGATCGGCATTGGAGAAAATTATTCTGTAAATGACGAATACTGTATGAGTCATTGCATTTTGTCGTATCTTTATATGGGAACGGAGGAAGCGTTTCTAGGATTAGATCAGCAGGTAATTGAAAATTTAAAACAGAAAGCAAAAAATATAGAAAGTATGCCGGATCCGCCGGAATCATTTTACGCGTTTTTGTTTAACTTAAATTCAGCCGGACAGACAATGGGAGGAAGTGGAAAAGACAGAGTCGGATCTATTGAGATTTATAAATATTCCGATCATCCGGAATGGATAGAAGGAAACAGATGCTATTCTCTTGCAGGAGCGGTGTTTGGTATCTATGAAAACGGAAAAGACAAACTATTATGGGAATTGACTACAGACGAATCAGGTTATGCAAAAAAAGAAAATATTCCGATCGGAAATTATGATATCAGGGAATTAAAAGCTCCGGCCGGACATGTTATTGAATTTACAGCTCATTCTATCAGGATAGATGAAAATAAAGTATGTACATATAAATGTACAGATAAAGTTCAGTATTATCCGATAGATCTGATTTTACAGAAAAAAGATAAAGAAACAGGCACACCAAAGGCTCAAGGAGCGGCCGCTCTGGAAGACGCTCAATTTGCGATTAAGTATTATCATGGATATTATGAAGAAAATCCGGAAGTTTTAGGAGTATCTCCGGTCAGGGAGTGGGTCATGAAAACGGATTCGGAAGGCAGAATACGGATGAATGAAGAGCAGAAAGTGAGCGGAGATCCGTTTTATAAAAATGAGGCAGGAGAAGTAGTTTTACCGCTTGGAACTGTTACGTTTCAAGAAATAAAAGCTCCGAAAGGTTATTTGATCAACAAGGAAGTTTTTGTAGAAACAGTCAGATCAGAAGGAATGGGGCAGACAGATACGATATTTCAATTTCCTACGATATCTGAGCAGGTTATCAGAGGGGATCTGCAGATTGTAAAATTCCGTGAAGATAAAGAGGAAGAATCAGAGCAAAGCGAACAGAAAGTACCTTTGAAAGGAATTGTTTTTACGGTTACATCAAAAACGACAGGATGGCAATGTGAACTTGTAACAGATGAAAACGGATATGCGTCAACATATCGACAAGAAGAAGGTCATAAGGGCGGTCTTGTATATGACACTTATATCGTGAGTGAAAAAAAGGCGCCGGAAGGATTAACTCCGGTAGGTGATTTTGAGATCACAATAGAAGAAGACGGAAAAACTTTATATTACATATTAGAAAATAAAAAGATATTTTGTCCGGTAAAGCTCGTGAAAAAAGATAGCGAGACAGAAAAAATAATTCCTGTTGCAGGAGCGGTGTTTCGGCTTTTGGACAAAGATAAAAAACCGATTACGATGACGACACATTACCCGAATGAATCAGTTTACGATCTGTTTAAAACAGACGAAAACGGAAGTTTTGTTTTGCCTGAGAAACTTCCTGCCGGAAATTATTATTTTCAGGAGGTGGAAGCGCCGCAAGGTTATCTTATAGAAGATGGATTGATTCCATTTACAATTATAGAAAATCATGACTGGGAGAAACCTTTTATCGTTGAGTCGAAAGACAGACCGGCGAAAGGGCGTATTCATATTCAAAAAAATGATTCTGTAACAGAAAAAGGAATCTCAGGAGTAAAATTTGAGATAAAGGCAGCAGAAGATATTTGTACTCCTGACGGAACTGTTCGTGTGGAAAAAGGAACAGTAGTCGGATCATTAGTGACAGACCAAAGCGGGAAAGCATGGTCGGAAGAGTTGTATCTTGGAACGTATGAGATCACAGAGACAAAGCAGGCAGAAGGTTATATTTTGCCGGAAAAGAGCGTTGAGATCGAATTAGAGTACGAAGGTCAGGACGTACCGGTTGTGACAAAAGAGACGGAAATATTAAATAAGCCTACGTCTGTAGTTATCCGAAAATCAGATGGGGAAACAAAGAAAGCACTTTCTGGTGTGAAATTTGAACTGCGGGAAAAAATATCGGAAATAAACGAAGAATTCGATGCAGAAGAGGAAGATCCCAGTGAAGAGAACACAACGTATATTACAGATGAAAATGGAGAAATACATCTTTCTTATCTGCGTCCGGGAGTCTACTGTCTTTATGAGTCTGAACCTTTGACAGGATATATAAAAAATGAAGAAGTGTGGGAGTTTCAGATCAGGGAAGACGGAACAGTAGAAGGAGAACAGGAAAAAATTCTGGAGATTGAAAATCATCATACACGGATCACGGATACACACGCCGTTTGGAAAGAAAGCAAGGCAAAAGAAATTATTGCAGGAGAGGAACATATTATCTGCGATATAGTCAATTTTAAATATATGGAAGCAAATGCATCTTATACGATGAAAGGCATATTGATGGATGCAGATACAGGAAAAGAACTGCTTCAGGACGGGAAACCGGTAACATCAGAAAAAACATTTAAAGGGAAAGACGCAAAAGACGGGATTACAATGGAATTTGATGTTGATTCAAGAAAATTTCCGGGGAAAAGAATTGTAGTTTTTGAAGTATTGTATCTCGGTGATTGTTTGATTGATGCACATCGAGATCTGAGAAATCAGGAACAGACAGTATCTATTTTGAAAAAAGAAGAAGTTACGGTAAAAACCGGAGATAATAAGGTATATATGAAGCAAACGATTTTGATTATGTCGGCGTCTGTCTGTATTTTATATGCTACTTGGAAACGAAAAAAACGAAGACATTAAAAACGACCGATCAAGGATGCAGCAGCTGAATTGTTCTATTTGAGAAATTGCTTTAGAAATTTATTTAAAGATTGCTTATTAGAATTATTAAAATTAGTATTTAGAGCTTGCTCAAAATTACTGGGCTTAAAATTACTGTTTAGAATTTGCTCAAAATCAGTAGTAATATAAAGCGGTTAGTGTTATAATATTGAGAAAGTAAAGACTGTTTTTCAGAACAGAGAAAGGACGTAGATTATGAGCAAAGTAGAAGAATTTATCGCCGAGACAAAACTGAATGATCTGCTGCACAAAAAAGAGGCGGAAAGTCAGAAAAATAAAGTGATCTGGGTATTGGCAATTATTGGAGCAGTGGCAGCAGTTGCAGGAATCGCTTACGCAGTGTATCGTTTCTTTACACCGGATTATTTGGAAGAGTTTGAAGATGATTTTGACGATGACTTCGATGATTATTTCAGCGAAGACGATCAGGTGTAAGAAACTGTTTGCAAAAGTAAAACAGAATATACAGGCAGAGTGTGGATGAAACTGCACCCTGCCTGTTTTGCAGTTGAAAAGGTGTCTGCTTTGCAATGATATATGGATGAAGGATTGACATAAAAGTTAACAGAAAAATTGATAAAAGAGTAAGAGTTAATGCGGTAATTTTCTGCTGTGTTAAAAAGAAAAATTATTATGAAAGGAAAAGCTTATGAAGAAAGGGCAGATTTTTGAAGGAATAATTGAAAGAGTAGATTTTCCGAATAAAGGACTTGTGAAAGTTGAAGAAGAAGGTAAAGATGCCAGATATGTGACTGTAAAAAATGCAGTACCGGGGCAAAAAGTGCGATTCATTATAAATAAATTTAAAAAAGGGAATGCAGAAGGCAGGCTGTTAGAAGTTCTGGAAAATTCCTCTCTTGAAACGAGGAAACCTGTATGCAGTATTTTTCCGGCATGCGGTGGATGCATGTATCAGACAATGCCGTATGAAGAACAGATGAAAATGAAAGAAGGACAGATCCGAAGAATTATGGATGAAGCTGTGGACGGCGAGTATTTGTTTGAAGGTGTGAAGGCAAGTCCGAAAGAATTTGCATATAGAAATAAGATGGAATTCTCATTCGGAGATGAATATAAAGATGGTCCTTTGTCGCTCGGACTTCATAAAAAAGGAAGTACTTATGATGTGCTGACCGCATCCGACTGTAAACTCGTGCATGAAGATATGAATAAAATTCTCGTGTGCGTATTAGAGTATTTTAAAGAGCGGAAAGTCAGTTATTATAAAAAGATGCAGCATGTCGGATATTTAAGACATTTACTTTTAAGACGGGGAGATACGACAGGAGAGATCCTTGTCAATCTTGTCACAACAACGCAGGAAGAATACGACTTATCAGAACTGACAGAACAGCTTTTACAGCTTCCGCTTGAAGGGAAAATCGTAGGCATTCTTCATATTTTGAATGATTCTTTGTCAGACGTTGTAAAAAGCGATGAGACGAGGGTTTTATATGGTCAGGATTTCTTTTATGAAAAACTGCTCGGATTACAATTTAAGATTACACCGTTCTCCTTTTTTCAGCCAAATACAAAGGGGGCGGAAGTGCTTTATGAAACAGTGCGTGAATACATAGGCGATATCCGTGATCTGACGGTGTTTGATCTGTTCAGCGGAACAGGCACGATCAGTCAGGTGCTTGCTCCTGTGGCAAAAAAAGTGATTGGCGTAGAGATTGTAGAAGAAGCAGTGGAAGCGGCAAAAGAGAATGCAGAAAGGAACGGACTTTCTAATTGTGAGTTTATTGCCGGGGATGTGTTTCAAGTGCTCGATGAAATAGAAGAAAAACCAGATGTGATTATACTCGATCCGCCGCGGGATGGAATCCATCCGAAGGCATTGCCGAAGATCTTGGATTATGGAGTAGACCGTATCGTATATATTTCCTGTAAAATGACAAGCTTGGCAAGAGATTTAGAGATGATACAGCAGAGAGGGTATACGGTTGAAAAAATGACGGCAGTGGATCAATTTTGTGAGACTGTGCATGTGGAGACGGTCTGTTTGATGTCAAAAGTGAACCCTAAGAAGTAAAAATAATGTAGTAAATAAAAGGCTTTTCAGAGAGCTATCGTTAATGAGTACGATTAGCTGCTGGAAAGCCTTTCTTTTTATGCTTGAAAATGGCTTTATGGGAATTGACCCATAATGCAGGGTTGACACTAGGGGATAGATTACAAGGAAAAATGAACCCTCTGGGTTCACCTTATAACGATAAGAAAAGTGAGAAAAACAGGGTAATGTAACAAATTTTGTGTAAACCTCTCAGATTGATGAAAAAATCTCAGGTTTAATTAGAATCGTATATGATTAG
>PPYF01270998.1_pt1 | contig 11657 bp, 9 predicted proteins | sample 1559871 | NCBI WGS metagenome assembly PPYF01 (sample SAMN08240021, study PRJNA423297) | Human gut metagenome, whole genome shotgun sequencing project. | reverse complement strand
ATCAAACCCGATATCCCGACGGAAATACTTCTTATCGAAATCGATCTGCTTAGCTCCGGCGAAAGATTGGGCCAAAGCCTCTTCCTTAGTAGCCCCATACGAACTGACCGCGATCACACGGCCGCCATTCGTCAGGATCTGGCCGTCTACCAGCTTCGTTCCGGCATGGAACACTATATTGTTCGAGGATACGCCATCCAATCCCGTGATTACCTTATTCTTCTCGTAAGCCTCCGGGTAACCGCCGCTTACCAACATAACCGTAACCGCCGCACGAGGGTCCTGTACCAATGTACGAGCCGCTAAATCGCCTTCCGCTACCCCTTCCAGCAAATCAACCAAATCGCTTTGGATACGAAGCATGACTACCTCTGTCTCCGGATCGCCCATACGACAATTGTATTCTATCACCATCGGCTCATTCTTCACATTGATCAGACCCAAGAAGATGAAACCTTTATAATCGATATGCTCCGCTTTCAATCCCTCTACGGTAGGACGGATAATACGCTCGTCCACCTTCGCCATAAATACCTCATCCGCAAAAGGAACCGGGGAAACGGCTCCCATGCCACCGGTATTCAAGCCCGTATTGCCCTCGCCGATACGCTTATAATCTTTCGCTACCGGAAGCACCTTGTAATCGTTGCCATCCGTCAAGACGAATACGGAGCATTCGATACCATCCAAGAACTCCTCGATCACGACCGTCTTGCTCGCGTCGCCAAACATTCCGCCCAGCATATCTCCCAACTCTTTCTTGGCTTCCTCCAAGTTATCGATAATCAGTACCCCTTTACCGGCAGCCAATCCATCCGCTTTCAATACATAAGGAGCGGAAAGAGATTCCAAGAACGCATAGCCTTCCTCTAGGTTTTCAGTGGAAATACTCTTATAACGAGCGGTCGGGATATGATGACGCATCATAAACGCCTTGGCGAAATCCTTGCTACCTTCCAATTGGGCACCTTCCCCACTCGGGCCGATCACGGGGATGGAGCTTAATGCCTCATCCTTCTTGAAATAATCATAAACACCCTTCACCAATGGATCCTCGGGACCTACCACGACCATATTCACTTGGTTCGCCAACGCAAAATCCTTGATAGCGGCAAAATCATCCGCTTTAATATCCACATTGGTTCCTACCAACGCTGTTCCCGCATTACCGGGAGCGATAAATAACTTATCAACTTTCGGGCTTTGAGCGATCTTCCAAGCGATCGCATGCTCACGCCCACCAGAGCCTAATAACAATATATTCATATCTCTTCTAATTTTCAATTCTCAATTCTCCATTTTCAATTCCCAAGGTAGTCATCGAAATACCTCGTAATCTTCTCATGCAAATGCGGACGGTCCTTACCGGTCACATTATGCTCATGGCGAGGATACACAAAGTAATCCGGATACGTATCAGCCTCTACGCAAGCCTTTAAGAAACCAAGGCTGTGTTGCCACACTACCACCGGATCGATATCCCCATGTATCATCAACAGATGGCCTTTCAGATTACCGGCCTTCAGTTTTAGGTTCGCGTTCTTATAACCTTCCGGATTATCCTGCGGGCGATCCATATAACGCTCGCCATACATAATCTCGTAATTGCTCCAGTCGATAACCGGCCCTCCGGCCACGCCCACCTTAAAGATCTCCGGATAAGTCAGCATCAAGTTCGTTGTCATAAAACCGCCATAACTCCAGCCATGTACCCCGATACGGTCGGCATCCACATAAGACAAAGATTTCAGGAACTCGACACCCTTCACTTGGTCCGCCATCTCATTGATACCCAAATTACGATGAATCACGCTCTCAAAAGCATGTCCACGATTTGCCGAGCCGCGGCTATCCACGGTAAACATCACATAACCTCTCTGTGCCATATAGAGGTCCCAACCACGAGCCCCGTTTTGCCAGTCGCCCGTAACAAGCTGTACTTTAGGGCCTCCATATACATAGACAATCGTAGGATACTTCTTCGTCTCATCCAAATCCGGCGGTAAAGTCAACCGGTAATTCAAGCGAGTCTTACCATCGGCAGCAAGGATATGTCCAACCTTGATCCGCGGCATCCGATACGATTTAAAGGGATCCGGAGCAGAAAGTAAGGTAGAAATCACCTTAGCGTCCTTTATACGGACTAAATCGATATCCCTCGGGGTAGAAGGAGAACTTACATAATCAATCGCATATTCGCCGGAGGGACTCAGCAACCAACGGTGCACGCCCACTTTCCAACTCAAGCAATTCATGATATCACCCGTTCTCAAATCCGTCTCCCAAATATAACGTTGCATCCCCGTTCCTTGCATATTCGGAGATACGGGATGAGGTGCCGTTCCCTCGAAAATCACCTTATTTCCGTCTTTGCTAAAGCCTAGCACCTTGGTAACCACCCATTCCCCACCGGTTAGCTTCCTTAATTCCTTTCCAGTCGTATCATACAGATATAGATGGTTATAGCCATCCGCCTCACTCTGCCAGATAAACTTATCCGGATCGTTCGGCAAGAAAAGCACGGGATGCTGCGGCTCCACATAACAACGATCCGTCTCGGTAAACAGATCAGCCTCTTTCTTTCCCGTCAAGGCAGAGTACCGCACCAAATGCATCTCGTTCTGCTCACGATTCAACTCAGCGATATAAATACTCTTCTCATCCGGACTCCAAGCGATATTTGTTAAATATTTCTCTTTCGGCAAGCCTGTCTCCAACCAAACCGTCTGCCCGGTAGCTACCTGATAGACACCCACCGTAACCTCATGGCTCTTCATTCCAGCCATCGGATATTTATGAGGAACCGGCGTAGCGCAACGAGTATCGATATTCACCAGCGGGTAAGCGGTCACCATACGCTCATCCATACGATAAAACGCTAGAGCCGAGCCTTTAGGAGACCAAAACATACCTTTCGTAATCCCGAACTCCCGTTGATGGACAGCCTGTCCGCATACGATTCCATCCTGTGTTTCACGTGTAACAATCGTATTTCGTCCATCCGGGGATAAAATATGCACATTGTTTCCCTCCGTAAAAGCTAAGTTATTCGTAGCCGGGCAAAAGTCATAATTCGCCCAGTTATTCTTCAAAGCATAATCAGCGACTACCTTATTCTTCTTATAGTCATAATGAATCCGGTGCTGTTTGCTAGTAAAAGCCAAGACCGAACCTCTTTCATAGGGTACCGAAAAGCTAGGCAAGGAACCAACCGTCTGCAGATTTGCCGCCGTCAAGGCCCCATTCAGTCTTTCCAACGAAAAAAGGACCTCTTCTTTTTTCCCCGGCTTAGCTCCTAACACGCTATCTCCCTTAACATATAAGTACTCGTCCCCGCACCATCGTAACTGTTTCAAGTCACGAGGTACGAAGCGGCTATACGTCTTCCCTCCAGGAATCAAGTCGTGCAAGGAGAGTTGCTTATCTTGGGCGGTAATCGACATCGTTAATAAAATCAGACATAGGCTTATGAATAAAGATGATTTAATCCTCATAATCATCATACCCTCTCCGTTTTATAGGCTTTATAGGTTTGCTAAATGGGCGCTTTCCATCCCTCTTATGATCGCCAAACCCTTTCTTACGGTCATCCTCATCCCGATAACGCATTTTCACAGGACGTTCTCCTTTTGGCTTGATCGGCTTACGAACCGGGGCATCCACGAATTTCTTGCGGACCGGACGGTCCTCTCCCCGATCCTCTCCAAAGATACGTTTCCCCGGAATGGAAGCGAAACGCTCCTCATCATCCTCGCTATGGGCAGCGGCGAAACGACGCTCCGGACGATCCACACGACCCGTACGGAAGTTTGGACGATCATTGCCTCTACGTTCGAAAGAGCCTTCCGATCTGTGCGGACGCTCCTTTCCATCCTCATTCAATGCCTTTTTGAAGTCCTTATTGGTTCCCTCAAATAACTCATAGCAACGGTATTCGCACTCCAAGGAACCATTCATCAATTTGATCTTCTCGCTCGGGCGCAAGCCGATCTTATCGAAACATTCATCTTTATAGCTCAAAATCCAAGCCTTATATCCCATGAACACATGTTTCAAACGCTCGCCGATCATATTATACAATCCCAATAGATCACGAGATGATATACGCTCTCCATAAGGTGGGTTCGTCACCAATATACCCGGCTTCGGAGCCTCTGTATATTGTTGGAACGGTTTCACCTTCAGATCGATATATTTCATCAAGCCAGCGCTACGGATATTCTCCAAGGCGATATCGATAGCGGCTTGGGAAATATCGGAGCCATAGCAATGGAAAGCGAACTCACGCTCCCCGCTCTCATCATTATAAATACGATCGAACAATTCCTCATCATAGTCCACCCATTTCTGGAAAGCGAACTCTTTCCGATGGATACCCGGAGCGATATTCAAGGCGATCATGGCAGCCTCGATCAACAATGTACCGGAACCACACATCGGATCTACGAAATTAGATTCTCCTTTCCAACCGGTTTTTAGGATCATGCCGGCAGCCAACACCTCATTCAACGGAGCTTCCGTTTGATCCACCCGATAACCACGCTTGTGCAAAGACTCGCCGGAGCTATCGATAGATAAGGTACAATCGTTATGCGAAATATGGATATTGATATATAAGTCCGGGTTATTGACACGAACGGACGGACGCTTCTTGAACTTCTCGATGAAATAATCCACGATAGCGTCTTTCGTACGGTAAGCGACAAACTTCGAGTGATTGAAATCCTCGGAATAGATCACCGAGTCGATCGCGAACGTCTTGTCCAGCGACAAATACTTCTCCCACTCTACCTTTTTCACCTCTTTATAAACGGTATCAGCATCTTTGGCCTTGAAATGATAAATCGGTTTCAGAATGCGCAGGGCAGTACGGCAGTGGAAATTCGCTTTATAAAGCAATTCCTTATCACCCGTAAAGGAAACCATACGACGACCGATCTGCAAGTCGTTGGCACCTAAAGCTAATAACTCCTCGGCCAAGATCTCTTCCAACCCGTATAGGGTTTTGGCCACCATTTCAAATGTCTCGCTCATTTTAATTGAAAATTGAGAATTGAGAATTGAAAATTATTCCCAATTGCGTATTACGTTGTTTATTATTAATTATTCTCATTTCGCTCTCTGACATGCTTCGATCTCCTTCCAGCTACCCTCTTGATAATTTTCAATTCTCAATTTTCAATTGTGTAACCGTACTCCCTGCCGGTACATCCTCCGCTATCCAGACGTTACCACATATCGTAGCCCCTCTGCCAATCCGGATTTTACCGATTAAGGTGGAATTAGAATATACTGTCACATGATCTTCCAAGATAGGATGACGGGCTACGCCACGGATAGCGTTACCGTTCTCATCGGGGGGAAGTTTCTCTCCCGCCAAGCTGACGCCCTGAAAGATTCGGACGTAATTGCCGATCACGCTCGTCTCGCCGATCACCGTACCCGTCCCGTGGTCTATCGAGAAATGATGACCGATCTTCGCGCCCGGATGGATATCGATACCGGTCTCGGAATGTGCCATCTCCGTAATCATACGAGGAATATAAGGAACCCCGAGCTTATACAATTGATGGGCGATCCGGTAATTACCGATCGCCCGGAAACCGGGATAACAAAATATGACCTCACCTAGATTTTGAGCGGCGGGATCGCCATTGAAAGTCGCCTCCACATCCGTAGCCAGCAGACCGCGAATCTCCGGAAGCGTAGAGATGAAAGCCTCCGAAATAGCCTCTGCCTCAGCGGAGATCTTTTCTTCCGGGCAAGTCACGCAAGATGTATCCGCGAAACAAAGTCCCGCATAAACCTGCTTGGATAATAAAGAATGAAGAGTCTCAACATTTACGCCCGTATGAAAACGGATCGTCTGTTTACTGATACGGGCATTCCCATAATAACCGGGGAACAGGATCGCACGGCATAGATCGATGATCTCTTTCAGCACCTCGCCCGAGGGCAACGCCTCCTCATCCCTGTACGCATGGAACAATTGTTTATACGATGCCTCATCCGATAGCTTCTCCACCGTATCGCCCAATACGCTACTATGCCTCTGTATATCCATTATTTGCGGAATATTCTTTATAATGCGCAAAAATAGTATTTTAATCGGAAGGGTCTACGGCAATCCTCTTTATTGAACGATCAAAATTCAATCGTTTCTTTAATTGGCCGTCCCAAGAAAGAACCAGCAATGTGGATAAATTCGAAAAATCCGCAGAACCATCGTACAAGCAATATACATACTGATCCGTACCGAATATATCGATAAAGCATTTTGTCGTTCCAAGAACATCCACTTGGGTATCATTCTTCTTCAGTAAAGGCACGATAGGCTCCTTCCCATACGTAAAGCTCCTTTGATAAGTTCCCTTCAAATCGTAAAAATCAATTTGGTTGAAGAAACGCAAGGCAGCAACCACACTGTTTTGCCGCTCATTCACACAAAGATTAGGCAAATAAGCGACGTGCTTACAAGAACGATACGTTCTTGCTACTTTTGGTGGCTCCACCCAATAAATTCCCTCTTCCCGATTCGCATAGCAGAAAGGACCATAAACATTTTTCTCTACGATCGGAACCGCATAAACTTCTTTCGTGGTGACATTATAATGCGTAGAGGGAACAAGTTCGGGTATTAGTATATATTTCCGATCAAAACGCAAAGAATCCGCCAGCACCTGCATCTTATTAAATGTAAGTTGGTTATCCACGATCCAGAACTCATCCTTTCCGGCGGGTTCTTTTGTATTTGACTTCATAAACTCCGGATTAGAGAAATAAGTGGCACCATATCCTTTCAACGCAAACGCATGCAGGTGCGACAAATCATCTTTGTCGAATACTTGAATGATCGTATCACACCCACGAGCCAACAACACCAAATAAGACTCGGTAAGACCAATCCCATCATAGCATACACCAGAATCCCCTTTCATTAACAAATTTCCCTCCAGCCGTTTTTCTTCTCTTTCCGCATCGGAACAAGCGAGAAGAAACAAAGCGAAGAATACAATAATCCCATACAATACTCTCATGACCTTTCTATTTTAAATAAACATAAGATCGGATTATCGTCCTGTGTACGATTCTCCGCTATCCGTCTCAAATCCTCATAATGTATCTGATTACGCAACAGCACCGTCGAACTGATCTTCCCGATAAAATAATCTTTATACACTCCGCAAATACCGTAAAAGCCTGTCAACCCCGTAGCCCTTATGAAGTTGGGGAACGCATACGAGAATGCCTCTTTCCTATCCTTGTCATAAAATCCGAAGTAAGTTACCTTATCGCACATATAGGTCGCATGCAGGATCTGTTCGGTCTCCAGCAGCCCAAAAGAATTTACATAGCCGGAGCGAAACAGATCGCCAGAGAAATCTCTCCCGCCTCTCCCTTTCTCCTTGACATACTCGATAGGAGGCATACTTTTATCTCCGAAGCGAACTTTATAAGCAGGCTCCAACATCCCGTCCTTCACTTTCCACACTTCGGGGGTAAAGGGGAAATGCGCATACCAATCCCCAGCAAAGGCATGCAACGTCTTGCTCCCATTGATCGTATGGCCGGACGTGAAATAAGCCGGTCCCAACAATGCGTCTTGCTCTCCTTTCCTGTCCGTGGCTTTCAGATAGAAGTTTTCCCTTTGCGGTGTCGCAAATCCCAAAGGATAATACCAAATCCAATTCTCCTTATCCAAAGGGGCGCAGTCCACAAAATAATCAGCTACATCTTGCGTGGATATATATTGATAGGTATCCAGATCATAACGCAATAAGGCCGTCCCACCAAAATCCACCAATGTCAAGATTCGCTCTTTCTCATCCACGAAAAAGTGAGTTAGATAAAGATACTCTTCCGGCCCTTGTCCCCGCAAGCCTACACGAGTAATAAAATTTCCTTGATCACTGAATACAAAAAGCGCATTTATCTCATCACTTCTATCGAATACAAAAATACGATCGTCCACCCAGCAAACCCGGTAGAGATCTTTTAACAGCACGCTATCCTTCGTCTCCAAAGGAATGAATCTGCATTCCAAATGTTCCTGCAAGCCAACCGTACAATCGTTTCCGAAATCCACCACGTCCCACTCTTCCGATCGATTCTCGCATGCGATCAAAATGGAAGCCAGACTTATCATCACTAAATAATATAGTTTTCTCATGTTTTTCATATTAGATTCAGACCACTAATATACGTAACTTTTTGAAATACGCCAACTGCACAAGTTTTCCTAAGCGCACAATCGGAATTCACGAGAAGTACTACTTCCTTGGCCTATGAAGTATATCTCTTAGGGATACAGTGCTTATTTTCCACATAGTTATTGTACATTTTTCCAAATGCATTTAAAACCTCATTATCTGTTTCCCAAAACACGTACGTGTTTTCACAAATTCTCGTACATGTTTCCGGAAAAACACGTACATGTTTTTCCGGAAACATCATCAACTTTTTATCAATCTGATTATAAAGACATTATCAATACGTATATTTTAAATACTTACTGTATTTTTCACTATCAACAAAACACCTTATGGTTATGATTTTTGAAGCCCCAAGAAGGCTTTATTTACGAGCTTATCGACTTCCTTATACAGCCGTTGTATTTCCTTTGTATCCAATCCATTTTGTTCCCACTCCGTCTTATGAGCGTCGAATAAATCGAAAATCCGGTTCTCTACCGCACGAAGCTGTTGGATATAACCAGATTGGTCATCATTCCATATTTTCACCCAAAGAGGAATAGCGACAGAGGTAGGAGGATATCCCAAGGCAGTCCACATCGTTGTCAATTCCGGATTCATACCGGATTTTACGCCTTGGATTACGATAGAAGCCGTACTTTCTAGACGGGGGATGAAATCCTGCTCCACAAACCAGCCTGTACGATTGTTCGGACTTTGTCCCTTGTCCATCAAATCGATATCCAGCAAGCTATTATAAAAAGAGCGGGAAGCCTGCTGAAAGATACGCTGAGGAGTAAATCCTTCGTTCCGCATTTCCTTAAAGATCTTTTTCGCATTCTCATAACGTACATATCCTTTGCCTTCATCCGTACGCCCCTCGAAAGAGAAATTCGTATAAATCAAGTAACCTTCCGGCGCCAGATTCGGATCATTCGCGTCTTTCTTATAATATCGCTCATTATTCGTCTCATAATAAGCCGCACCACCATAAGCATCGATCACTCCGAAATTAGCCTCCACACGCATCGGGCGAGGCAAGGTATCCAAGAAATGCTCGAAATCCTGCACCGTCTTACAGACTCTCAAGGCTTTTCGCATCAAGTTTCCCTCTTGATCCATCTCCTTTATATCATCGTCTTTCAAGTTATAAGAAGCCGTATTCATGATAGAGAAGCCCGTCTCATTGCTTCCGGTCCACACGGCTCCCTCCGGATCATCGCTATTTACCAGCCCCAGAAAACGATAACCACCTTCGTCAAAATAACCGATATGGTTATACGGAGCGCCGGTATCCCGGTGTTTCCACATCAACGGACGGCCATCGGGAGTAGCCTTTCCAGTGATTATAATGGAGGTACAAGCCTTGTCAACCACCGGAAAACAAAGACATAGAACAAATAAAAGAAGTAGTTTTTTCATATCATTTATTGATTTAATAAGATTTCTTATGAGGAGCGCCAAATTCCTTACAGCTGACCTCGTCTATATCTACCGTCCAAATCTTCACGTTACGGACCGCCGGATCGCTATAACGGAAAGTCTTATCGGAATATTGCTTCATGATAATATCCAAGGCTTCCACCTTCTTGTCGAAATCCTCTTCGTAAGCGACCTTTCCCCAAGCGATCACGCTCTTCGAACGCATACGGTAGCTACAAGCTACCTCCGGATGCTGGAAAACCAAGGCATGGTCAATACTAAACGTAATACAGACTTTCGGATTACGTTCCAATATAGAGATGCTTCGTCCATCCTGCGCCGAGTGTAAATAAATCACGCCATCCTTATAACCGAAATTCATCGGCAATACATAAGGCGTTCCATCTCGTCTATTAAGAAAAGAACCTAAAAAATTAAAGACGATGAAGACGAGAGTATCACTTTTTATATTCTGCATACAGATGATCGCGGTTTGCGGATTCGCAGCCGACAAACGTATCGATGGAAATGGGAACCCGGAAACCCGGGAGATAAAGATTAGCGATTACGACGAGATCACGTTCGTTGGCTCCGCTGATTTCGAGTATGAACAGTCGGATAAAGCGCCTTATCTATCCGTAACGATCGATGAGAACTTATTTGATTACCTCGTGACCGAAGTAGAAGGCGGTACGTTAAAGATCTATCCGAAATCTATCAAGAAAGGTTTTAATAATAACTCCTACGACTTGAGGCCGACCGTCTACAAGATAAAATCCAACTCCAAGGAACTAAAAGAGTTGAATACGGTAGGTTCCGGCAGTTTCATTATCAGCAAACCGACGAAAGTAAACCGGATGGAGATCAATATGGCCGGTAGTGGAAACGTTGAGTTGAGAGGCCCCGTAAAAGGTTACAAGCTTGAATGTAACATGGCCGGTAGCGGAAATATCATCGCCAAGGATATACAGCTGGACAACCTATCTTGCAGCCTCGCCAGCAGCGGGGAAATCGAGGTAATAGGAACCGTAGATCGTGCCTCATTCAATGTAGCGGGAAGTGGTGAGATTAAAGCCTTTGACTGCCAAGCACGTAAAGCAGAGTGTAATATCGCCAGCAGCGGCGAGATCAGCGTATATGCCACGCAAATCTTGGATGCCAATATCGTAGGTAGTGGTGAGATTCATTACAAAGGAGATCCGGAGATCAGTAAGTCTATCATGGGTTCCGGCTCGATCAACAAAGTCAAATAAACATTTAATACATACGAACGATGAAAACAAAATTAGTAGCGGTAATAGCCCTCATCTTTTGTGCCTTCATGGCAGAGGCTAGTAAAGTAGAAGGTAATGGGAATATTATTACGAAAGAGATATCGGTAGATAACTATAGCGAGATCGAACTGGGTGGAAATATCGAATATTCCGGCAATAATTTTTGGGGAAATAGAAGCAACAAGAAATTCCCGGTATTCAAATATACGCATGGACGAAGCGCTTCCTTGAAAATTACGATCGACGAGAATCTATTCCCACTCCTCTCGATCAAATCCAATAACGGACGGTTAGCTATCCGCATACAAGACGGGACCCGTATCAAACCGACCCAGTATGTAATCGAAGGAAGCTCGAAGACTCTGAAATACTTAAAGACTTCCGGCCCGATGGATTTTGAGGCGCAGAACGCTTTTTCCGAGGATCAACTGGAAATCAAGATTTCCGGCTCCAGCGACGTAAAGTTCCCACATAACGTGAAATTACGATTAGGTGAGTTCTCGGTATCCGGCTCCGGCGATCTGGTTTTTGAAGATTTGGACTGCAAGAATCTTACCAGCAAGGTTTCAGGCTCCGGAGACATCACCTTGAAAGGTAAGGCGGACGAGGCCCGCTATTCCGTATCGGGCAGTGGAGATATAAAAGCATACGACTTATCTGTCAATGATTTGAGTTGCTCGGTAAGCGGTAGCGGAGATGCCCGTGTTTATGCCAAAGATAACATGAACCTATCGGTTTCGGGCAGTGGAGACATCCGCTATAAAGGCCC
>PPYF01272213.1_pt1 | contig 11658 bp, 9 predicted proteins | sample 1559871 | NCBI WGS metagenome assembly PPYF01 (sample SAMN08240021, study PRJNA423297) | Human gut metagenome, whole genome shotgun sequencing project. | reverse complement strand
GCGGAGTGGAGCAGTTGGTAGCTCGTTGGGCTCATAACCCAAAGGTCGTCTGTTCGAGTCAGGCCTCCGCAACTAAAAAGAGGATAAATGATTGAATCACAATCTTTTATCCTCTTTACTTTTAAAACAGTCGGACAAAAGTCGGACAAAAATAATTGAATTCATTAACGGTATACGTTTTCGGGCTCGAAAAACGTATAAAAAAATGTTTTCAGAAAGAAAAAGAAAAGGAACTTCAGGTCAGCGGATTTTCGGGTCAGCGGAAAGCGTACCTTCTGATACAAAATAAGCATATCCCCCTACACTCTCCATATTTTTACAGGTGATTCATACGTTTCACATTCGAAAAATTGTAGTACTAATAAAAAAAATGTATTTTTGTACTAATCATGAATCAAACGACGCATAAGATGACCGACCCCATCCAGATAAAGCACTATAAAGAAGACATTACCTCTTTTAACCAACTCTACAAGGAGTTTCAAAGACGTTTTGTACGCTTCGCCAATACTTATGTCAGAGATTTAACCACAGCAGAAGATATTACTATTGAGGCGATGATGTATTATTGGGAAAACAGGCAATCCTTAAGCGAAGATTCCAATATTCCAGCCTATATCTTAACAATTATAAAAAACAAATGCCTGAATTATCTGCGTCATCAGCAAATTCATGAAGAATACTCGGATAAAATAAAAGATTACTATGAATGGGAACTGAATACCCGGATCGCCACTTTACAAGCATGCGAACCTTATGAGCTTTTTATTTCCGAAATTCAAGAACTCGTCCAACAAACCCTCACCGACATGCCCGAAAAAACCCGTACTATCTTCATGTTGAGCCGATACGAAAACAAATCCTATAAGGAAATTGCAGTTCTCATGAATATCACCCCCAAAGGAGTAGATTTCCATATAAACAAGGCATTAAAGATGCTTCAGACTAACTTAAAAGATTATTTTCCACTCTTTCTCTATTTTTTTATGAAATGCCACTAGGAATTTTCCATTCTGAAGTGCTGTTTATATAGAAGCATAAAAGAATGCAATAAAATGGAAAAAGAGAAACTACATCGTTTTTTTGCCGGAACTACTTCTATACAAGAAGGCATGGACATAAGAGCATGGATGGAAGCATCCGAAGAGAACAAGCGCATTTTTTACAAAGAGCGTAAATTGTTCGATGCCCTCATGGTGCATGATGACCAAACTACAAATAACTGCATTTCCACCAAACGAATTCCCAAAATTATTCGTCAATGGCTGAAAATAGCTTCCGTCATCATACTGACGCTTACCATTAACTATTTATAGAACAGACAATAACCTTGAAGCCTCATCATAAAGCATATGTAAAAGACGGGCAGTTGGCAGTTACCAAAGTAAACGATTTCACTCCTTACCGCTGGAAAGAAGGTTTGATCTGTTTTAAAGATGAACCTTTCCAGACCATCATGGAAGATTTTGAAAAATATTATGGCATCCGGATCATCATCAATAACAAAAAGGTATTGAAATATTCCTATAATGGCAAGTTCCGTCAAGCAGACGGTATTGATTATGCACTAAGAGTGCTGCAAAGGGATATCCATTTTAAATATGAAAAAGCCAACGATGAAGAAATTATTTACATCAATTGACCAGACAATACTAACCTAAAAACAACAAGCCTATGAAGAAAAGCTCAAGTTAACCTTAAAAAGAAAAATGCCGATAAGTGTTGCCGCACTTACCGGCATAGACTCAAAACAATTTTTCAAGTAAAAAAATCTATTTAAATCAACGCAAAGGTATGAAAAATAACACTTTGTCGGGGAGATATTGCTTCAAAAATCCCCGATTTAAACAAATCTTTAGAATTATGAGAATTTCCACTTTCCTATTGATGGTCTGTGTGTTCTGTTCGTATGCTGGGAATGCCCATTCTCAAAATGCAAAAGTCAGCATACATATGAATAATGTTAAACTGGATAAGATCCTGAATGAAATTGAAAACCAAACTGATTATCTTTTTATCTACAATAACCAAGTAGATATTAACAAAATTACTTCCGTAAAGGTCAAAAATGAAGCCGTAGCACAAGTACTGGACAGAATTCTGTCAGGGACCGGTATCAACTATGAACTGGAAGGTACACACATTATTTTAACTACAGAAGCTATTAAAGACTTGCATGCTCAACAACAAGCTAAAACAGTAACGGGAACGGTAACAGATGTCAGCGGAGAACCCATTATCGGAGCCAACATCCGTATAAAGGGAACCACAACAGGTACAATCACAGATATAGATGGCAACTTCAGTATTGAAGCCGAACCACAATCTGTTATCGAAGTTTCCTACATTGGTTACCTCACACAAGAAACGGTTATCAACAACCAAAAAAGTATCCGTTTTCTATTAAAAGAAGATACAAAAACTCTTGATGAAGTGGTAGTCATTGGATACGGTGTACAGAAAAAAGCAGACTTGACAGGATCTGTTGCAAACATTAACACAGAAAAACTAAATACACAAAGTAACGCCAACATCGGCCAGGCGCTGCAAGGCAAAATTGCAGGGGTAGACATCGTATCTCAAGGTGGTGCCCCAGGTTCGGGAACCCGTATCATGGTCCGCGGTATTGGTACGCTAAACAACGCCTCCCCTCTTTACATTGTCGATGGCATGTATATGAACAGTATTGATCATATCAACCCCAATGATATTGCCAGCATTGACGTATTGAAAGATGCCTCATCCGCAGCTATCTACGGTTCCCGTGCAGCCAACGGTGTTATCATTGTCACTACCAAAGAAGGAAGTAACACAGAAGGAAAACCTATCATTGATTTATCTGTCAACTTAGGTATATCAACTGCCAGCAAATTTCTTGATATGCTAGATGCCAAAGGATGGGCAGAAGTTACCACTATAGCCCGTCAAGCTATCGGCAAACCGGCATTAGACATGGCTACCGATCTGGCTAACAAACCAGACAATGACTGGCAAGACATCATGTTTCGCCCCGCACTGATGCAAAACTACAATTTGGCTGTAAAAGGTGGTGGAAAATATTCCACTTATTACACCGGCTTAGGTTATTTCAACCAAGACGGCATTGTAAAAGGTACCAATTACCAACGGTATAATATCCAATCCAAGAATGATTATAAAAGAGGGATATTCTCTGCTGGAACAAATCTCATTATTTCATTCAGTCATGACAAGCCCCTTCACCAGGAACTTCGAGGCGGCATGATTGGCACCATTCTGCAAAGTGTTCCTACTTTGGAAAAATATGATGATACTCGTGAAGGTGGATATGGTGGCACATATGGTGATGTGGTAAACATTCCTCACCCATTGGCCATTATTGATGACAACATCATGGACCGTTATAACGAAAATGTAAAAATATTCGCTAACTTGTATGCACAAATTGAACTTTTTAAAGGACTAAAATACAAACTGAATTTAACTCCAGACTTTTCTTTCGAAAGATATAAGAATTATCTCAATAAATATGATTTTGGATTAGCGACCAACAGCATCACCCAATTAACAGAAAGACAAAGAAGGAGACGTAATATACTTGTTGAAAATTTATTAACTTTCGACCGTACGTTCGGAGAGCATAAAATTTCAGCATTGGCAGGTTATACCTATCAAGACAGCAGATTCCGCCACATACAAGCCTATGGTGAAGGATTACCCCAGGGATTAGAAGAAATAGATGCAGCCACAACCAATCGCAGCAACGAAGGCAATTCATGGAGAAGTGTCCTTACCTCTATTCTCGGACGCGTATTCTATTCCTACCAAAATAAATACTTATTCACCGCCACTATCCGCCGGGACGGTTCCTCCAAATTCGGTAAGAACAATCGATATGGTTACTTCCCCTCTTTTTCATTAGGATGGAATGTGGCCGAAGAAAAGTTCATGGAAAACGTGCATTGGCTTGATCAGCTAAAGCTTCGTGGCGGATATGGCGTTTTAGGAAATCAAGAAATCGATAACTATCAATATTCCTCCACCATCACTACCGGCATCAATTATCCCGATGGCAACGGTGGTCTGCTTCAAGGAGCATTTCCTAAAAATTTTGCCAATCCGGATATAAAATGGGAAGAAACCGCTATGACTAATGTCGGCATTGATTTTATGGCTTTTAATAACCGACTAAGCTTAACAGCAGACTATTATGTGAAAAATACAAAAGATATCTTGCTGACCGTTCCTATTCCTATCTCTTCCGGTGGTGCGAATGACCCTATACGCAATGCGGGCAAGATACGTAACAATGGCTTTGAATTCAATTTAGGATGGATGGACCAACCCAATCCGGATATTTCGTATGGCATCAACTTAATTGGGTCTTTCAATAAAAACAAAGTAATAGCCATGGGAAGTGAAAGCGGATCTATCAAAGGCGGTTCTACCAACCAAAACATCACTACCAGTGAAACCAAAGCCGGATATCCTATTGGAGGTTATTGGCTTATCTCTACAGCCGGATATTTCAATAGTCAGGAAGAAGTAGACGCATATGCCAAAGACGGTAAAAAAATACAACCAGCCGCCGAACCGGGTGATATAAAATTTGTAGATGCCAACAACGATGGCGTTATCAATGACGACGACCGTGTATTTCAAGGCAGTCCTTTTCCCGATTTTACTTTCGCGCTGAATGGTAATATGAGATACAAAAATTTCGACTTATCAATCGGACTGCAAGGAGTGTTAGGAAATAAAATTTATAATGCAACCCGTCAGACATTAGAAGATGTAACCAAAGGTTCCAATTTTCTGGCAAGTTGCCTGGATTATTGGACTCCTGAAAACAAAAATGCCTCCCATCCACGTCTGACATGGGATGATCCTAACCGTAATACCCGTGCAGAATCCGACCGTTATCTTGAAAATGGTTCTTATTTGCGTCTCCGCAGTGTTCAATTAGGTTATACATTTCCTCAGACATGGTTTAAAGGTGCCATACAGCATGCCCGTGTGTATATTAACGCTGAAAACTTATTTACTATCACCAGTTACAGCGGATATTCACCGGATGTCAATGCAGACAATGCCAATTATCGGGGATTTGATAATTTTATTTACCCGACTAACCGTACTTTCATGTTAGGACTAAATGTAACATTCTAAAAATAAACATCTTATGAAAACATATATTAAAACGACATTGACCATATTGATTTCAGGCATGCTATTCAGTTCCTGCGAAGATCAATTAAACCAGGCCAATCCCAACCAAGCAACAGAAGATACTTTTTGGAAAGATGAAACCGATTTCAATCTGGCCTTGACCTCTTGCTATACTCCACTGAAGAATGCCCTAAACGGCGGTTATTATGGAACTCGCGGTGTAATGCTGAGAATAGCCCGAGCCGATGAAGTCGACTTCCGCAACGATATTTCGGATGTATATACAGTAAACCGTTTTACTAATAGTAATACAAACTCACTGACACAAGGCATGTTCTATCAATTTTACAATGCCTTGTACCGTACCAACTCCATTATGCAAAAACTGGAAGAAAAGAAAGAACAATTTTCTACCGATTTTCAAAATTCGGTAAAAGGAGAATGTCTTTTCATACGTGGCTTCTATTTATTCCAGTTAGCCAAAGAGTTTAAAGACGCCCCTCTCCGCCTGACAGCCTCCCAATCTCCCTCGACTTTCCCTTTAGCAAAATCATCACAAGCTGATATATGGGCACAAGCCAAAGAAGATTTAAAAACCGCTGCTTCCCTATTGCCCATAACGAATAAAATAGGAAAGCCTACACAAGGAGCCGCTTATGCCGCTTTGGGTAAAATATATGTCTATGAAGAAAATTGGCAAGAAGCGATAAACGTCCTCGAGCCTCTGACGCAGAATCCTTACACCTACAAACTAGTAGAGGACTTTAATTGGAATTTTGATGACACTCATGAAAACAATGCCGAAAGTATTTTCGAGTTATTGATAGAAGATGTGGGTGGAACAGATCTTTGGGGAGATGGAGAAAATATCAATTCCACCCAATCCAATACCCGCCCTAAAGAATATGCCGCTGCTGAAGTCGGAGGATGGTATGAAGCAAATCCTACCCAGCAAATTATGGATATCTTCTGGAAGGAAACAGAACTGGAAGACTCAAAAAGATGAACCGGCACCTCCCAAGTCATTCATCAATGAAAGAGCCATCCGCTATGCCGATGTATTATTGATGCTGGCAGAAGCCTATATGAACAAAGGGGCTTTAGACACATCTATCGGATATATTAATCAAATCCGCCGACGCGCCAACCTGAATGACTATAGCGGCCCAATAACCAAAGAAGGGGTTTTTGAAGATCTGGTACACCAACGCGCCATTGAATTCTTTGTGGAAGGCGAACGTTTCTACGATTTACGCAGATGGGGATTGTTAGAGCAGACATTAAAAACTTGTGATGATACCCGCTATAAAAACTATCAGACTGGCAAATCCGGTAATATCAATAAGTTCAACTACTTCCCGATACCAGCCAAAGAACTTGACACCAATCCACTTTGTACGCCTAGTGAAGGATGGTAAATCAACAGGTATTAGCTTATATATAACATCAGTAAATTAGTTCTGGGGCTGATTGTTCTTCAAGCAACATTCAGCCTCTCTTTCTCTTCACACTAACCATGAAACGTATCCTTTTATTTGTTTGCATACAATTTTTCTTATTGGCATCTTTTGCCGGAGAAACCATAAATTTCTGTAAAGGCTGGAAATTCCATCTAGGAGATGCAGGCAAAGGAGCCTCTTCTTCCTCATATAACGATTCTCAATGGCGCATATTGAATATTCCTCATGACTGGAGCATAGAAGGCACTTATAAACAATTTGAAAACGGAACCGACTGGCAAAGCGGCTTCCTGCCTGCCGGAATAAGCTGGTATCGAAAAACTTTTACCATTCCTTCCAAATGGAAAAATAAAAAAGTACAAATCCTATTTGAGGGCGTATATCTGAACAGCGAAGTATGGATAAACGGTCATTGGCTGGGCAAACGTCCTAATGGGTATATCAGCTTTGTATATGATTTAACTCCATATTTGCAAGAAGGCAAGAACCAAATCGCTGTAAAAGTAGATCACAGCAAAGCATTAACCGGACGTTGGTATACAGGATCAGGAATATATCGTCCTGTATACCTGCTGGTCAGTAACCCCACCCACATTCCTTATTCCGGAATCCATTTCAGATCCAAGCTACAAAATAAGCAATCTGCCACCTACACCCTATCTATAGAAATTGAAACACAGGAGAAAAAGCCAATCAAAGTAAAAACATATCTACAAGCTCCCAACGGTAGCATAGCCGATACTTCTGAAAAAATATTTGTCTCATCTGCAGATTCTCTTTGCTTCCTGTCAGGGAGCATCAGGAAACCATTATTATGGTCGCCTGATTCTCCTAACGTCTATACACTTATATGCCAACTGACAAGAGATAACAAGATACTAGATGAATGTAGATTACCTGTAGGCTTCCGTCAATTAGAATTCAACCCGGTCAGCGGATTCCTGCTCAATGGCAAATCACTAAAGATAAAAGGAGTATGCGATCATCATACAGCCGGTGCTGTAGGAGCCGCCGTACCCGACGACCTACTTCATTATCGTCTCAAATTATTGAAAGATATGGGATGTAATGCGATACGCACCAGTCATAATCCCTTCTCTCCTGCTTTCTATAATTTATGCGATACGATGGGAATCATGGTACTAAACGAAGGATTGGACGGATGGAATCAACCTAAAGCCGCCGATGACTATGGAAATTACTTTGATGAATGGTGGCAAAAAGATATGACTGATTTCATAAAACGAGACCGTAACCATCCCTCTATCATTATGTGGAGTATCGGCAACGAAGTAACGGGAGCTACCCCCGAAATCCAACACAACCTAGTCAGCCTATTTCACCAACTGGACCCTGACCGCCCTGTCACTCAAGGAGGAACTGATCCTACTAGAGGTATGAAGACCGATTATCAAAAAAAATTCAACTATCTAGACATTATCGGCTTCAATGGAAATGGAGAAGAAATAGGAGAACTAGAACACTTCCACAAAAACTACCCAACACTTTGTGCCATTGCTACAGAGGTACCCCACACTTATCAAACCCGTGGCGTATACCGAAGCCAGACACAATGGAGAAGACGGGATTTCCCCGCTCCTTGGGAAAAAGGAAACATAAACTGGGAACAATTTAAACATCGGGTCTTTCCTATACCTGACCTGACGGAAAAAGAATGCTTCCCCGAAGAATCCGATTATCCCTATTATCAATCGTCCTACGACAATGCTTCTGTACGTATCAGCGCCCGTAAATCATGGCAACGCACCTGTTCTTTCCCTTGGTTAATGGGAGAATTCCGATGGGGCAGTTTTGACTATTTAGGTGAAGCCGAATGGCCTCAACGATGTGGCAATTTCGGTATTATCGACATAGCTGCCATTCCGAAAGACGCCTATTTCCTCTACCAAAGTTTATGGACCGACAAACCAATGGTACACCTTCTTCCGCATTGGACGCATCCGGGAAAAGAAGGAAAAACAATTCCCGTAGTCATTTATACCAACTGTGATGCAGTAGAGTTATTTATAAATAATGTATCTTTGGGCAGTAAACCTTATACAGGGGAGCAACTGATATGGTTAGTTTCATACGCATAGAGATCGACATAACAGATAAAAACGGAATTCCTTGTCCTTATGCCTCCAATGAACTCAGTTTCCACGTAAGTGGACCACTCCGGCTATTAGGGGTAGACAACGGAAACCCTACAGATATGTTTCCATACCAACAGCCCCACTGCCGTTGCTTTCGGGGAAAATGTGTAGTATTATTACAATCTGACGAAGAAAAAGGAAAAGGAACCCTGACTGTACAAGGAACAAAATTAGTAGAAAAAAAATTAATCATCGAAGTGATATGAAAAAAATTCTTTTATTACTCTGTTTATGCTTATTCATAGAAGAGGTTGCTTCTCGAGAATTAGACAAGACATTCCAGTTGCTTCCACAACCACAATCCATAGAACTGACTTCTGGAAAAGGAATCAATTATTGGGAGCTGTATATCAGCCAGAACCATGACAGGTATCTTCTACGGTTGCCAAACTTTAGAACAATTAATGGAAGACAGCCGGGATTTCAACATACTTATTCCAGCCATGCTAATCATCGATTATCCGGCCATTTCCTATCGGGCCGTGCACTTTGATGTAAAACATCATTTAGACCGCATGGAGTATTATTATCAGGAAATAGACAAACTGGCCCGATACAAAATAAACGCAGTTATTTGGGAGCTGGAAGATAAACTGCGTTATACCCGACGCCCCGAAATAGGTGCCCCCAATGCCATCAGCAAGCAGGAAATGCAAGCCTTATGCCGCTATGCCAAAGAACGGAATATTGAAATAACCCCCTTGGTCCAAGGTTTGGGACATGCCGGTTTTATTTTAAAACATCATTGGGAACTACGTGAAAACCCCGACAGCGACTGGGAGTTTTGCCCATCTGACCCTCGTACCTATGATTTGCAATTCGACCTTTACCGGGATGCTATCGAAGCCATGCCTTACAGCAAATACTTACATATAGGAGGAGATGAAATTACCGCCATAGGCATAGACCAACGCTGTAAAGCCACCGGAAAAACTCCATTTGAACTACAAATGATCTGGTTGAAAAAAGTATGCGATTTCGCAACAGCTCACAACCGCATTCCTATTTTCTGGGATGATATGCCATTAAAATACGGCGGTGTATGGGATTTGGTCAACAGTAATGAAACCCAGGATGAAATAGCAGCAAAATGGAACGATAAAAAATTGAATGAAAGCATCAAATTATTCCCCAAAGAATGTGTGTATATGCGATGGAACTACAAAGATGCCACCCAACCGGGGCATCAACGCATTTTACAATGGTATCATGACAAAGGACTGAAAGTAATGGGAGCTACCGCTGCTTCGTGTGGCAGTTCTCCATTTATACCGCGTGAAAATTCACTGGCCGGCTATATCAAAGGATTCAGCAAATTAGTTGCTCAAAATCAACTGGAAGGAATTTTGGCCACAGCATGGGATGATGGTTCCCCACACTCTGAAACGGTGTGGCGTGGATACATCGCACAGGGAGAATATGGCTGGAACCCAACAGCACGGACAGTCGAAGCCTTCAAAGCCGCACATGCCCAACGAGAATTTGGCTTTCATCCAAATGACAACCATATGGCTTTTCTGGATGAACTGGAACAAGAAGCATTTTTCTTTGATGATGCCCTGGTCAATTCGGGAAGGCGCAATCCGGCATGGGGAACTACTGATTTTACTTTAATCAGCCTACCGGATCCAGACGCACCGGGAGCATGGAGCCGTACCTACCAACAAAAAATAGCCCAAGCAAAGGTGGAACAAAAACGATATGAAAAAATATGCCAAGGCATAAAAGAGGCTAAACAACATGCTTTACGCAACCGCTATACATTAGAGGTATACGAACAGACAAATCACTTGTTCAACTTCCCTGTCCGTCTGATTCTAGCCTTGCACAACTATGATATCACTATACATGAACAAGACAAACAGACAGCATTGCAACAAATAAATGAAGTGTGCAATGACTTTCAGACCATGAGAAAACAATTGGAAGAGACCTATTCACAGACCCGTTTTATGGAACAACCTGACGGTTACATTGCTGACCAAAACCACCACAACCATCTTGCCGCCAAAACCAACAACAGCGACTGGTGGTATTATTATGAAATTCCAATGATAAGGAAGACAAGAACATGGATGAACTCTCAGACCGCCCGACAGAAAAACATTCCATAAGAAACAACGAATGAAACTTTAATATAAAAAATAATATGAACCTTATAATACAACACTACTTTATGAAACAACATTTTTTATCTTATCTCATCGCCCTGCTGCTATTTCCTCTCTATGAGATGCAAGCAGCCTTACTGCCGGTTTCTATGAACTGGCAAACTCCGGACGTGAAGTATATTCCATGAATCCGGCATGGCGATTCCACAAAGGAACCGCTACAGGTGCGGAAACCACCGACTTTAATGACCAGGACTGGAAAGTGGTTTCCCTGCCCGACGGAATTGAATATGTACCGACTGAGGCCAGTGGATGTATCAACTATCAAGGTGAGGTATGGTACCGCAAACATTTCACTCCGGCAAATGAATTGAAAGGCAAAAAACTTTTCCTGCATTTCGAAGCTATCATGGGAAAAAGCAAAGTTTTTGTAAACGGCAATTTATTGACCGAACACTTTGGCGGATACCTGCCTGTAGTCATTGATGTCACCGATGCACTGAATTGGGGGACAGACAATGTGATAGCTGTATGGGCAGACAACAGCAATGACCCCAGTTATCCTCCCGGCAAAGCACAGGATGTACTGGATTATACTTATTTTGGCGGCATCTATCGTGACTGCTGGCTCATAGCCCATCGTCCGGTTTTCATCACCGATCCCAATTTCGAAAACGAAATGGCAGGCGGCGGGCTTTTCGTGGCATACGACAAAGTTTCCGACACTTCCGCAGAAATAATCCTGAAAGCCCATATACGTAATGACAGTAAAAAGAACTTCAA
>PPYF01158524.1_pt1 | contig 11662 bp, 9 predicted proteins | sample 1559871 | NCBI WGS metagenome assembly PPYF01 (sample SAMN08240021, study PRJNA423297) | Human gut metagenome, whole genome shotgun sequencing project. | reverse complement strand
GCTGGCAGCGGCGCTGGTCGGTACCGGTTCATCGGTCTTTCATCCGGAATCTTCTCGCGTGGCCCGTATGGTTTCCGGCGGGCGTCATGGCCTGGCGCAATCTATCTTTCAGGTCGGCGGCAACTTTGGCAGTTCCCTGGGCCCCTTGCTGGCGGCGGTGATTATCGCGCCTTATGGCAAAGGCAACGTTGCCTGGTTTGTGCTTGCGGCACTGCTGGCGATCGTGGTGTTGGCGCAAATCAGCCGTTGGTACTCGGCACAGCACCGAATGAATAAAGGAAAACCCAAAGCGACGATTATCAATCCACTGCCGCGCAATAAAGTTGTTCTGGCGGTCAGCATTCTGTTAATCCTCATTTTCTCGAAATATTTCTATATGGCGAGCATCAGCAGCTATTACACCTTTTATCTGATGCAAAAATTCGGATTATCTATCCAGAATGCTCAGCTTCATTTGTTTGCCTTCCTGTTTGCCGTTGCGGCAGGTACGGTGATTGGCGGGCCTGTAGGGGATAAAATTGGACGGAAATATGTGATTTGGGGCTCTATCCTCGGCGTTGCGCCGTTTACGCTGATTTTACCCTACGCCAGCCTGCACTGGACGGGGGTTTTAACGGTGATTATTGGATTTATCCTCGCTTCAGCATTCTCTGCCATTCTGGTCTACGCCCAGGAGCTGCTTCCGGGACGTATCGGTATGGTTTCTGGACTGTTTTTCGGTTTTGCTTTCGGCATGGGAGGTCTGGGGGCGGCAGTTCTGGGGCTTATCGCCGACCACACCAGCATAGAGTTAGTCTATAAAATCTGTGCTTTCCTGCCACTATTGGGGATGTTGACCATATTCCTGCCTGATAACCGGCATAAAGACTGATTTCATTGCAGCCAAAGGCAAACTTTGGCTGCATCGTTTTACAGTCGCCATAAGCCTTTCCTCTGTTAAACCGCCTTCTGTTTTCCGATCCGTGCTTTTTTTGCAGCTAATTCCATTTTTCTGCAAAATTCAACAATTATTCATAAACATCATCAATGAAATTGTCATAAACTATTACCTGTAATTTTGGTTTTCCCGGCCAAAAATGGACAATAACCACCAGGAAAAGGAGACGGAATGCATCACGCCACCCCGCTTATCACCACCATTGTTGGCGGCCTTGTGCTCGCCTTTATCCTCGGCATGCTGGCCAATAAACTACGTATTTCTCCTCTGGTGGGATATCTGTTAGCGGGTGTGCTGGCAGGACCATTCACTCCGGGCTTTGTTGCCGATACCAAGCTTGCGCCGGAACTGGCTGAACTGGGCGTCATTCTGTTGATGTTTGGCGTCGGTCTGCACTTTTCGCTGAAGGATTTGATGGCGGTAAAGGCCATCGCCATTCCCGGTGCGATCGCCCAGATAGCCGTGGCGACGCTGCTGGGTATGGCGCTCTCCGCCGTGCTGGGCTGGTCGTTAATGACCGGTATCGTGTTCGGCTTATGTCTTTCCACCGCCAGTACCGTGGTGTTACTGCGCGCACTTGAAGAACGGCAATTAATTGACAGTCAGCGTGGGCAAATCGCCATCGGTTGGTTGATTGTGGAAGACCTGGTGATGGTCCTGACACTGGTATTGCTACCCGCGGTAGCAGGAATGATGGAACAGGGCGATGTGGGCTTTGCCACTCTTGCAGTCGATATGGGGATCACCATCGGCAAGGTGATCGCATTTATCGCCATTATGATGCTGGTAGGTCGCCGTCTGGTGCCGTGGATTATGGCACGCAGCGCAGCAACCGGTTCCCGCGAGCTGTTTACCCTGTCGGTGCTGGCGCTGGCGTTAGGGATTGCCTTTGGTGCGGTAGAGCTGTTTGATGTCTCCTTTGCACTCGGTGCGTTCTTTGCCGGGATGGTACTGAACGAGTCTGAACTGAGTCACCGTGCCGCCCACGATACACTGCCATTGCGCGATGCGTTCGCGGTGCTGTTTTTTGTCTCCGTCGGGATGTTGTTTGATCCGTTAATTCTGATTCAGCAACCGCTGGCAGTACTGGCGACGCTGGCAATTATTCTGTTTGGTAAATCGGTCGCGGCCCTGTTCCTTGTGCGTTTGTTTGGTCACTCCCAGCGCACGGCGTTAACCATCGCCGCCAGCCTGGCGCAGATTGGTGAGTTCGCGTTTATCCTGGCGGGACTAGGAATGGCATTGAATTTACTGCCGCAGGCCGGACAAAACCTGGTACTGGCAGGGGCGATCCTGTCGATTATGCTCAACCCGGTACTGTTCGCACTACTGGAGAAATATCTGGCGAAGACCGAAACGCTGGAAGAGCAGACGCTGGAAGAGGCAATCGAAGAAGAGAAGCAGATCCCAGTGGATATTTGCAACCATGCGCTACTGGTGGGTTACGGTCGTGTAGGCAGCCTGCTGGGGGAGAAATTGCTCGCCTCTGATATTCCGCTGGTGGTGATTGAGACGTCACGAACCCGTGTTGATGAGCTGCGCGAGCGCGGGGTCCGCGCAGTATTGGGCAATGCGGCGAACGAAGAAATTATGCAACTGGCGCATCTGGAATGTGCAAAATGGCTGATCCTGACGATTCCCAACGGCTATGAAGCGGGCGAGATTGTGGCATCTGCCCGCGCGAAAAATCCGGATATTGAGATTATTGCCCGCGCCCATTATGACGATGAAGTGGCGTATATCACCGAACGTGGTGCGAATCAGGTAGTGATGGGTGAGCGTGAAATTGCCCGTACTATGCTGGAACTGCTGGAAACGCCACCGGCGGGTGAGGTGGTGACAGGGTAAACGGTGGTTGCCGGATAATAGGCGCGGATATGTAGGCCTGATAAGACGCGCCAGCGTCGCATCAGGCATTGAAAGCAAAATGCCAGATGCGGCGTGAACGCCTTATCTGGCCTACGAACCGACGATAACTTAACGATCCCAGTAAGACTCTTCCAGGCTGTCTTCACGCTCCGGCAAGCCGCGCGTTAAACGAGGTGAATGCTGGTTCAGTACCTGATAGCTCACACGGTTAGCATATTTACACACCTGCGCTAACGATGAATAAGTTAACCAGGTGAATTTATGTTTGCTGGAGTTTGGTACGTTGCTACGGTGGTAGCTGTTGGCGGTAATGTCATGCAGCAACGCTGCCAGTGCGCCATCCCCTGCTCCATTAGTGTTCATGATTTTTTCCGGCCCGCCCATGTACGGCGCAATGTGCGAATAGACACGCAGCGGATTCTGGCAATCCTTGTGGCGCATGGCGCGGCTAAACTCATACTGGTTAAATTCCGCTATAGCACCCGGCAGCAGCGGATGCTGGGTTTTACGTTTCGCTTCGTCTTCGGTAAAGCCTGCCATATACAAGCCGATTGGCCCGGCGGTGCACAGCACCAGATCTACCCAGTCCAGCGCCTTGTCAGATGCCAACAACGGATCGCTTTCTCCGGTCAACGCTTCGGCTTCATCTTCGTTCATCGCAAGGATAGAGACGTGGTCTTTGAGGAATTGCTGCCACCACTGCGGATTCTCGGCAATGACAAACTTGGTGCCCAGCGTCAGCACCACCGGTACGTTATATTTCTTCGCGTACTCAATGGCTTTCATGGTTGCTTCCGGCATGGGTTCACCCGGCTTGCAACGCACCAGATAAGAGGTGAGAACCAGTGCCGAGGCTCCGGCAATCACATCTTCCGGAATACTTTCAGCCCGCAGCTGGTTCATGTGGCCGGGGCTGATAGCAAAGGTACGTTCCCCGGACTCGCCAATCAGCGTAAAGCAACGACCAATTGGGCCATCCACGCCTTGTAGATAGTTAAGATCGGTACGGCTGGAGGTGTTACACAGGTAACGATAGGCATAGCTGCCAATTTCAATATTGCTGCACATGACGCCCAGCAGCACCGAACGGTCGTCCGCGAGCACCGAGTAGTTGTGCATGGTGTTACCAATGGTGCCACCCGCAAACTGATGGGTAATCAGGTTTTTCTGTTTTAGTTCCTGATAAAGCGCTTCGGCAACGTCATCCTCAATCACCAATGAATGCCCGGCGCTTAATCCATAACGCTCAATGAATTCATCATCCACTTTCGCTTCAATATCGACCAGCGTTTGATCGATACCCACTACCCAGGCGGCGCTGGTTTCGTTTTCTGGCTGGAATTGCTGAAGCAGCGGATCGCGTGCATTTACGGGGAAGTAATGTTTGGATTTACGTTTACCGGGAAATTTCATGGTTGTTTTTACGGGTGGTTAACTGAGCGGCGAATGTTAACACAATCTGACGGGAGCGCGCGAGACGCAGCCAGTTTCAATATCAGCAGGCGGGATCGCATTTTCATGGCAGTGGTTCCTTACAATGACGTAATTTGAAAGGAGTTTTTGCATGAAGCCGGAAAACAAATTACCCGTTCTGGACCTTATCTCTGCTGAAATGAAGACCGTTGTGAATACTCTTCAGCCGGATTTACCGCCCTGGCCTGCAACGGGAACGATTGCTGAGCAACGACAGTATTACACGCTTGAGCGCCGATTCTGGAATGTGGGCGCTCCAGAAATGGCAACCAGAGCTTACAGGGTTCCAACAAAATATGGGCAGGTGAAAACACGTATCTTTTATCCGCAGCCAGATAGGCCGGCGACGCTATTTTATTTGCATGGAGGCGGTTTTATTCTCGGCAATCTCGATACCCACGATCGCATCATGCGCCTGCTGGCAAGCTACAGCCAATGTACGGTGATTGGCATTGATTACACCCTTTCACCTGAAGCGCGTTTTCCGCAAGCGATAGAGGAAATTGTGGCTGCCTGTTGTTATTTCCACCAGCAGGCGGAGGATTATCAAATCAATATGTCCCGCATTGGTTTTGCTGGTGATTCCGCAGGTGCCATGCTGGCGCTCGCCAGTGCGTTGTGGTTGCGCGATAAACAGATCGATTGCGGTAAAGTTGCGGGCGTTTTGCTGTGGTATGGGCTTTACGGATTACGGGATTCCGTGACTCGTCGTCTGTTGGGTGGTGTCTGGGATGGCTTAACGCAACAGGATTTGCAGATGTATGAAGAGGCGTATTTAAGCAACGACGCGGACCGCGAGTCGCCATATTACTGCCTGTTTAATAATGATCTCACTCGCGAAGTTCCGCCCTGTTTTATTGCCGGGGCGGAGTTCGATCCACTGCTGGATGACAGCCGTCTGCTTTACCAGACGTTAGCGGCACACCAGCAACCTTGTGAGTTCAAACTCTACTCCGGTATGCTGCACGCCTTTTTGCATTATTCACGGATGATGAAAACCGCCGACGATGCTCTACGCGACGGTGCTCGATTCTTTAGCGATAGGCTGCAACAAGATTAGCCATCATTTCGATATGCTCCGGCGTGGCATTAAGCGCCGGAATATATTCGTATTTTTTCCCGCCAGCGCCGAGGAAGACTTCACGGTTTTGCTCGGCAATCTCTTCCAGCGTCTCCAGACAATCCGCAGCAAAGCCCGGGCACATCACCTGAATATGACCCACGCCTTTTTCTCCGAGCATTTTCAGCGTTTCGTCGGTATAAGGCATCAGCCAGGGTTCCCGACCAAAGCGCGACTGAAAGGTCATCATCACTTTTTCCGGTGCCATCTCCAGTGCGGAAGCGAGTTCGCGAGTTGTTGTGCGGCAACGTTGCGGGTAATCATCGCCTTCATCTGCATAACGCTGGGGAATGCCATGATAAGAGAGCAACAGCAGATCCGGTTCGCCATGTTTGGCAAAAGAAGCACGTACGCTGTTCGCCAGTGCATTAATATAATCGTGGTTATCGGCGTAATCACGAATAAACGATATCCCCGGAATGCTACGTTTGCGCGCCAGAATGCGTGCCAGTTCATCCCATACCGCACCGACCGTTGAACAGGAGTATTGCGGATAAAGCGGCAGCACCACAATATGATCTACATGCTCTGCCAGAAGTTCATCTACGGCGCTTTCCAGTGATGGCGAGCCGTAGCTCATTCCCAGCGCCACGGGCGTCTCCGGTAAACGTTGCGCCAGCGCCTGCTGTTGCTGGCGGCTGTAAACCATCAGCGGCGAGCCACCTTCCATCCAGACAGAGGCATACAGCTTCGCCACACGCGGCGAACGCAGCGGCAAAATCACGCCGCGCAGCAACGGCCACCATAACAACCGTGAGGTATCAACCACGCGTCTGTCGCTTAAAAATTGTTTCAGATAGCGTTTTACCGCTTCAGGTGTGGGGGCATCAGGCGTACCCAGGTTTGCCAGCAGGATACCGGTTTTAGTTTGACGCATTACCGCCTCTTATCGATTCAACTTGTTGATAATTGTAGCGGAAAAGTGAAGAAGAAGAACTAATTGCTGTAAGAGGTATTGCCTGAGGAGGATGAGCAGACCTGCCCGAGAGCAGATCTGCGGCGGCTTGATTAGCCGAGAATTTTTTCCAGAGCTGCGCGAACTTCAGCCACCGGCTTGGTGCCGTCAACTTTCGCGTATTTGGTGTTACCCGCTTCCGCTTCTTTGGAGTAGTAGCCGATCAGCGGTGCAGTCATCTGATGGTATTCAACCAGACGTTTACGTACGGTCTCTTCCTGATCGTCTTTACGGGTAGTCAGCTCTTCACCGGTAACGTCGTCTTTGCCTTCTACTTTCGGCGGATTGAATTTAACGTGATAAACACGACCAGACGGCGCGTGAACGCGGCGGCCTACGATACGGTCAACAATCAGTTCGTCCGGTACGTCGAATTCCAGAACGTAATCAACATTGATGCCCGCTTCTTTCATCGCGTCTGCCTGCGGAATGGTACGCGGGAAGCCGTCCAACAGGAAACCGTTGCGGCAGTCTTCCTGAGCAATGCGCTCTTTAACCAGCGCGATCACCAGTTCGTCGGTGACCAGTTTGCCAGCATCCATAATGTCCTTTGCTTGTTTACCCAGCTCGGAGCCAGATTTGACCGCAGCACGCAGCATATCGCCAGTGGAGATTTGCGGAATACCATATTTCTCCATGATGAACTGAGCCTGAGTCCCTTTCCCCGCGCCCGGAGCGCCAAGCAGAATGATACGCATTGCGAAAATCCCCTTAAAATGTGTCGAATTTTTTGAAAAAGCGATAAACGATACCACCAACAGGCGATTGCCTCAAGAAAGGCACCTGAGGCTGAAACGGTTAATGGCAAGATAATTTGCGGAAAGTGCAGATGAAGAAAAGAAAAATGCCGGATGACACGAAGGTCATCCGGCATGACATCAGGAAACCAGCAGCTGGTTCATACGACGAATAAACAGGTTCGGATCTTCCAGCGTACCGCGTTCTGCCAGCAGCGCCTGATCCAGCAGCAGTTCTACCCACTCGCTGAACTTCGCTTCATCTTCAGTATCCGCCGCACGTTTCACCAGTACGTGATCCGGGTTCAGTTCGAAGATGTATTTCACTTCTGGCACTTTCTGGCCCGCCGCAGCGAACAGTTTCGCCATCTGAGTGCTCATTTCGTCCGCGTCGGTCGAAACGATCGCTGGCGTATCGGTCAGACGGTGAGTCAGACGGACATCTTTCACGCGCTCGCCGAGCAGGGCTTTCACACGGTCGATGAACGGAGTCAGTGCTTTCTCCGCTTCTTTCGCGCTCTCATCAACTTCGTCAGCCAGTTTTTCCAGCGACTCGTCAACTTTAGACACCGACTGGAACGGTTTACCGTCGAACTCAGTCAGATAGTTCATCATCCACTCATCGATGCGGTCGGAAAGCAGCAGAACTTCGATGCCTTTCTTACGCAGCAGTTCCAGGTGCGGGCTGCTCTTCGCTGCCGCATAGCTGTCTGCGGTGATGTAGTAGATTTTCTCCTGCCCTTCTTTCATGCGGGAAACGTAGTCTTCCAGAGATACGGTCTGCGCAGAAGAATCGGTATGGGTAGAAGCAAAACGCAGCAATTTGGCGATCGCTTCCTGGTTAGCGAAATCTTCCGCCGGACCTTCTTTCAGTACCAGGCCAAACTGTTGCCAGAAGGTCTGGTATTTTTCCGCGTCGTCTTTCGCCAGTTTTTCCAGCATTTGCAGCACACGCTTGGTCAGCGCATTGCGCAGGTTACGCGTTACCGTGCTGTCCTGGAGGATTTCACGGGAAACGTTCAGCGGCAGATCGCTGGAGTCAATCAGACCACGCACGAAGCGCAGATAGTTCGGCATGAACTGTTCTGCGTCGTCCATGATGAACACACGCTGGACGTACAGTTTCAGGCCGTGTTTATGATCGCGGTTCCACATATCCCACGGAGCCTGGGACGGAATGTACAGCAGGCTGGTGTACTCCTGCTTACCTTCAACGCGGTTGTGGCTCCAGGTCAGCGGATCGTTAAAGTCGTGGGCGATGTGTTTGTAGAACTCTTTGTACTCTTCATCGGTGATTTCCGACTTGTTACGAGTCCACAGCGCCTGCGCTTTGTTGATTTTCTCCCAGGAGATAATGGTTTCGCCGTCTTTCTCTTCGCGTTTTTCGATCTCTACCGGCAGCGCGATATGGTCGGAATATTTGCTGATGATGGAACGCACACGCCAGTCATCGAGGAACTCGTCTTCGCCTTCACGCAGATGCAGGGTGATTTCAGTACCACGATCTTCTTTAGTGATGTCGGCAACGGTGTATTCACCTTCGCCAGCCGATTCCCAGAAGACGCCGTTTTCTGGTTTTTCGCCTGCGGTCAGAGCCCAGGGATTCGAGGAATGATTTGGTGCCGGATTTAGCGATAGTCCCCAGATGGTCAATCACTTCGTCGCGGGTCATCCCCACGCCGTTATCGGAGATGGTCAGCGTGCGCTTGTCTTTATCGAAAGAGACACGAACGCGTAGTTCACCATCACCTTCGTACAGGTCCGGGTTAGAAAGCGCGCGGAAACGCAGCTTGTCCGCCGCATCGGAGGCGTTAGAGATAAGCTCACGCAGGAAGATTTCTTTATTGGAATAGAGAGAATGGATCATCAGGTGCAGAAGCTGTTTCACTTCTGACTGAAAACCACGAGTTTCTTGTCCTTTCATGTAGGTCTACCTCAATAATGCCATTTTAAGGTTAAAAACAGGATGAGGGAGAGATGGGGACAAGGGAGAATAATTTCAAGCGAGAGCAGGTGATCCTGCTCTCGTTTGCTTAAAAACGAATCTTATGACGCCCGGCAAGGGAGTGTGACAGCGTGGTGCCATCGACCATTTCCAGTTCGCCGCCAACCGGTACGCCATGAGCGATTCGGCTGGCTTCCACGTCATATTGCGCACAAAGCTCGGCAATGTAGTTAGCGGTAGCTTCACCTTCAACCGTGGGGTTGGTGGCGAGGATCACTTCAGTGATTTTTTCCTCTGCCAGACGCTGTTCCAGACGATCAAGCCCGATATCATCAGGACCGATGCCGTCCAGCGGTGACAGGTGCCCCATCAACACAAAATAACGGCCTGAAAACTGCCCCGTCTGCTCAATGGCGTAGATGTCCGCCGGACTCTCCACCACGCAGATTTGACCGTTTTCCTGACGACGCGGATTCGAACAGATGTTACAGACTTCCTGTTCGGTGAAGGTGCGGCAATCGGCGCAGTGACCGATTTCCGACATCGCCCGGGTGAGCGCCTGCGCCAGACGCATCCCGCCGCTACGATCGCGCTGAAGCAGCGTGAACGCCATACGCTGCGCCGACTTCGGGCCAACGCCCGGCAGACAGCGCAGTGCTTCCATAAGCTGTGTTAACAGCGGGCTGGTTTGCATCAGAACGGCATCTTAAAGCCAGGCGGCAGCTGCATTCCGGAGGATACAGAGGCCATTTTTTCTTTCTGCGTTTCTTCAATACGACGTGCTGCGTCGTTGAATGCTGCAGCCACCAGGTCTTCCAGCATCTCTTTGTCGTCTTCCAGCAGGCTCGGGTCGATCTCTACGCGACGGCAGTTGTGTGCACCGTTGATGGTCACTTTTACCAGACCTGCGCCAGATTCGCCGGTGACTTCCAGCTGCGCGATCTCTTCCTGCATTTTCTGCATTTTTTCTTGCATCTGCTGGGCTTGCTTCATCAGGTTACCCAGACCGCCTTTACCAAACATAGGTTTCTCTCTCAATCACGTTAAGGATGACGAACGTAAGCTGTGCTTACGATCAAATGGGGCGGATACTTTCTTCATCCAGCTCCGCATCGAAGAATCGACGCAGGGTCTGAATATTATTATCCGCAATAATGGACTCGCGCGCCTGCGCAAGTTTTTCTTCGTATATCGCCTGACGCCATTCCAGCGGCGTACGCACCGCGGGATTATCATCTTCAACGATAGTCAGTTCAACCGTTGAACCTTTTAACGTGCTCAACGCTTCAGCCAGTTTTTGCTGTGCGCCGCGGTTGTTCAAATGCCGCTGAGAGGAGCGCAAATGCAGACATACTGCGTTGTCGCTCTCCTCTTTCCAGGCATTTAACGCCACCTGTTCGACCAGTTTTGGTAGCGAAAGTTGACTCACCTGAGCCGCCCACGGGTCGCGCTCAATGGCTTCTGCCGCCAGCTTCGCCGCCAGTTCCGGCGTTTTTTCATGTTCCAGCGCTTTTTTCAGCGCCTTCGGCGTGGCGACCACTTCTTTTTGCTGCATCACTGGAGTGGTCGCCTTCCAGCGATACGCTTCTTTTTTGGCTGGCGCTTTTTCCAGCGCCGATGGCACCGGGCGCGCCTGAACGCGATCGGTGACCGAAGCCAGTCTTTCCAGCGCAGCGTTATTCACCGGCCGCGCGCGGGTAGCGGCTGCCGGTTCACTCTTTTTTGCTTTGGTTGCTCCCTGCACGCGCTGCAACTGCTGGCGCGCCGCCAGCACCTGGCTGGTGGTTTCCGGGAGCGGTACAGTCGGTGCCTGCTGCGGCGCTGATTGCGGTTGTGGCGGCACCTGGGTTGGCGTCATTACTGCCGTTGGCGCAACGGGCGCAAAGGACTGGCGTGGCACTTCTGGCTCAGGCAGAGGCATACGCGGATGGAACGCCAGCGCGCGCAGCAGCGTCATCTCAACACCCATACGGCGGTCTGGCGCATACGGTAATTCTTTGCGACCAATCAACAGCGTCTGATAGTAAAGCTGAATATCCGTCGGCGGTATGGTGCGCGCCAGTTCACGCATCCGCAGCTCAATGGCGGCCATGTCGTTGCCAAGAGCAGCAGGCGAAAGTTGTACCATCGCAATACGATGCAACAGACCGAGCATTTCCACCAGCAACGCTTCCCACTCGATACCACGGGCAGCAGCTTCATTAATTAGCGCCATTACGCGCTCGCCGTTGGCCTCGACCATCGCTTCAACCAGCGATAACGCCTGATCGTCGTCAAGCGTACCCAGCATCGCACTGACGGCCTGGGTTGAAACCTGGCCGTCACCGCTGGCAATCGCCTGGTCGGTCAGACTTAAGGCATCTCGCAGGCTGCCTTCAGCGGCGCGTGCCAACAATTGCAGCGCCCGCGGCTCGTGAGCGATATGTTCTTCGTTGAGGATGTGCTCAAGCTGATGGCGAATTTGCTCGACATCCAGCGCCTTGAGATGAAATTGCAGACAGCGTGACAAAATCGTCACCGGCAATTTCTGCGGATCGGTCGTCGCCAGCAAAAACTTAACGTGCTCTGGCGGCTCTTCAAGGGTTTTTAACAGTGCGTTAAAGCTGTGACGCGACAGCATATGCAC
>PPYF01307328.1_pt1 | contig 11663 bp, 8 predicted proteins | sample 1559871 | NCBI WGS metagenome assembly PPYF01 (sample SAMN08240021, study PRJNA423297) | Human gut metagenome, whole genome shotgun sequencing project. | reverse complement strand
AAAAAGAGGGTGCACCGACAAATCGGATGGACACACCCTCACAGGTAAAAACAAAGTTTCTAAAATACAATGAAAGCGTTCGAATTCAAGCCAAAGCTATACACGGCTTTAAAAAATTACTCGAAAGAACTCTTCATGGCAGACCTGATGGCCGGTATCATTGTGGGTATCGTTGCCTTGCCGCTTGCCATTGCGTTCGGTATTGCATCAGGCGTATCGCCCGAGAAAGGTATTATCACGGCAATCATCGCCGGTTTTATCATCTCCCTGTTAGGAGGAAGTAAAGTTCAGATCGGCGGCCCTACCGGTGCGTTCATCGTCATTATCTACGGCATTATCCAGCAATACGGAGAGGCCGGGCTGATTGTCGCCACACTGATGGCGGGTGTCATCCTCATTCTTCTGGGAGTATTCAAACTGGGGGCAGTCATTAAGTTTATCCCCTATCCTATTATCGTAGGCTTTACAAGCGGTATCGCCGTTACTATCTTCACCACCCAGATTGCGGATGTATTCGGATTGAATTTCGGCGGAGAGAAAGTTCCGGGAGACTTCATCGGGAAATGGCTGGTTTATTTCCGTCATTTCGATACCGTCAACTGGTGGAATACGGTTGTCAGCATCGCCAGCATCGTTATCATTGCCATCACTCCGAAATTTTCGAAGAAAATTCCAGGCTCGCTCATCGCCATTATCGTAGTGACCGTAGCCGTGTACCTGATGAAGATGTATGGCGGCATCGACTGCATCGACACTATCGGCGACCGTTTCAGCATCAAAGCCGAACTGCCCGATGCCGTAATGCCCGCGCTGGACTGGGGCGCCATTGCCCGCACAATGGCGAATATCAACAACGGCGGCAAATCGCCCGTGGCCGGTATAGTACATGCGGTGGTGCTGCTCCTGATTCTTCTGCTGCTGATGCCGCTGGCGCAATACATTCCGATGGGCTGCCTGGCAGGCGTACTGGTGGTTGTGTCCTATAATATGAGCGGCTGGCGCGTGTTCAAGGCATTGTTGAAGAATCCGAAATCGGACGTTACCGTGTTACTGATAACCTTCTTCCTGACAGTTATCTTCGACCTGACAGTTGTGCTCTCCGGCGTAAACACAAAGGTGCATCAGGTATTGGAAAAGGCGGATTTCTACACGCTTTTAGGCAAAGAGAATATCTGCCCCAACATCAACGTGGCACTGGAACGGGCACACAAATTGGTTGAATGACCCGGCAATTGCAAACCGCCTCTCTTTAATTACAGGAAAAGACAATCGTATCGTCATGGCAAAAAGAAAAAACAGCAAGAAGCAATCTCAAGGAGTGATTTACCTGATAGTGCTGGCATGTCTGGCACTCATCTGCCGTGAACCGATAGCCCATGCGCTGCAAGACAAGCTTCCTGTAATTAAAGAGAGGATAACGCAAAAAGCAACACCCGCCATCACCGGAAGCCCCCTGCTTCCCGCCCCCCTGAAAAACGTGCCCGAACAGATATTGCACCGCAAGGGCTATATCACTTCGTACAACCGCGAACACAAGATACCCAACTGGGTGGCATGGGAACTGACACCCGAAAAACTGATAGAGCGGGAAAGCCGTACCGACAAATTCCTGCCCGACCCCGACCTGCCCGAAAACCAGGCTGTGACTACCGACGACTATAAACGCTCCGGCATGGACCGCGGACACATGTGCCCCGCCGGCGACAACCGCTGGCACTGGAAAGCCATGCAGGAAAGTTTCTACATGACCAACATCTGCCCTCAAAACCACAATCTGAACCGGGGCGACTGGAAAGAACTGGAAGATGCCTGCCGCCTGTGGACAAAAAAAGAAGGAAAGCTATACATCGTATGCGGTCCTGTCCTTTACCGGCAAAAACACCGTACCATAGGCAGGAAACACAAAGTTACCGTGCCTGAAGCTTTCTTCAAAGTCATACTCAGTACCCGCAACGGGCATCCTAAGGCCATTGGCTTTATCTTTAAAAATTTATCAGGAAATCATCCGTTAAAAAACTATGTCAACAGCGTGGATGAAGTGGAACGCATCACTGGCATCGACTTTTTTCCTGCTCTGCCGGATGATGTTGAGAAAAAGGTTGAAGCCATGCAAGATTTAAATTTATGGAGCTTTCGCTAACTGTTAACCTTTTTTTAACCCTACGGATTTAAACATGAAGGTGTGTCGTAATGCACGATTCACCTTCATACATAATGACGGCATATAGTACCTTACGCCAACGGAAGGCAAGGTAGAAAGCCAGCCAGAAGAACAGAAAAAGGAACTCCAACGCATACAAGAAGAAAATAACCGATTGCATAACTAAATCAGAAACCTGCAAACCTATAAGGAAAAGGCGCACCGGGAACTGTGCCGGATGCGTGATAAATCTTTCTTCAGTGTTCCAATTAGCTCCTTCCATTACTAAAAAAGGGCTATGCCTTCACAGACATGCCCTCTAAACATTGTTAAACTTTAACAGTTCTTCTCTTAAAATAGAAAAGACTATGAACTTTATTTTGAGAATTTTATATTGTTAAACAGAGGTGTCAAAACATCTCTAAAAATCTCGGACTTCATTTTCTATTTCTTCGGGTACCTTATCGCAGCGTTCAAATTTTTGTACATCTGATGGAGTATCTTTTATAGTCCAAATCATGGAAGTGGCCAAAAGATTGGTTACGATATAGGAATTAGCCCATTCACCATTGCCGAAATCATAGTTCCCACTAATGATATAGCCTAAATCCTTTTCTTTCTCAATTTCAAAACTACCCGTCTTGAGATTAGAGTACATACTGCTAAACTTATCATACATTTTATAAGTCTTATCCTTGCGGCTGAATGTAATGTAGCAATAACTGCCTTCTTGCAAGGGGGCGCCGTTCCATTCCACTAACTTCCAGGTCCCGTCCAGATTAGCGGCTGTAACGTCCAATGTGGCCAGTACTTCCTCGTCATCGTCACAGCCTGCGAAACAGAAAAGCGTCAAGAAAAGCGTCATTATTCTGAATAAGGTTTTCATATTTCTTGTTTTTATTTTTTTAGTTTTTAATAATTACTTCTATCGTTTTTTCCGAAGGTTTGCCTATCACACCATCTATAATGAGAGAAAGATGTTTCTCCTCAGTATGGAAGCTGGGCAATTTTGCCTTATCAAGTGTTATCACAAGATCACCTTCCTGTCCGGGAGCAAGTACCGCAGGCTCGGTATAGAATTTTAGGCATGAAGGTAGCAGTAAAGCATTCAGTTTGAGCGGATGGTCTCCACTATTGGCACATGCTATGCGCTCAATGGTTGTCTTTCCTGCTCTACTTTGTTCAACGTAATGGTTTGCTGACTTACATTCTGAAAACGGAAGTATACGGTTTTGGGCTGACTTTTTTCATTTATAGTACCTACCGACAGGCGACACGTATCAAAATGAAGAAATTCCCCGGCTTGCTCCAACAAAACAGGATGTACCTTGGCTTCTATTTCTTCACGGGACATTAACCGCCATTCCTGCGCTTTTATTACAGGAATGGAATCGGTCAATCCGCCCACAAAGACTGTCAGTATCATCAATTGTCGCTTCTTCATGTCTATTTAATCTCTCGATTATAACCAGCCACTACCACCAGCATTTTTACGAACAGTAATCGTTATTGTCTGTGATTTACTGCCAGCTTGGATAGTCACAGTCGTACTACCGTCTGCAATGCCATTTATAGTTAGTATTGTCTTGTCTACACTTGTGGTTGCTATATTTTCATTGGCAACGGTACAACTGTAGTTCAGGCTTTCTCCATCTATAAAATAACGGGCCAGATCAATGGATGTACTTTTCCCCGTTGCCAGATATACATTTGGTACAATCATGTCTGAACCGTGATTACCAATAGCCTTGAGCAATGCACCGGCATCTACCAGCCTACCCATTTTCCCTTTACGCTCTATCAGATTCATCAAAGTTGGAGGGGCGCCAAAAGTCGTGTGATTGTAATAATACAGTTTTTCCACTTTTTCATCGTAGAAGTTATAGAACTGGTCATTGGCAGTTTCTTTCATCAGTTCAATGAACTCTGCGACCTTGAAGTGGCGACGCTCTTTCACTGCATGCGACAGCCCCAAGGCAGCTACGCCCGATACATGGGGACAAGCCATGGAAGTACCTTCCATATAAGCATAAGCCGGTTGTCCGTTCTTGATGGCAGTAGAGAGTATCAGACCTTGTGTTTTACCTTCCCAGGCAAACTCGTCATCTGCTACCCCTGGCGTGCCGTAGTAGTCACCGTCACCGCCCGGTGCACAGAGGGTAATCTCTTCGCCATAGTTGGTATAGCTAGACGGAGTAAAGTCGGCAGCGATGGCACTGACAGAAATACATTTGGAATAGCCTGCAGGATATGAAGAAGAAGGTGCATATTCGTTACCCGATGCAAAGATAGCCAAACCACCATCTATCACACCGTTGGGTGAACCGGCATTGTGGATGAAGTAATCCAGTGCTTCTTTTTCCAGAGGATATTGGTTTTCCCAATCCTGTTCGTCTTTCGGTCCGGGGGTATAGCCCAGTGCCTCGTTGGCATCCGGTGAGTTGTAACCCCAGCTACACTGCAGAATCACAGCACCATTGTCGGCGGCATACTTGATGGCTTTGGCTTCAGCTGCCAAGGTACATCCATACGCACCATCGAACAGCTGACAGGTCATAATCTTAACTCCTGAATTTTCTGTTCCGTCACCGCCTGCAATACCACCTACACCTTTGTTATTACCATTTACTGCTGCAATGGTTCCGGCTACGTGGGTACCGTGACCGGTATCTTCTGCCGATGTCCAGCTGATAACTCCGGTGTTTTTTACAAAGTTATAACCGTAACGGTCACCTTTGTAGCCGTTGCCGTCTTTATCTTCTGTAGAACCTATTTCTTCGGCTTCGTTGGTCCACATGTTGCCAATCAAATCCGGGTGGTTCCACATTACACCTTCATCAAGTACTGCTACAATGATGGTAGGGTCTCCTTTACACAGTTTCCAAGCTTCACCGCAATTTACGTCTGCACCGGCAATAGCTTCGGCACCTTCTTTTACAAAATCGTAGCTGCCCGTGTTCTGGTAATGCCATTGGTGTTTCAATCCCGGGTCGTTGAAGGTCAGTCCTTCGCTGGTACGAGTCACATGTTGCAAATCGCTGGCCGAGAGGTACAGCGGTTTTTTCTTCGGGTCGTAGGCACGCCGGATGGTAGGGTTGCTTTGAATCTTGGAGATTTCACCCAACTTTCTGAGTTGCCGGGCAGCTTCTTTCAAGTCGGTGTCTTTGTCAAAGCGAACGATATACCACAGGTGCATACCTGCTTCGCGGGTACGTTTTTCTGTTTTGGGATCTACCGGGAACACTCTTTCAAAGTGATAGGCACCCAGGATGTTGAGCACCTCATCGGTAGAAGGAATACCCGAGCGGGTGGATATCCCGCCAGCACGCGTCAGTGTCTGGTCCAGGATATCACTCATTTCAGGAACAAACTTGATGAGTAGTTCACCGTCTGCTGCTCCCATCGGAATTTCAATTTCAGGGACTTGCGGAGTGGTGCTATCGGTCACCCATTCGTTGTCCTGGCAAGAAATAGCCGTCAGGGCACATGCAAGTGCATAGATATATATTTTCTTCATAAGTTACTTCTTTTGTTCTTCTGGTTTTAATGTTTCGTCTTCTCCTTCCACTTCATATTTCTGTTTGTATAAAGGATAAGCATCGAAGTAGTATGTAAAGCTACTTGGTTCATCGCTGAATTTTACCGGTGTTCCCTTGGAGTCTTGCCCCATTTCTTGCTGATTGAAAATCAGTACTTCGGGGAACCAATCCAACAGGTGCGGATGGAAGCGCAACCATTCGGGTATTTTACCTGTAAAGAAGTTCAGGTTCAGTGTCAGTCGCTTCATGTTTGGCAGAATCTTTGGAATTTCTGGATGTTCGAGCAGATAGTTCAATGTATCACCATATTGTTTCAGATCATCTGCCTGCCAGCCTGTTCTGCCTTCGTAAGTAGGCAGAGTACCTTCCAGATAATTATAAGAAAGTACCAGCTCTTCCAGATTATCCCACAAGAATAGTTGGTCAATTTCTGTTGGATTCTCGTCCATATTAATATGGAAGCCCAGTTCTGTGTCTTTGTTATATTGAGAATCTTTCAGATTGCTTACTGTCCAGCGGCGGTTACCGCTAAATATCAGACTTTTCAGTTTTGGGAAGTTGTTTTGAGTCAATACAGCGGGTACACCGGTGAAGTTGTTGGCGCTCAAGTCCAGGCTTTCCAGTGAATTTCCCAGTCTGTCGAAATCTTCAGGCAGTGACACCAGACCATAACCGCCAATCTGCAGGTTCTTCAGGTATTCCAGTTCGCAGATATGATTTTCCAAATCGATGCTCAGCAGCATGGTGTTGGCATTGCCGTATACTTGGAAAGTTTCCAGGTATTTCAGGTATCTTACTTCTTGCGGAAGGGATTCTTTGGTAGTAATGGTACCGAAGTTTACTGAACGGACGCGGCCTACTGCTTCCGGACCCGGCAACTCCTTGTCTGTCCGTTTCCATAAGCTTACGTTATCCCAATACATCATGTTTTCGCTGGAGTTGATGGCGATATCCGAGGCCAGACGTTCGTGTATGGTAAGGATAGCCAGTGAGTCTCCGGCTCGATCGTCAGTAATCACCGGCGAAGCAGCCTGAGTCACCAGAATCGGCGTAATCGCTACTTCTTCTGCAGATTTTCCGTTCTGTTCCATCGGTTCGAAGTTGATTTTAGCCCGACGTTCTATCCATTCCGGATTCATTTTCCAATCAAAGCGTACCTTGTAGGTTTGTGGGCGGGCACTTTCCAGATTGAATACCGGTTCATTCTTCTTTTCTAAAGAAATCCAGTTTTCCAGTGTCACACCCTCTTCGGTCGTGGTGAGCCATTCGTAGGCAATCTTGAAAGAAACATTGGCAGTAATGATTGCTTCAAAATAACGCTTCTCATACACGTCTGAAGCTTTGAGGTTAACTTCTGCCTCTTTTACGTGAATCATTTTGCCATAGCCCAACTGAGTAACTGTGATTACCTTGGGAGCTTGTCCTTTCGGTATGAAGCGGATTTCTGCTTCACGCACTTCGTTCTTCAGAGCCTCGTCAATGGTGATGACACACTCTGTGTTGCCGAAACCATTGGCCGGCGAAATGCTCAACCACGGTTCGGATGATTTGGCCACCCATTCGCCTTCCGAGCTTACGGTGACCGTCTCCTTGCCTCCTTCTGCATTGGCAGCCACTTCAGTCTTGCTCAGACTGAAGCCGCTGACAGCAGCATTGTCCTCTTCGTCATCGCAAGCGGTGAACAGACCCAAACAGAGGACTAATCCTAATACTATTTTAAGTAAATGTTTCATTTTCCTTTTTTATTTAATCCAATAAATAATCGCATCCCTGAATGTTCTGCGTCTTGTCATAAATCAGTTGGTATTGACCTGCTTGGATATACGGACATACCTGAGTCAAATCAATAGAGATGTTCGGATTGTCCTTGATTTCGAAGATACGGATATACGGTGAAATGGTATCTTCAATCTTGCGCAAGTCGTTAGAACCGATAAAGAAGGCCATCAGGCTGGGGCAAGTGTACAAGCCGGTAGGCCATTGGCTCAAGCAGCGGTTACCGCTTTCATCACGTTGATGACGGATACCAAATACGGTCAGACCTTTACAGTTCAGCGGAGCAACCGGGAATTCAGCGAACCGGTTGTAGCTGAATTCTATGCCATAGATATAAGGCATGTTTTCCGGTACGAAATCTTCAAAAGGAATCTCTTTCAGTTTGTTGAACTGAAAGTCGAGACTGGTCAGCAGGTGAGAGTTCGGACCTACCAGGTCACCTTCCTTAATAGTAGTCATACCGTTGGCCTGCAGAATCAAGATGCCCAGCGGAGAACCTTTTTTGATGATAACTCCAGGGAATTCTTCCAGATGGTTGTACGACAAATCCAAATTGTTGGTGTTCACACCGCGGTGGTTGTCATCGTTTTGCATACCGGTTATTTCATTGTGTGCAAAGCTGACAGAGCCGATGACATACTTCGACTTCGCGTTGAAGATATCAGGCATTTTGGTCAGCTTGTTGTAAGTACAAGTGAATGATTCCATGTCGTAATATCCGCAGAAGTAACCATCCTCTGTTGTGTTGATTTTATTGATTTGGTTGTAGTCCAGATATACCTTGGTCAGGTTGATTTCCTTGCCGAATGCGTTAACCTCTGTTATGGAGTTGTTGGTCAAGTCAATCAAGCCCAGTTTTTCCATCTGGCTCAGATGTTCGTAATCCGGCATTTCTTCCAGATTATTATAGCCCAGATAGAGCACTTGGATTTTCTTGCCGCTCTTTCCTTCGATGAACTTTTTCCAGTTATCCAACAGTACATCACCTTTAATTTTCTGGTTGCAAGCCACGTTCAGCATCTGCAGTTCGGGCAATTCGAAGAGCATGTTCATTGGAAGAGAGGTCAGTTCCTTGCAGTTATAGATTTCCATGTCTGTCAGCATGGTGAAGTTGTTCCAGTTCCAGTCATTTTCTTCTTCTTCGTATGCTTTGCGGTAAGCAGATTCAGAGTCATCTACCAATTTCATGCAGAAATTATCTGCCACGATAGGAGAGTTGGCAATGAAGAAGTTTTCCAGCTTGGTGCAGCGCATCAGGGCTTTAGAGATACCTTTGATGTTGTTGGTCAGGTTACCGAACTGTACGTCCTTCTTGTCAATGCGGTTACTTTTCTTGATAGGTTTGAAGTCAGGGTTGGCATTGATACCGTCAATCAGAATTTGTGAGAGGTTCTCGCGGATGTCACGATACAGGAATTTCTGTTCATAATCCATGCGGATTCTTTGACGTTGTTCTGGAGTCATGGTAGTTCCTACGCCTTCAAACAGGTGTCCACCAATGAGTTCATCGTGAGCACCGAGGTTCAGGATGCGCAGCTCGGTCAGCTGGCCGATAGCATCGGGTACTACACCATCAGCACCGAATCCAGAAATTACGAGTGATGCCACTCGACCGTTGTCCAGCAACTGTACGCCAGGCTGGTCACCCCACATGTCGATTTCCTTGTCGAAGTTCCAGTTACAGCCCATAGGAGCTGCTTCACCGTAGTATTTCCAGTTGGGCCCGTTCAGTTTTTCCCAGATCTCTTTCAGTGCCATGTAGTCCTTCAAATATTCAGCTGTTGCACTCAACTGGATGGGTACAGTGGCTTCTGACTTTTCGTTATCTTTCACGAAGAAGGTTTCTGAAGTAGGTACGGTAGCTATCTCCAGCAATTTGCCGGAATCGCATTTCTTGTCCGAGTAAGTAGAGTAGGAACTGATTTGGTAGCTACCAGTTTTCAGCCATACGGTAGTGTCGCAGAGGGCGTAACCGTCTTTCAGGTTTTCCACATACTTCACTTCCACTTTTTCAATGGTAGTCAGTTCTTGTGTAAAGAGATTCTTTACCGTGATGTTGATACCCTTGATGTTCGAGAACGGATAATCTTCGTAGCCTTCCGCTGCACGAGATGCTGCTTCTGTTTCCGGCAATCCATGTTTAATCAGTTTGAAGTTGACCAATCCGCGAGCTACAGCATCAGCAAACAGTTCCTGTACTTTCAGCCCGCCAGCCATTACGTTGAACTTATAATTGTTGGGGGTACCGGCATAAATTTCGTTATCCAGTTTGTCGTACAGATAGTAACCAATCAGTTTATAGTTACCTGCCAGCAGTTCCAGTTTGTCACTGCGCAGACCAAACTCTGCATTTTCAGCACTATAGCTGTTGAGCATCAAGGTTTGTTCAATGGTGTTTCCGTCATACAGCATCACCATCTTGATTTTTTTGGCATCGTTCAGCTTATCCAGCATGTCGGTGCCTCTCGTCTCTGTTCCCTTGATAGCAGCCGATGCGCTCTTATAGATTTTGAACTGCACATAGCCGAAGGCGGTCTGCTGCAATTCATCATCGTCATCGGAGCAACCGGCGAATACCATTGTCATAGCCAGCAGGAAGATGAACAACGGAGCGAAACATGTTTTAAAGAATGAAATATATTTGTTCATTTATCTTTTGTTTTTATTGTTTTACGGACGAACCAACAGTACGGTAACTTTCTGCCATGAAGTATCTCTGATGACTACAGTCAGCTCACTTTCAATGTCTTGGCAACCCCACAGATCAATAGCAGTGGTAGTACCATCTTCTGTAGCAGAACAATACTGTTCTGTAACGTCTTCCTTGTCTAATTCTGCTATAAATGAACTCACTTCAAAAGGAACGTTTATTCTTACAGAATTACATTCGCTGGCTTTGATGGTGAATACTTTGGCAGCCTGCCATTCACTTTTGTAGAAGTCAGCTTCATCACCTGTAATTTCTGTACATTCTACTGTTTTGCCATAATTTTCATAATATTGGCTGATGATTTCTATAGCTTTCTCTTCTTCGTCACCGCCAGATGATTTTTGCTTTTTCTGAACAAAATTCATCAGCAAGTTGCTTTCTGTATATTCATATCTCAATTCTTTCAGAGCGGGCATACCTTCGCCACTATCTGTGCTTACAAACAAACCATAGTCCTTGTTTTCAGGATCGGCTGCGATTTTGTCGTACAATGCTTTCGGGAATACGAATACATAACCTGTACGTTCGTCCATACCACTTTCTTCCGTGTCTAAGGGAGTTACCGTTACTCTAGCCTTACCGGATTTAGCATCCTTCACTTCCAGTTTCATCCAAGCAGATTTGTCATCGGCCAGCATCACTTCGTAGCCGGGGTTACCCTGGAAATCGGTGTATTCTTCTACATAGATCGGATAGAACTGGTCGTTCAGTGCAGTGATAGTAAATTCCACAAACTTGTTGTAGCTACTGGATTCACTGCTGCCTGAGATACCTTGATTGGTCTGAATGAAGCTCTTGCCATCCAAAGAAACTTCCCAGTTCCATGGTTTCGGTCCATCATAGTTCATGGCTTCAGCGTTCATACCCTTGTAATTAACTGTATAGGTAAATACACTCTTGCCTTCCTCATCCTGGAAGTTGAGGTCGCCTTTCTGTGCATATTTGCTGAAGTCAGGGCGGTTTTCAATCACCTTGATGCCGAATAGTACAGCCTGGTTGGCAGCACCTACCACTGAACCGCTCTCGATAGTCATCCATTCCGGACGGTTGGTAGCGGCAAAGCGGAAGTTTGCTTCTGCTTTATATTGGATGTAGTTGTCGTATCCGGCTTCGATACCTTCTTCTGCCGATACTTCCACCCATTCATCGCCTGCACCTTTTTTATAGAGTTTGAACGTACGTCCGGCTGCATTACGGGTTACTTCAGCCAACACAGCTTCCTGTCCGTTCATACTGATAGTGATGGAAGCAACGGTCGTATTATCATAGTCCTGACCTTCGTCAGAGATACCGATGGTTACGGTTTGTTTACCAGCCTTGCCCGAGATGGAATATTCCTTCACACCCTCTGTAGCTTTGGCAGCCGGAGTTCCTTCCGTAATAAAATAACACCATGTGCTGGAGGAAGTCAGCGTCCAGTCGGCTACAGCATCAAATGTCAAGCTTTTAGTCTCACTGGCTGCACCGCCAATTGTTTGCTTTTCAGGGAAGGTTACAG
>PPYF01545897.1_pt1 | contig 11665 bp, 8 predicted proteins | sample 1559871 | NCBI WGS metagenome assembly PPYF01 (sample SAMN08240021, study PRJNA423297) | Human gut metagenome, whole genome shotgun sequencing project. | reverse complement strand
TAACTACTTCTTTTTTGAAGTCTTCGGTGTAATGTACTGACATAGTAACGTCCTCCTTGTTTGAGTAATATTATAATATTTTATTCGAACAAGGTGTTACAAATTTATTATATCACAACAATCCCGACTCGATGAGATTTTCACCATACTTGACGGACTGCAAAATCACCCGATGTAATATGACGATACGCTCGTCCGACAGATTATTGAATGCGTAGTGGTGGAATCAAAAGAGAAAATCAAGGTGGTCTTTATCGGCGACACGGAAATTGAAATGGTGCTGTAAGCAGCCTTGAAAACAGAAACGGAGTGATGTAGAATGATTGTGACGAGTGTTCAAATCAAGACAGTGAAAACGCAAAAACATCTTTATTGTCCTGTCTTCACATAATTAATAAAAGCCATAATCTTGCAGAAAGAATAAGTTTCTTCAAGATTATGGCTTTTTATTATTTTTTGAATGACTTTATATTACGCCATTTAACCAATAGTAACAAGCTTGTAATTGAAAAATTTATACAAAATATGTATAATAGAATTAAGTTATTATAAATATCAGAAAGGGTGGTGAATTTATGACAATAACTAAGAAAAAAGTAGTAATATCCGTTTCTTTGATTTTATCAATATTAGTTATTGCTGTCATTGTTATTGCTGTTCTGATACATATGGGCTTTGGAAAGCCTCCGTCAAATAGGGAACAAACAGATGTGAGTATATCTACTGATACCATTGTAGATAGAATAATCAGTGAGCTTGGTTATAGCGGTATTTCTCGTGTAAGTTCTGATAATATAGCAAAATATTATGATATTGATAAGAAGCTTATTTCTGAAGCTACAGTATATATTTCTGATAGTGCAGATTCATGCTTTGAGGTGTCTTGTTTTAAGCTGAATGATGAAGCTGATTATTCTAAGGTAGAATATAAAATAAAAAATCATATTAACTCGCAAAGTGCTAATCTCCAAAGGCTTAATCCTAAAGAAAGTAAGATGCTTGATGATACTAAAATAGAATATTGTAGTCCGTATGTTTTAGTAGTTGTTTCTGATAATAACGGAAGTGCAATTAATTCTTTCAGAAATCTTATTACTGGAAAAGTTAGCTCATAAAAAATAAAAAGGGAGCTGCGAAGAATGAAGTCTTAAACTCCATTTCTTCACAGCCCCTATTTATGTTAAAGGAATGTTTATAAATAAAATGGAAAATAAAAGAAGTGAAACAATTTTTATAGTACCTCAGTCATTTGATAGAATGAATGCAGAAATATTCTTAAGAAAACATTGTGCTGTTTCTGCAAGACTTTTAACAAGATTAAAACGCACAGAAAATGGTATAACAAGAAATGGTGAACTTCTCAGAAGCATTGATAAAGTCAATGCAGGAGATGTAATAACAATAAAATTTCCTGATGAAGAAATTTCAGTAGAGCCAACAGAGGGAAAACTTGATGTACTTTTTGAAAACAAAAATATTCTTGCAGTAAATAAACCACCGTTTATGCCTGTTCACCCAGTGCATGACCATATTTTTGATACGCTTGCAAATATAGTAGCATATTATCAAATTCAGAATGATGAGAGCTATACATTTCGTGCTGTAAATCGCCTTGATAGAAATACTTCTGGAATTGTTATAATTGCCAAGGATAGACTTACTGCATCAATTTTACCGAATACAGTTAAGAAAAAATATACCGCAATTTGTGAGGGAGAGCTTTTTGGTAGTGGAACGATAGACGCACCACTTGCACTAAAAGAAGGTCATACAATTTGCAGAGAGGTTCGTGCTGATGGTGTTCGTGCAGTTACTCATTGGAAATCTCTTGCAGTAAAAGGAAATCATACAATGCTTGAATTAGTTCTTGAAACGGGCAGAACACATCAAATCAGAGCCCATATGGCACATATAGGACACCATTTAGCTGGTGATGACATGTATGGGGGACACCTTGATATATTTGATAGACAATGCTTACACTGTTCTCAAGCGGAGTTTGAAGACCCATATTTGGGAGAAAAAATAGTTATAGATTGTCCAGCAAAGGAATTTTGGGATAAATTCAATATGCTTGGTTAAATAAGATAAAAATTTTATATCAAAAAGCTATTCGAAAAAGTTTTTTCTGCGTTTAGCCATAAAAATTTTGATTTGTATTTTTCTTTATTTAAATAATTTTTTAATCAGCAGGTTCAGGAATTACTTCATTGTTTTCCGGTTCTTCTGAAATATGCTTTTTATCTGCTGAAATCTTAACAAATGCACAAGAATTTGCAGGAATCTCTAAATCTCTGCCATTAAGAATTGTACCAAGAAGAGCCTCACCATCTTCAAATTCTTTTGGTACAATAAAGTCGATAGGGAAGGTAGCAGCATTGAAAACGCAAAGAAGTTCGTCTGTATCATCATAGCGGATATAACCCATAGTTCTCTCATAAGAACCAAATTCCTTAAAATCACCATCTTTAAGGCAAGAACAATATGAACGGAGCTTTGCGAGTTGCTTATACCATTCAGTTAAGCCCTTATCTTCCTTACCCCATGGGAAAGGTGCCCTGTTAAATGGGTCTTTGTAGCCCTCAACACCCGCTTCATCGCCATAATAAATGCAAGGCACACCAGGAAGTGTAAATTGAATACCGCTTGCAAGACGCATTCTCTTTAAGCCATATTCACGCTGAGAAGGTGTGAGTGAAGTATTAGCTTGCCATTCACGGCCTCTGCCGTTTTGTCTTTCACCAGCAAGAAGTGTTATAACTCTTTCAGTATCGTGTGTTCCAAGAAGGTTCATAAGGCAACGAATGACAGGACGAGGATAATTTTCAAGGATACAGGTAATCATTTCTACCATATCTCTGCCATCACCGCAATCAAGGAAACCAAGAATAGCATCTCTGAAAGGATAATTCATAACGCTGTCAAGCTGTTTTCCATAGAGGAAGCGTCTGCGGCTGCTGTAGCTTTCCTTTATAGAGGCATCTTCCCAAACCTCACCCAAAAGAAGTGCGTCTGGATTTTCAGCCTTTATAGCCTCACGAATATGCTGAATAAATGGGTCAGGAAGTTCATCTGCAACATCAAGTCGCCAACCTGAGTTTCCGCATTTCATCCATTTTCTTATAATACCATTCTCACCGTTGATATATCTATCAAAGGAATATGACAGTTCTTCAACTTCTGGTAAAGTGTCAAAGCCCCACCAAGAATGATAAATATTCGGCCAATCCATAAATTTATACCAAGTATAATATGGTGAATTTTTTGAATTATAAGCACCATTCTGAGGATAACGACCCTGACGGTTAAAATACTTACTATCACTGCCAGTATGGCTAAAAACGCCGTCATTTATAATATACATACCACGCTTTTTAGCCTCACTGCAAAGCTCCTTGAAATCTTCTTCTGTGCCGAGAACGGGGTCAATTTTTTCATAGTCGCCTGTATCATAGCGGTGATTTGAATAAGCCTCAAAAATAGGATTAAGATATATGCAGTTTACACCAAGCTCTTGAAGGTAATCAAGCTTTTCTGTAATTCCCTTGAGGTCGCCTTGAAAGAAATCTGAGTTTGTAACGATTCCGTTCTCATCAGGACGCCAATCAGGAATTTTATACCATTCATCATGGAGCTTTTTATCAGGATAAATACCCTCCTTTTTTTCTCCTGAAAAATAAAATCTATCAGGGAAAATCTGATACATAATTCCACCAGGTAGCCATGATGGGGTTTGGAAATCTTTATCATAGCATAAAAGCTGGTATCTTGGGTCGTTATTTGTATGAGAAAAGTAGCCCTCGCCACCCCAGCCACGCATAATATATTTTCTGCCTTGTTTTGTATCAAGGCTAAAATGATACCAATAAAGCCCTGTGCTTATATTTGAAAGGTCAAGCTCCCACTGCTCATTGTTTTCATCAGGCATTCCGCACCAAAACATACTATAAGAAACAGTATCACCCGAAAGGTCATCTTTTAAAGCAAGAATAGCACTTGAACAACCTAAATATCTTGGAATAGTAATCTTAAAATGAATGTTTTCTCCCTCACGAACAGAACCGAACGGGGATTTACATTCATTATCTCTTGAATTAAAAATTCTCATAAAATAACACCCTTACACCTTGCATATGAAATTTGCTGAATATTGTCAGAATATACCACATAATATTATAAGCCTATCAGGATATTATGTCAACACTAACACACAATTTTCGCAATGATAATTGCACAATAATGACTTATATCAAAGATAAGATTTATATTTTAGATACTCATTGTGAGGCTTTCCTGAAAAGAGGTCAATACACTAATAATTATCAAATCTCATATGGTTCATATATATGCCATTTTGGCTTCTCTATATTAGCAGTTACAAGTATTCCATCAGCAGTATATTCTTCACTGATTAAAGCACCCATATAACGAAGAGGTGCTATGAGATTAGCTTTCTGAAATGGCAATAACATATTAAAACGCTTAATTTGAACAGGAAGATTTTCTTCAATAGCCTCTAAAAGCTTATCAATGCCATTGCCTGTTTTAGCACTTATAAGAACACTTCCTGAATTATGAGGAATATCATCAGGCGAAAGTAAATCGCATTTATTAAAAGCTGTAATAATAGGACTGTTTTCGCAGCCAAGGTCATGTAGAAGTGAGGTTGTAACATCAAGGTGAAGTTGATATTCCTCACTTGTAGCATCACAAACATTTACAATTATATCTGCAAGAGCGGCTTCCTCAAGCGTAGATTTAAAGGCTTCGACAAGATGGTGTGGCAAGCGTCTTACAAGACCAACAGTATCAATCATCATAACAGAAACGCCGTTCGGTAATTTCAGAGAACGGGAAGTAGGGTCAAGTGTTGCGAAAAGCTTATCCTCAGAAAGCACACCAGCCTGAGTAAGCGTATTCATAAGTGTAGATTTTCCAGCATTTGTATATCCAACTATTGCAACTGTAATTATACCGTCTTTACTGCGTCTTGAACGAAGTTGATTTCGTCTGTCAGTGATATGAGAAAGTTCCTCTTTTAAGGTTTCAATTCTTCTGCGAATATGACGGCGGTCTGTTTCAAGCTTAGATTCACCAGGACCACGAGTTCCTATACCACCACCAAGCCTTGACATCTCACGACCTTTGCCAGTAAGTCTTGGCATAAGATATTTAAGCTGTGCAAGTTCAACCTGTAGCTTACCTTCGTTAGTTTTTGCGTGAAGTGCAAAAATATCAAGAATAAGCATAGTTCTATCTATTGTGCAAATATCAGTTTCAGCCTCGAGGTTTCTTATTTGTGTAGGAGTAAGCTCGCAGTCAAAAACAAGTAGGTCTATATCATTAGCCTGCGCAAATTCCTTGACTTCGAGAAGCCTGCCAGAGCCTAAGCAGGTTGCACTATCTGGCTTATCCCTTTTTTGAGAAACAGTAGCAATAGTTTCACCTCCAGCACTCCTCATAAGTTCCTTGAGTTCTTCAAGAGATGCCTCCGCATCATAATCTCCAGTATCTATACTAATCAGTATTGCACGCTGTGGTCTTTCTATGTTATCATACATTTGCATAAGTCACCTCAAAGTTGTTTTTTTATTTTTCAAAGTAAAGCTTTAACAATATTATAGCATAAAAATTCCAAAAACAACACCAGTTGTAATTTTAACAAAAAATTTGCAATCCCCAAAAATTACAGCTTTGTATGAATATTGCTGTCTAAAATCAATAAATTAAAGTCTGTTGAAAAAGGTAAATCTATCAATTATATTTAAAAAAATTGGTCTTTTAAGTTTTTAACAAAAGAAAAACTAAAATTGCCAATAAATTCATAATAAAATTCCTAAATAATAAAAAAAGTGTTACTTTACAAGTTTGAGAAAAAGAGTTATTATTATTCTATAAAGATAGGGAGGTATGTGCTATGGGCGATATAGATAAGGAATTAGAAAAAGAAACTAAAGCTCAAAGCTCAGACGAAAACAAAGGCGAAGTCGTTTTCGCTACCACTCCTCATAAAGAGAATAGTGGTTCTTCAACTGTTTTTGCGAGTGCATCAAGCTCGAGAAAGGCTTCCAATCAGAGAGGAAGCTACAAGCGTGCGAGTTATAGAACCTCAGCACCAGAAAATCCTAAAACCTCGAAGAAGACTAAGGCTATTATAATTAGTGCTATTTCAGTTGTAGCAGTAGCAGGAATTTGTGTAGGCGTCGCTTCTTTGATAAAAAATAATAATTCTGGCGATACTGTTCCAGCAGTAGTTTCAACAGTATCTTCAGAGAGTTTAACAGATATTGATGTAAAGAAAATAAATACAGATTCTATTGTTTTTGGTAAGAATGTTACTGTTCAGGGCGTTAATGTTTCTGGAATGACATTAAGCAACGCATATAAAGCTCTTGCTGATGCAGAAAAATCAGTAAGGGATAATATAAATATTACAGTTAAGAATGGCAAAAAAAGCTTTAACCTTACTCAGGATGATTTCACATATGAGTATAATACCGCTGATGTTTTGATTGATGCATATCATTTCAGCAGAGGTGAGCTTGATAATCCATCAGCTGCCCATAACAAAAATGAAGCTGGTGTAACAGATTTTCCACTTACAGCTGAATTAAGCGATAATGCTATCGACCTTGTTGCTGATAAAATTGCTAAAAAGGTTAATATAAAAGCAATCGATGCTCATGTTAAAAAATTTGACCCAACTGCAAATAAAAAATTCACTTATGAAGATGGTACAGTTGGAAAAGAGCTTGACAAAGATGGTGCTATAAAGCAGTTAAATACTATAATGGCTACAAGCAATAAGACAGGCACAATCAATGTTTCACTTTCTGATGTTCCTTTTAAAGTAGATTTAAAGACAATAAAGACAAAGACAGAGCTTATTACATCATTTGAAACAACATCTACAAATGTATGGGCTTCAAACCATAATATGCAGCTTGCTATGGAAGCGATTAATGGCTCAGTTATCAAACCTGGTGCAACATGGTCATTCAATAAAAGCACAGGCGATACAACAACAGGTGAACTTGGATATGTTAAATCCTCGGCAATCGTAAATGGCAGCTATGAGCCTCAGTATGGTGGTGGTATTTGTCAGGCTGCTACTACAATCTATAATGCAGGGCTTCGTGCAAATATGGAGATAGTTGAGCGTTTGCCACACCAATACGCTTCAACATATGTTCCAGTAGGTCTTGATGCTACTATCGACTATGGAAATATCGACCTCAAAATGAAGAATACATCTGCATATGCAATGTATATGGCAACATATATGTATGATAATAATGGCGATGGTTATCCTGAACTTATGGTAGAAATTTATGGAGAAAAGCCAACAGCATATGATGAGATAGTTCCAATTGCATGGTGTGTTGAGAATACAGGTTCAAAGTATAGCACATATAGTGCAAGAGTTTACTTTAAAAATGGTAAGGAAATCAAAAGAGAAAGAGTTTGGCGTTCAACATATGATTACCATGGTGAATCTGCATATCAGCTTGCAATTCCTGATGATATAGAGAATGGTCCTAAAGATGTTCAGCCGACAAACAAAGCACCTGTACACTACGGTTGATAAACTACAACAAAAAGAAAGCTTACATAATGCATCAATTAGTGCAGTCATACTTTTTTGTTATAATTAAATCGCCTCTATATATCTAAATATAATAGATTATGGAGAATTACAGGACTTGACTTTATTGACCATTTTGTAATGTAAGTATATAAATTGATGAAAAAATTAACAGCTCACGAGCTTATAATAGCTTGTGAGCTGTATTTGTTTTGGAGCGGAAGACGGGAATCGAACCCGCATATTCGGCTTGGGAAGCCGATGTTCTGCCACTAAACTACTCCCGCACAAGTATATTTTAGCACAGCGGTTTTGTAAAAGCAAGAAATTCTGCAATATTTACATATAGAGTAAGCTGTGCTTCAAAGCAATATCTGAAATTTTCAAACGCAAAAATTCTTGGCATAAATGATTCAGAAAATATGATTACATTAGCAAAGAAAAATTATCCAAATATAGAATGTATGCTTTGTGACGCTGAGAATGGGTTTGCAGATATTGTAAGCTTGATGCTTTTTCAAATATTAATCTCATAATGATATTGTGTAGTGGTATAGGGATACAAGCTTAAGACCATATCTTAGTACTCTCGATGAAAATGATAAGTTTGAATTTGAGAACGATATTCTTAAGAAAGTTATCAAAGCTTATCTTGAACAAAAATGAAGATATAATTTTCAAATTTCCGAGATTTTTCTTTATAGCCAGAAAATAGCGAACTAAATAAATCTTTTTCAATTCTAATTTCTTGACATATAATCAACGCTTTTATATAATAATAGGTATTAGTGAATTTTGAAAGGACTGATTTCACACTATGCAGAAACAGGTTATTTTGACAGATGAAGGACTTAGAAATTATGAGGAAGAGCTTGAATTTCTCAAAACCGTTAAGCGTAAAGAAATAGCAGAAAAACTTAAAGAGGCTCGTGCACAGGGTGACCTTTCTGAAAATGCCGAGTATGATGCAGCTAAAGATGAGCAAGGTATTAACGAATCCAGAATTCAAGAGCTTGAGGCTATGCTCAAGAATGTAAAGGTTATCGACTCAAGTGAGCTTACGAATGAAATGGTTCATGTTGGTTCTAAAATAAAGGTACATGACTATGATTTTGATGAAGATGTTGACTATCAGATAGTTGGTGCAAGCGAAGCTGACCCATTCAATGGTAAGCTTTCTGATGAATCTCCTGTTGGTATGGCACTTCTCGGACACGCTATCGGTGATGTTGTAGAGGTTGAAACTCCAAACGGAGAAGTTAAGTTTGAAATTCTTGAGATAAGAAAATAATTTTATAATTAAGAATTTTTACTGACTGATTCTGATTTTACAGTTCTGTCAGATTTATTGATGTTTAAGAAAAGAGGAATGATTGAAATGGAACAAAAGCCACAGCAGGGCAACTCAAGCGATGTTATCAAGGTTAGATATGAAAAGCTTGACGCTCTCAAGGAAGCAGGCAGAGATCCGTTTGTAATTACAACAAGTGACCGTGATATTCTTACAGAAACAATAAAAAATAATTTTGAAGAATACGAAAACAAAGATGTTTGTGTTGCAGGTCGTTTGCTTTCAAAAAGAGGCAAGGGTAAGGTTTCGTTTATGGACCTTTGGGACCGCTCAGGCAAAATTCAGATTTTTGCAAAGTTTGATGACCTCGGCGAAGAAGAATACGGCTTCCTCAAAAAGTGGGATATTGGTGATATAGTTGAGATTAAGGGCTTTGTTTTCAAAACCCAGATGGGTGAAATTTCAGTTCATGCAAAAGAGGTTAAGCTTCTTTCAAAGTCACTTAAGCCACTTCCAGAAAAGTATCACGGTCTTACAAATACTGACCTTCGTTATCGTCAGCGTTATGTTGACCTTATTATGAACCCAGAAGTAAAGGATACCTTTATCAAGCGTTCTAAGATTATCAGCACAATTCGTAAGTATCTTGATTCACAGGGCTTTATGGAGGTTGAAACTCCTATGCTCGTTTCAAATGCTGGTGGTGCATCTGCAAGACCATTTGAAACACACTTCAATGCTCTTGATGAGGACTTAAAGCTTAGAATTTCTCTTGAGCTTTACCTTAAGAGATTGATAGTCGGTGGACTTGAAAAGGTTTATGAAATTGGTCGAGTATTCCGTAACGAAGGACTTGATACAAGACATAACCCTGAATTTACTCTTATGGAGCTTTATCAAGCATATACAGATTATCACGGTATGATGGATTTGACAGAGAATCTCTATCGCCATGTTGCACAAGAGGTTCTTGGTACAACAACTATCGTATATAATGGCATAGAAATGGATTTAGGAAAGCCGTTTGAGAGAATTACAATGGTTGATGCTGTTAAGAAGTATGCAGGCGTTGATTTTAACGAAATACATACTCTTGAAGAGGCAAGAGCTGTTGCTAAGGAAAAAGGCGTTGAATACGAAGAAAGACATAAGAAGGGCGATATTCTCAACCTATTCTTTGAAGCTTTCGTAGAAGAACATCTTATTCAGCCTACATTCCTTATGGATCATCCTATTGAGATTTCTCCTCTTACAAAGAAGAAGCCAGAAAATCCTGAATATGTTGAGCGTTTCGAGTTCTTTATGAATGGTTGGGAAATGGCTAATGCATATTCTGAGCTTAATGACCCGATTGACCAGAGGGCAAGATTCAAAGCACAGGAAGAACTTCTCGCACAAGGCGATGAAGAGGCTAATCACACAGATGAGGACTTCCTTAATGCCCTTGAAATCGGTATGCCACCAACAGGCGGTATCGGTTTCGGTATTGACCGTATGTGTATGCTTCTTACAAATGCTCCTGCAATCAGAGATGTACTTCTTTTCCCGACAATGAAACCCTTGAATGGTGTAAAGGACGAAATTGGTGTAAACGCTCAGCCGATTGAATCCCCAAAAGCCGAGCCGGAAAAGATAGATTTCTCCAAAGTCGAGATCGAGCCTTTGTTCAAGGATTTCGTAGATTTTGAGACTTTCTCCAAGTCCGATTTCCGGGCAGTCAAGGTACTCGCCTGCGAAGCAGTACCGAAGTCCAAGAAGTTGCTCAAATTCACGCTGGACGATGGAACAGGTACGGAACGCACGATTTTAAGCGGTATTCACGCCTATTACGAACCGGAAGAACTGGTCGGAAAGACCTGTATCGCAATCGTCAATCTTCCGCCAAGACCGATGATGGGCATTGATTCCTGCGGTATGCTGATTAGTGCGGTACACCACGAAGAAGGCGAAGAAAAGCTCCATCTTCTGATGGTAGATGACCATATTCCGGCGGGCGCAAAGCTCTACTAAAACGAGATGTACTTCATTTTCCGAAAACCTCGGATTTTACACAAATACACCAATTTTACACCAATCGGTGCTAAAATCGGTGCAGCAACAAAAAAATCGCATAATTTTTAGTTTCACACCGCCCCTGAGAAGGTATAGCTTCTCAGGGGCTTCTGTATTTTCTCATAGTTTTTACTCTCCCCGTCGCAAACTATACCAATCCACGCTTTCTCAATATAATGAAGCTAATCGCAGAGGAAGGAGAGGATTGAGTATGAGCAATATTTTATCAGAGGTACACCCTGAACTTGTTGCGGAATGGTCGGATAAAAACCTGCCGCTTACACCGGATAGAATTACATACGGCTCAAACAAAGTCGTTTGGTGGAAAGGCGCTTGCGGTCACGAATGGCAGACAAGTGTTAAAGCTCGTTCAAACGGCGAAAACTGCCCAATCTGCTCAGGCGCAAGAGTGATAGAGGGCGTCAATGATTTGGCAACGCTGAAGCCGGAGCTGGCTGATGAATGGTCGAGTAAGAATGATCCGCTGAAACCGACAATGGTAACGACAGGCTCACACAAGAAAGTGATTTGGCAGGATAAATATGGTCACGAATGGACAGCAACGGTTAAGAGCAGGGCGTTAAACGGTACAGGATGTCCGTATTGCTCCCATAATAAAATCTTAGTAGGATTCAATGACCTTGCCTCACAGCGCCCCCAAATCGCTTCTGAGTGGTCTGAGAGAAATTACCCACTAAAGCCTGATATGGTTACGGTCTTTGCAAATCGGAAGGTAT
>PPYF01306034.1_pt1 | contig 11665 bp, 5 predicted proteins | sample 1559871 | NCBI WGS metagenome assembly PPYF01 (sample SAMN08240021, study PRJNA423297) | Human gut metagenome, whole genome shotgun sequencing project. | reverse complement strand
CACCAAGATTAAGGCGAAAGCCAAATATACGATCGGAAAAGGTGAGAAGATCACTCTTCCGGTGACTGTTACCGGCGGTTCGGTGCAGGCAGCAGTTAAGTGGACCAGCTCAAATACGAAGGTTGCCAAGGTAACGAATAATGGCGTGGTTAAAGGGTGCAAAAGAGGGACGGCCAAAATCGTTATTCAGACGGTAGACGGCAAGAAAAAGACCATACGTGTCACAGTAAAAAAGGCGCCTAAGAAAATAAAGATTACCGCTCAAAAGGCAAAAATAAAAAAAGGAAAAACGTTACAGACAAGGAAAATATTAAGCAAGGGGAGTGCGAGTTATAAACTGCGTTTTGTGTCATCCAATAAGAGGATAGCAACGGTAAACAGTACCGGAAAAATCAAGGCAAAAAGACGAGGGACAGTGCGTATTTATGTATACACGTATAATAATAAAAAGTCTCAAATAAAGATCAAAATTGTTTGAGAAAATCCCTTGACATCGCCCTCATAATGTTAGACAATGGGCTTGGTGAATTTAAGGAGTTATGAGAAATTCTCCCATTATAATATTATTAAGTGAAACGAAAGAATGGAGATGATGATGTGTTCGGTTTTGGACAGTTAATAGGAATCTTAAAGAAGAATCCTAAGAAGATCGTATTTACAGAGGGTGAAGATCCACGTATTTTGGAGGCATCTTCCCGATTACTTGCAAGCTATTTCCTGCACCCTATTTTGATTGGTGATGAGAAACGTATTGCGGACGCTGCAGAGGAAAGTGGATTTAACATTCGCGGTGCAGAGATCATTGATCCGGAGAAGTTTGACAAGATAGATGAAATGGTGGAGTTATATTGTGAGCTTCGTAAGAAGAAAGGTGTCACACCGGATCAGGCAAGAGAAATACTGAAGCAGGCTAACTATTTTGGAACAATGTTGGTAAAGATGGGATTTGCAGATGCACTGCTTGGTGGTGCAACATATTCAACAGCAGATACTGTTCGTCCTGCTTTGCAGTTGATCAAGACAAAACCTGGAAATAATCTGGTTTCTTCCTGTTTTATTCTTGTTCGTCCAAGTGCTACCGGTGATAATGAAGTACTTGCTATGGGCGATTGTGCGATCAATATTAATCCTACGGAAGACGATCTGGTCGAGATCGCAGGAGAAACAGCGAAATGTGCCCGTATCTTTGATGTAGATCCTAAGATAGCATTCCTTAGCTATTCCACACACGGATCCGGTAAGGGCGAGGCAGTAGATAAGATGCGAAATGCAGCACAGAAGACCAAGGAGAAGTATCCGGATCTCCCAATCGATGGAGAGCTTCAGTTTGATGCAGCAGTATCTCCTCGTGTGGCACGCACGAAGTGTCCGGAGTCTACAGTAGCCGGTCATGCGAATACCTTTATTTTCCCAGATATCAGTGCCGGAAATATCGGTTATAAGATTGCACAGCGTATGGGTAATTTTGATGCGTATGGTCCGATTTTGCTTGGACTGAATGCACCGGTTAATGATCTGTCACGTGGTTGCAATGCATCAGAGGTATATTCGATGGCAATCATCACAGCTGCGCTGGCTGACAGCGATCATGGTGAGGAAGCATAATTTAAACAAGCTTTTATGTGTATTATATGATCCATGAGTTTTGCTGAAAAAGCGTATTACAAAATGTAGTGTATCATAAATTAAAATCAAAAATCCTATTTTTCCTTTTCCATTCGTATTAGAATGGTGGCATATAATTGCCTGATAAAAGGGAAGATAGGATTTTTTTGTCGGTGCAAATATATACTAATTCATGTATAATAATGATAACTCTCAGAGAAAAATAAATGACGATGAAAGCAGATGAATAGGAGAGGAGAAGGTTATTATGTTTCATGCGAATTACCCGGTTATTGGAATACAGGAATGTTATCCGGTTTATTTGACCGGGATAGGGATATCAGATCCGGAATTTCACACGCATCGCGAGGAAGGATTAATATCTCATCAAATATTATTTACAATGTCGGGCAAAGGAAAAATAATTGTTGGTGATAAGGAATACACAGCCGGTAAAGGCAGTATTTTTTATATAGCTTCCGGTGAGTCGCATACATATTATCCGATCGATGGTGACTGGACAACATATTGGGTGGTCTTTCGTGGAGATTCTTTGGATGCTATGATGGCACGCTTAGGGTTTGGACGTTATGTTGTAAAAACGATCAATGATATTACAGAAGTCAAAAAGCTTTATGATCAGATTGCGGCTGCTGCAAGAGAACCGGGAGATGGTGCAGGACACTGCTCAATGTTAGTTTATCAATACATTTTGCTTATGCATAAATTATTAATCGTACAACAGGAAAATCGCACAGGAACAGTGGTTGATAATGCCATAGTGTTTATGGAAAAGAATTATAGAGATGATATTAGTTTGCAGACGTTGGCATCTGTTTGTGGGATATCTACCCAGCATTTTTGTCGAGTATTCCATGATAAAATTGGCATGAGGCCAATGGAGTATTTGGCAAGGAAACGTATCGGCAGTGCAAAAGTCGCATTACTGGATACCAATGCGCCGATTGCGCAGATCGGAAGACGGGTAGGGTATAAGGATGCTAATTATTTTGGAATTGTATTCAAAAAATACGAAGGGATCTCTCCGAGAGAATACAGAAATAGTCATAATCACATAGGATAAAAAGTATGTAGTAAGCACCACCTATGTACTAATATTTTAAGGGTTTGCAAAATATTTCAGATTGTAAAGAATTAAGGATGACGATTATAATACCTTGTGAGTAGTAAGTATAACAATTTATACGGAAGGAGCAAGGTATGAGAAAAAAATGGGGAAACCGAATAGGTGCCATTGTTTTGGCATGTGCACTTACGATGAGTGGCTTACCGGTGCAGTCGATCAGTACATCGACGCGGAAGGCTTATGCGGCTGCGAAGTCTGAAACGGAGAAGCAGGATGTTTCACAGCCTGAAACGAAAATGGGTAATGTTGTTTTGAATGGAAATGATATCGCCGTAAATAATGTGAATGGTCTTACCTATAAAGGCTTTGGCATGCTTAGCGGTAATTCTACCAGTGATCTGCTAATGGATTATAAGGCAGAGCAGCCAAAGGCATATGCGGAGCTTATGCAGTATTTGTTTGGCGGTAATTATCCAATCATGAATCATGTAAAATTGGAAATGGGAAATGATCGTAATACATCAACAGGACCGGAATCTTGCACAAAGAGAACAGAAAAAGAGAAGGCAAATGTGTTGCGTAATCCAGGATGGCAGTTAGCTGCTGATGCTAAGAAGATCAATCCTAAAATCAAAGTGAGTATATTGCGCTGGGAAGCTCCGGTGTGGGCAGAAACAGATGAAAAGATTTATCAATGGTACAAAGAGACAATTTTAGACGCGTATGAAAAGTACGGCTATATGGTCGATTATATTAATCCAAATATCAATGAAAAATGGGATGTGGACAGCGATGTAGCGTTTACCAAAAAGTTTGCAAAATGGATCGCGGCAGAAACCAAAGAAACGATTCCGGATGAGAAAGCACTTGCGTTGTATCATAAGATCAAATTAGTTGTTTCGGATGAAGCCGGAACAGCGTCTGATAGCGTTGTGGAGTCCATGAAATCGGACAGTGATTTTTATAATTCGGTAGATGTTGTTGGATACCATTACAGTCCATGGGATGATTCCAATGGTGGAATGAAATGGCTTGCACAGACCAAAGATAAAGAGGTATGGAATAGTGAGGCACAGGCTACATTTTCCAATTCAGCATTTCGTCCTTCTAATAATGTGAAAGATCCAACGACAGAGGGAACAGGTCTTGGAGGAACCGGCAGTGCACTGGAAATGGCGAATACATTTATCAAAGGTTTTGTACAGTCCAGAAGATCGCATGTGATCTATCAGCCGGCAATTGGATCATTTTATGAGGGAGCACAGTTTTCCTTCAAGGAATTAGTGAGCGCGCGTGATCCGTGGTCAGGCTGGATCCATTATGATGCCGGATTACTCATGCTTGCACATATAAGCAAATTTGCAGTAACCGGCTGGGAAAATGAGGATAATACAGCGGGAATCTGGCGTGCTGTACCGCAGGCAAGTAAATGTACTGCGGATGGAACGAATCCGGTAAATGGACGTAACGGCGGAGAAAATTATATGACACTGGCATCTCCTGCCAAGGACAATTTCTCGACAATGATCGTTAATGATAGTGAATATCCAATGGAATATAAGATCCAAACTGAGAATATGAAGCTTGCTGAAGATCAGAATTTGGAAATATGGGAAACACGTGCGGCAGATGATGGTGCTTTTAATGAAAATTATATGAAATGCATCGGTACAGCGAAAGCAGATGATAATGGAGTCTATACGGTAAAGGTTAAACCATATTCTGCAGTGACAGTTACTACGCTGCAAGTTGCAGACGATGAAGAGCATACGAAGGCTCTTCCTGTCGAAGGTGAAAGAGTGGTATTGGATACGGATCGTACCGGAAGTAAACAGGACGTCGAAAGTGATTATCTGTATGCAGATGATTTTGAGTATGCTGGGAAGACGGTTCCGGTGCTTGATGGCAAAGGTGGTTTTACCGGTGAGACGGAGGATTATATCCAGTCTCGTGGTGGTGATACCGGTGCAATGGCACGTTATACGCATACCATGAATGGTGCCTTTGAAGTATATAAGACGCAGTCTGGTGAACATGTACTGCGTCAGCAGACAGATATTACAGAGACCGGTGTGGGCGGCAGCTGGAATTCCGGTGCTCCGGTAACCTTGATTGGAGATTTTCGCTGGACAAATTACAAAGCCTCTGTGGATGTTTTATTTGAACGGGAAGATGTTAAAAATTATGCGGCTGTAGCAATACGAGAAATGGGTGGTTCTCATAATATTACATCTGCAAGCGGTTACACATTCAAATTATATCCGGATGGTAAATGGGAGTTGTATCGTAAAGCCAAAAAAGTTGTGACCGGTACCTGTGATGCCAAAACACAGTTTGATGCAGGAGCAAATCAGTGGAATACGATCACGCTGGAAGGAAAAGGCAATACGATTAACGCATATGTCAATTATACGCTGGTTGGCAGTTATACAGATGAACAGCCCATCACTGCAGGACGAATAGCGTTAGGAAGTTCCAATGTATATACACAGTTTGACAATCTGGAGGTCAAAAAGCTGGACGGTTATGTACCGTATTGTACGGAATTGTTAGATAATATGGAACAATATGATCTGTCCGCACAGAAAAACACAAAACTTGAATACAATGACAAATGGCTGCACACGAACGGTCAGGGAATGTATGTATATCAGCGAAGTGTGTCCAAAAATACGGACAATGGAGCAACTCTTACGTATACCTTTACCGGAACAGGATTAGAAATTTTAGGAGAGATGAAAAAGACCTGTACTGTGCAGATGACTGTCGATGGAAAGCAGCAGGCGAAACAAGAAACACAAAAATCAGCTAATATGAATATGACAGTTGCAGTAACAGATCTTGCTTATGGAAAGCATGTAGTAACTGTAGAGGTATTAGATGGAACACTGGCGGTAGATATGGTTGGTATCTTAGGCGCTAAACATACACAAAAAGAACCGGATGTTCAGCCGACGAAACGTCCAAATGTTAAACCGACACAGACACCGTCTGTGCAGCCAACCGTAAAACCTACAGCTGCTCCGCAGCAAACGCCGAAAGCGGATCGTCCGAACAGCCCGAAAAGGGGAACAAAGGTCAATAAGAATATTGGAGTTTATCAAGTGACTAAGGCAGCAACAATGAAAAAAGCCGGAACTGTTAAGTTGTCCGGTTTGAACAAAAAGTACAAAAAAGCGGCTGCTTTGGTTATACCAGATAAGATCAAGATTGGAGCATATCAATATCGTATTACGGCAATTGGAACGAAGGCGTGTCAGGGCATTAAGGCTTCCAAAGTTACTCTTGGAAAAAATGTGAAAGAGATAGGAAAGTATGCATTCCGAAAAGCGAAAAATCTCAAGACATTTGTTGTAAAAGGAAAATTAACAAAGGTGTCCAAAAATGCGTACAAAGGATGTAAACACAAAATAAAATTAAAAGGTTCAACTGCAGCAGTGCGAAGAGCGAACCTGAAAAAATTAAAGAAAAGCGGTTATAAAAAATTCAGCCGCTAAAAGGAGGAAAAAATATGAGATTACAAAAAACACACAAAATGATTTTGGCAGGTCTGCTTGCTGTAGCACTGACGATACCGGCAGCTACTGTGGTAAAGACCGTGCATGCGTCAGAAACACAGATTCCGTTTGCACAGAGTGAGGATGGAACAGTTCACGAAACCAGTTTTGATCTGGCGAGGGTATCTGACGAAGAGGAGTTAAGCAGCTATGAAAAAGACAATGGCAAGCATTGGGTCAAATTATTTTCAAAATTTGATGGAGAAAAAAATATTTTGGACGATGCACAGTTACCGGATGATACTGCGAAAGTAAAAGTAGTGTTTGACATTACAAATTATGATCTGGATAAAGCATATCCGCTTACTTGGGCAACAGGTATCGGAGGATGGGCATCTGGTAAGCCAACAGGGGTAACCATTGACCAGAGTGGTACTTATGAAGCAATACTTGATTTTGCTAGTGAGACCGATGGAATTGGAAAGACGATTTCAAGTGCTGATATTAGTGCGGCGTCTATCCAGCTTGTATTCCAACTGGGAGAGGCAAAGCAGGAAGACATCGCAAATACAAAGAAGATTCATGTAAACTTTAAGGCTTGCTATGCATATAGTGCATCCGACGAGGTGAAGGCAGCTCCGGTAGTACCAATTGTTGATGTTACACCGACTCCGGTTCCGACAACACCACAAGAAACACCTGCACCGACACCTGGGAATACAGCAACACCAACGGCAACACCTGACACCAACAGCAAAAAGGTTATTCCAATTTCTAAAAAAACAAATAAAGCAAATGTTGTAAAGAAGATCAAAGCAACGAAAAAAACAGTTGTGATCAAAAAAGGAAAAACCAAGAAAGTGACATTTAAGCTGACAACAGCACTCAAAAATACGAAAACAACAGATAAGATCAAGAGTGTAAAATTATCTGGAAAAAACAAGGCTAAAGTACTGAAGAAAACTTTAGGGAAAAAGACTTGTACGATTAAAGTAAAAGGTGTTAAGAAAGGCAAAAGTGTTCTGAAAATTAAGATTGGAAAGAAACAAGCGAAGGTAACGATCAAGGTAGTATAGTGTAACACGAAAATAGAAATAAATTGCAAACAAGCCCGGCTATTTAGTCGGGCGTTTGCAGATATATAAGATGATGTATGTCAGAATGGAGGATTAGGATGAAAAAAATATGGGGAAAGCGAATAGGCACTGGTGTACTTGCAATATCGCTGATGCTTAGCAGTTTACCGACACAATTGTCGATTGCATTACCACATAAGGCAAAGGCGGCGGATACAGAGTTTAAGAGTGAGGCATTTGATTACGGAAAACTGCCGGATTCTACGGCAGCTAAGATTACGAGAAAATCCCTTACCGGCAGAGAATGGACAGGAGAGGATAATAATTTAGATATTACTTCGGTGAATACATTGCCGGATAGTTCTAATTTGGTTCCGTATGCAGATATTGCATCTGCATATGCCGGTGCCAAAGATTATGCAAGAGATAAGTCGTCGTATTACCAGTTACTTACCGGAGAAGGACAGGACTGGGATCTGACCGTATTTGATAATCCGGCAAAAGCAGAAGCAGTCGGTGCATTTCAAAATACGAACTATAAGATGGATGCAAAAGATGGCTGGAAAAAGGTCACTCTTCCGGCCAGCTGGACAAGCTATGGCTTCGATCACTCAATCTATACGAATTCAGCGATGCCATTTGAAGAAAGTACAGAGTTTCCATTGGCACCAACGAAGAAAAATCCCGTGGGTCTTTATCGTAAAACTTTCACGGTGAAAGATTCTATGCTGCAAAAGAATGGAAAGGTTTATATTACTTTAGGTGGAGTAGAGTCGGCATATTATCTATATATTAATGGAAAGGAAATCGGTTATAGTGAGGATAGTTATGATCCACACACATTTGATATTACAGATGCGTTAAACGATCCTGGCAAGGAGAATGTACTTGCCGTGAAGGTATATAAGTTCTGCGATGGAACATGGATGGAAGATCAAGACATGATCTATGATGGCGGAATCTTCCGCGATGTATATTTGACAAGTACACCTACAGTGCATGTACAGGACTATACATTAGCGACAGATTTGTCAGACGATTATTCTACAGCTGATCTTAAAGTGAAAATGCAGACGATCAATGATTCTGCAACAGAATCATCGAACATGGCCGCGCAGCTTAATTTGTATGATGATCAGGGAAATTTATGTGCTACAACGCAGGAAGATATTGCAGCAATCGCATCCGGTAAACAGACAGAGACGTCACTGCAGATGCAGATTACAGATCCAAAACTTTGGGACAGTGATCATCCAAACCTGTATACAATGGTATTATCTTTGTATGATAAAAGTTCCAAACTTCATTACGAAAGTGTGAGTCAAAATGTAGGATTTCGTAAGTTGACTTTTACATCGACAAAAGTGACAAATGATGGAAAGTATAACAATGCAACCGACCATTATGATACCGTTAAATTAAATGGGAAACGACTTCTTATCAAAGGCGTGAATCGACATGACACCGATCCGGAAACCGGCAAATATATTTCCAAAAAGGTGTATGAAAAAGATATTATGTTGATGAAACAGAATAATATCAATGCAATCCGTACATCGCATTATCCAAATGATGATTATATGTATTATCTATGCGATAAATATGGACTGTATCTAATGTGCGAATCGAATAATGAATCGCATGCATTGATCACAGATGAGGATGCAATAGCAACACTTGAAAAGGCTGCAATGACAAGACAGACTGCTTCGTACGAAAGATTTAAGAATACGACAAGCAACTTGTTTTGGTCTATTGGTAACGAAAGCTCTCAAGGATGGACACAAAGAGATGGTAATTATGCTAACGGCGCATTTGCACATATGGTGCAGTATTTTAAGGATCGCGACGATAGCAGAATGCTTCACTATGAAGGTATGAGTGGTGGAGACAAAGGCTCTACGGCAATTGATATGATAAGTCATATGTATTATACACCGGACAGCATTATCGGTTATGGTACAAGTAAGAGTCAAATGCCGTTCTTGCTGAATGAGTATGATCATGCAATGGGTAATGCGGTCGGCAATTTAAGCGATTATTGGGATGTTATCCGCAAATATGATAGTATGCTTGGAGGCTTTATTTGGGATTGGGTAGATCAGTCCAGAAAAGTCAAGATCGGAGAAAAAGATTGGAATTATTATAGCAGTAAAGATGCTCATCAGAGCGGTTTGAATCAGTTAGATGGATACTTCCTGGGATACGGTGGTGACTGGGGCGACACCGGCGGAGACGAAAACTTCTGCCAAAATGGTCTTGTGTCTGCAGATCGCGACCCACAGCCAGAGTTGAAGGAAGTGAAATATCAATACCAGAGCTTTTGGTTTAAATCCGATCAGGATAAGTTGACAAATAATGAATTAACGGTAAGCAACGAAAGTATTTCTGCAAAATTGTCCGAGTATGATGTGACATGGGAATTGCAGGAAAATGACCGGATCATTTCACAGGGAACACTGAATGATGAAGTTCTTCCGAAAGAGGAGAAAAAGATCACGGTTCCTTATGTGATGCCGGAACAGCTTAAGTCTGGTGCAGATTATTATCTTAATATTCATGTAAAGACAAAAGAAGATTCAGACTGGGCGAAGGCAGGTTACGAAGTTGCATATGCGCAATTCACCATTGATGCTAAAAGTACAAAAGTGGCACATACTTTGAATGGAAAGAATGTGCAGATCAAGAAGCAGAGCCATTATTTTATAGTATCCGGCAAAGACTTCCGGTTCAAATTGAATTTGGATACGGGATTACTGGAGTCCTATTATTACAAAGACCAATTGCTCATGAAGGAAGGTCCGAAGCCTAATATTTCCAGAGCAAAGCTTGACAATGATTCTTCTCATTTCAAGGATATAATGAGTTATCTGACATTAGATGGCGAACCAACGGTGGGAAAGAGTGCAGATGGTAATTATATGCTCACCACGAAATGGAATTCTTCCTATCTGTTGGACAGCAAAACAAAGACTCCGGGAACGATAGAAATGAGTTATTTGATCGAAGATACTGGGGCGGTAACGGTACGTATGAAACTCGACTTTACTAAAACAAAAGTCAAGAAGTTTATTAAAGTTGGAACACGATTGTCGCTTGCGAAAGGGACAGAAAATGTCTCTTGGTATGGAAATGGTGATGATGAAAGTTACTGTGACAGACAGACTTATACGAGGGTAGGAGCATATACTTCTACGGTTAATAAGATGTTCTATCCATTTGCAAAACCTCAAGATTGTGGAAATCTGACAGGTGTGAAATGGATCCGTCTTGACAATGAAACAAATGGAATCGGAATGTTGATCTGTGGCAATGAGGATGTCAATGCATCTGCTTTACATTTCATGACAGAGCAGCTCGACAAAGCAAAACATGTCAACGAGTTAAAGCCACTTACCAAAACATTTGTCACTGTCGATGCTGCAGTCAGCGGAACAGGTAATGCGTCTTGTGGATTTGATACGTTAGATCCATACTTGGTGAAAAACAACAAAGTGTATGACTATCGTTACACATTGGTACCGGTCAGCAATACGGATGACAGCATGACTGTTGGTAAGGAGTACAGGGATCAGACATTTGATATGGATCAGGTTTCTTATGAAAAAGTTGATCCGGTGGTGACAGACGGAGAGCCTGCAGCTGATCCGGTCGATGAGGATGAAGCAATTTTGAATCCGCCGAAAGAAGATGATAACAACGGTGGAAATAATAGTGGCAGTAATACTGGAAACAATACCGGAAATAACACTGGAAATACTGGAAACAATAATACCGGTAATAACGGTGGCAGCATAAATAATGCCGGGAAAAATCCGGGCACAAAACAGACTGCTAAAGCTCCGAAGAAGGTTACAAAGATCAAAGTGAAGAAGCTGAAAAAGGCATTATCACTTCGCTGGAAGAGTCAGAAAAATGTGACCTATCGTATTGCGTACAGTACAAGCAAAAAGAAACTGTCCAAGATAAAGAACGGAAAACTCAAAGCCGTAAAGGGAACGAAGGTTATCAAGGTGACAAGCGCCAAAAAGACCATTAAGAAATTGAAAAAATCTAAGAAATACTATCTTAAGATTTGTGCTGTCAGTAAAAATAGAAAAAATATTGGCAAGTGGTCCGGTGTTATTTCAGCAAAGACGAAATAATGTTGTGAATTTCGTATCATGATACGGTAAAATTTGAGAAGATACCTTAGAAACAGATGATTTTTAGGAGTCCTTCTGTTATAATGAGTCAGGCGCTGTGAGCGTTACTCTTTATAACAGAAAGGACTCATTTTGTTATGAATGAAACATTTATGAAAGAAAAACCGGTATTTTCATTGTTGGTATCGATGGCATTTCCCATGGTGATATCGATGCTTGTCAATTCTTTATATAATATTGTGGATAGTTATTTTG
>PPYF01158825.1_pt1 | contig 11668 bp, 9 predicted proteins | sample 1559871 | NCBI WGS metagenome assembly PPYF01 (sample SAMN08240021, study PRJNA423297) | Human gut metagenome, whole genome shotgun sequencing project. | reverse complement strand
TTATGCAGCGGGCGAGTGGCGATTTTCAGCAGAAAGGCGCCGACCAGCAGATAGGGCACGAGAATCATCTCAGAGGCAATGGTCAGCAGCGTGCCGTAGTCCGATCCGGTCAGCCAGATCAGCACCAGCGATACCTGAACGCTGATATTGGTCAACCACAATGAGGCGGAGGGGGCGTTGTTGCTATTCTGACGGGCAAACAGGCGCGGGAAGGCTTTATGAGTGGCGGCGAGGAAAGGCACCTCCGCGGCCATGATGGTCCAGCTGAGATAAGCGCCGCACACCGACACGATCAGCCCGGCGGCAATGACGATCTCCCCCCATGACCCCATCAGCCTGACCATCAGTCCCGCCATCGACGGGTTGCGCATTTCGGCCAGTTCGCTGCGCGGCACAACGCCCAGCGACAGCAGGGTGACCAGCAGATACACCGCGAGGGCTGACAGCACCGCCAGCAGCGTCGCGCGGCCAACGTCGCGCTTGTGTCGCGCCCGCGCGGACACGACTACCGCCCCCTCCACGCCGATAAACACCCACAGGGTGATCAGCATGGTGTTTTTGACCTGCTCCCATACCGGCACGCCCAGCGCCAGGCCGCTAAAATCGAGGCGGAACGTATCCAGCTGAAAGGCCAGGGCGGCGAGCGCGACGAAGGCGCCCAGCGGCAGAAGCTTGGCGAGGGTGGCCACCAGGTTAATCCCCGCTGCCGTCTGGACACCGCGCAGGACCAGAAAGTGGACGACCCACAGCAGAACCGACGCGCCAACGATAGACTGCCAGGTATTACCATCGCCAAACAGGCGCAGCTCAGGGGTATCGGTGAAAAAACTGAGCGCCGAAAAGACGATAACCAGATAGGAGACGTTGGCGATCACCGCGCACAGCCAGTATCCCCAGGCGGAGCAGAAGCCGATCAGTTCGCCGAATCCTTCGCGAGCGTAGGTGAAGATCCCGCCGTCGAGGTCGGGACGAATACGGGTCAACAGCAGCATGGCGAAAGCGAGAAACAGGATCCCGACGCCGGTGATGGCCCAGCCAATGAGCAGAGCGGAGGGGCTGGCCACGGCAGCCATATTTTGCGGCAAACTGAATACGCCAGCGCCGAGCATTGAGCTAAGGACCAGGGCGGTCAGGGCGCTCAGGCCCAGTTTCTTTTCCATTGCATTCCCGAGGTGAAAATGGCTGTTCCAGAATATTTATTTTGCGAAATCGCATAAAAATGGAGGATTGCGCTAAGGCGCGGGATTTTACGGAGTGTCCGGGGGCCATGCAATGGCGGGGGATGAAAAAAAATGAAAAGGCGGCAATGCGCCGCCTTTTTAGCCAGCCAGCAGCGATTATTTGTACAAATCGGCGCTGATGGTGATGTTGCCGCCGCGTTCCTGCCACTGGCGGGTGATGTGGTAGTACTTCGCCCCTTTCTTCGCCGCGCGTTTCGCCGTCTGATAGGAGATCTCGGTCATGTTGCCGTAGTTGCCGGTGAACTGGATGTTATCGAACGGCACCATTTGCGCCGCAGTCACTTTGTTCACTTCTTCGACCTTAGTGCCGTTCGGCAGGGTTACAGTGTAACGTCCACCTTTCGAAGACTGAGTCTCAAAGAAACGCCCAACGCCGGTACCCGAACCCACCGCGGCGGTGGTGGCAACGCCCGGAATTTCAACGTTCTTCGCCGCTTCGCCGCCTTTGGCCAGCGCTGCGCGGCCAGCTTCAGAGTCAGCCGGGATAGCGTCCGGGCTCTGCAGCACGCGTTTTTCAGCATCTTTTTTGTAGATATAAGCGGTAATGCGCTGGTTGCCGCCCTGGTTGGCGTCAACCTGGCGGACGATAAAGAACGCATAGGCGCCTTTTGCTTTCGCCGCTTTGGTGATGGCGTCGTTGACTTCCGGCTGGCTGCGATAGAAGCCCTGAACGGTGACGGTGTCGTAAGGCATCAGCTCAACGGCCTGATCTTTCGGCAACTCCATCACGCCGTTGATAATGCGATTCTTCGGCGCATCCGCTTTCGGCGCGTCTTCTTTATAAAGGTCAGCCGTGACGCGCCAGTTGCCGCCATTGCCGTAGTCCGACGTGTCGACAACATAGAATGAGGCCGCGCCGTCTTTGTCGGCTTTGCGCGATACTGCCTGTACCGCATCGCCAATGGCATTAAACCGGCCGGTGACGACAACGCGATCGTAGGGCTTCAGCGCAGCCGCCTGCTCCGGGGTCAACTCGGTCGCTGCATGGGCAGACAACGTGGCGGTTGTCAGGAGAGCAGACGCCAGGAGGGTGTTTTTAAGCTTCATAAAAATAATCCTTTGCCTTGCGCAAACCATATACTGGTGTTGTTGTTGACTGAAAACGTTTGATTATTGCATTTAATCGCCGCGACTGTCTGCGTCAATTTTTGCTTGCCGCCCGAATCGTATACTACGGAAAGATAACATTTTTCGATATGTTGAAAAAACAGGCGCTTGACCAGCAAAAACGATAATCAATACCACTTTTATTAGTTAATGTAATGTTAACACAATGATCTCAATGGCGATAAATGGCGTTTTATACCGCAGGATAAGCGGATTATCAGGCCTGGGCGGCAAATTCAGGTAAATATTGCTGCCCGGACCCATCTGAGCTGACAATAAGCAATAAAATCAAAATTTGTGTTTTATCGCAGTAGATCACAATCGGTATTTTCAGTAGGTTATAAAAAGTTTGTTACTGTTTCATTTTGTAGACAGCGAAAGATGGCGAGGAAGATTTTGCCGTCCTGGCGTTGTTGGGCAGAAAAGTAAACCATCATCAAAAACCGATGGAAGGGAAAACTATGCGTATTGGTGTACCACAAGAAAGGCTAGCCCAGGAGACCCGGGCCGCCGCCACGCCGAAGACCGTTGAGCAATTGCTCAAACTCGGCTTTAGCGTCGCGGTAGAAAGCGGCGCCGGGAAGCTGGCCAGCTTTGACGATGAGGCCTTTGCCGAGGCAGGAGCTGAAATCGTGACCGGCGACGAGGTATGGCAGTCTGATGTCATCCTTAAGGTCAATGCTCCGAATGACGATGAAATTGCCCTGCTGAATCCGGGGACCACGCTGATTAGTTTTATCTGGCCGGCGCAAAACCCGCAGCTGATGGAAAAACTGGCGGCCCGTAATATCAACGTAATGGCGATGGATTCCGTGCCGCGTATTTCCCGCGCCCAGTCGCTGGATGCGCTCAGCTCAATGGCCAACATCGCCGGGTACCGCGCTATCGTTGAAGCGGCGCATGAATTTGGTCGATTCTTTACCGGGCAGATTACGGCGGCAGGCAAGGTTCCGCCCGCCAAGGTGATGGTCATTGGCGCCGGGGTAGCCGGTCTGGCGGCGATTGGCGCCGCCAACAGCCTGGGCGCTATTGTTCGCGCCTTCGATACCCGTCCGGAAGTGAAGGAGCAGGTGCAGAGTATGGGCGCCGAGTTCCTCGAGCTGGACTTTAAAGAGGAAGCGGGCAGCGGCGATGGCTACGCCAAGGTGATGTCTGAGGCCTTTATTAAGGCTGAAATGGCGCTGTTCGCCGCGCAGGCGAAAGAGGTCGATATCATTGTCACCACGGCGTTAATCCCGGGCAAACCGGCGCCGAAGCTGATCACCCGCGAAATGGTCGACTCCATGAAATCGGGCAGCGTGGTGGTCGATCTGGCCTCGCAAAACGGCGGCAACTGTGAGTACACCGTACCGGGCGAAGTGGTGACCACCGCCAACGGCGTGAAAATCATCGGTTACACCGATCTTCCTGGCCGTCTGCCGACCCAGTCCTCCCAGCTCTACGGCACCAACCTGGTGAACCTGCTGAAGCTGCTGTGCAAAGAGAAAGACGGCAATATCGTTATCGATTTCGATGACGTGGTAGTGCGCGGCGTGACCGTTGTTCGCGAAGGTGAAATCACCTGGCCGGCGCCGCCGATTCAGGTCTCCGCTCAGCCGCAGGCCGCGGCGAAAAAAGTGGAAGCACCGAAAGAAGCGGTGAAACCGGCGTCGCCGTGGCGCAAATATGCGCTGATGGCGCTGGCGATTATTCTCTTCGGCTGGCTGGCCAACGTGGCGCCAAAAGAGTTCCTCGGCCATTTCACCGTCTTCGCGCTGGCCTGTGTGGTGGGTTACTACGTGGTGTGGAACGTCTCCCATGCGCTGCATACGCCGCTGATGTCGGTGACCAATGCCATTTCGGGCATTATCGTGGTTGGCGCGTTGTTGCAGATAGGCCACGGCGGCTGGGTCAGCTTCCTGAGCTTTATCGCGGTGCTGATCGCCAGCATTAATATTTTCGGTGGTTTTACCGTGACTCAGCGCATGCTGAAAATGTTTCGCAAAGGATAAGGGGTAGCACATGTCTGGTGGATTAGTAACGGCTGCATACATTGTTGCTGCAATCCTGTTTATTTTCAGCCTGGCGGGCCTGTCGAAACACGAAACGTCGCAGCAGGGCAACTATTTCGAGCTGGTGGCTATCCTGCACAGCTTCGTGGGGCTGGCAGCGGTGCTGGTGGGTTTCAACAGCTACCTGCAGCATGAAACCGGTATGGAGCAAATTCTGGTCAATATTCATTTGACCGAAGTGTTCCTCGGGATCTTCATCGGCGCGGTGACCTTCACCGGTTCGGTGGTGGCGTTTGGTAAATTGCGCGGCAAAATTTCCTCCAGGCCGCTGATGCTGCCCAATCGCCATAAGCTGAACCTGGCGGCGCTGGTGGTTTCCTTCATCCTGATGGTGATTTTTGTTCGCTCTGACAGCACCGGCACCCAGGTCCTGTGCCTGCTGGTGATGACCGCGATCGCGCTGGCCTTTGGCTGGCACCTGGTGGCCTCTATCGGCGGTGCGGACATGCCGGTGGTGGTCTCGATGCTCAACTCCTACTCGGGCTGGGCGGCAGCGGCGGCGGGCTTTATGCTGAGTAATGACCTGCTGATCGTCACCGGCGCGCTGGTGGGCTCTTCCGGCGCCATCCTCTCTTACATTATGTGTAAGGCGATGAACCGCTCCTTTATCAGCGTGATCGCCGGGGGCTTCGGCACCGATGGTTCCTCCAGCGGCGGCGATGAAGAAGTGGGCGAGCATCGCGAGATTAGTGCCGAAGAGACGGCGGAGATGCTGAAAAACTCGCACTCGGTGATCATCACCCCGGGCTACGGTATGGCGGTGGCTCAGGCGCAGTATCCGGTAGCAGAAATTACCGAGAAGCTGCGGGCGCGGGGTATCAAAGTACGCTTTGGTATTCATCCGGTGGCCGGGCGCCTGCCGGGGCATATGAACGTCCTGCTGGCGGAAGCCAAAGTGCCTTACGACATCGTGCTGGAGATGGATGAGATCAACGACGATTTCAGCGACACCGACACCGTGCTGGTGATCGGCGCCAACGATACCGTCAACCCGGCGGCGCAGGACGATCCGAAGAGCCCGATCGCCGGCATGCCGGTGCTCGAGGTGTGGAAAGCGCAGAATGTGGTGGTCTTTAAGCGTTCAATGAACACCGGTTACGCCGGCGTACAGAACCCGCTGTTCTTTAAAGAGAACACTCATATGCTGTTTGGCGATGCTAAAGCCAGCGTCGATGCGATCCTGAAAGCGCTGTAATGTAACATAATTGTTTTACAACGTTTGTTTATAAGCCGTCTCCTGTGAGACGGCTTTTTTATATGCAGGGAGATGCCTGGAATTGTTCATAAAATAAGCGGCAAGAGGTGATATAATGTTCCGGTTCTTACATCAGACAGAGGATATTATGGATACCGAGTTAACCCCAACGCAGATGGCCATCGAATTCTTACGCCGCGACACTACCGTCATGACCCCAGCGCAGTATCTGAAAAAACTTAAACTGCTGGAGCTGGAGTTTGCTGACCTGATGGCGCTCTCCTCGCTGGAGCTGAAAGAAGAGATCGATCTGGCCTGGCGTCTGGGTATCCACTAAGCCATTCTCGCTGGACAGCGACAGGGGCCGTCAGCGGCCCTTTTTTTGTGCCTGGCTGGCAGCAAGCAAAAAAATCCCCCGCGAGGCGGGGGAAGATGAGTGGTAGCGGTTAATCGTCGTCGTCGTCGTCCAGTTCCACCGGCGTCTGGTAGGCCTCCGGTTTCAGCACCAGCAGGTCACAGCGCAGGTGGTCGACAACCTGTTCCGCGGTATTGCCGAGGAACGCCGCCGACAGGCCGGTACGTCCGACCGTTCCCAGCACCACGATCCCCGCCTGCAGATGCTCGGCGAGATCCGGGATCACCTCCTCAGGCAGTCCTTTTTCGACGTGGGTGAATTTTTCATCGATGCCAAACTTCTGCCGCAGCGCTTTCATCGCCAGCAGATGCTGGCCGCGGATCGCGTCGTTGTAGACGCTGGGATCAAAATCCGGCAGTTCTATCGCGATATTGATCGGCGTCACCGGGTAGGCACCGATCAGGTGCACTTCAGTGTGGTTGACTTCTTCCGCCAGCGACAGCGTCTCGCGAACCAGCTTCTCGTTAAGGGTGTTGTGATAATTCTCTTCGCTGGCGAGATTGACGGCGACCAGCGCTTTGCCGCCTTCCGGCCACGGCTGGTCTTTGACCATCCACACCGGGCAAGGGCATTTACGCAGCAGATGCCAGTCCGTCGGGGTAAAGATCACCGCCTCCAGTTTGTCGTGCTGGTGGGCCATCTTCAGCAGCAGATCGTGTTTCTCACTGACCACCTCCTGAATAATCGCTTCGAAGGGGCGGTTGTGCCACACCACTTTCACGTCAATCGGCACGCCCGATTCCAGGTAGAATTTCGCCTGCTCGCGGATCCAGGCCGTTCGTTGGGCAATGACGCCCTGGCGCATTGCCGTCCGCTCGTCCGGCGACAGCAGGGTGGTCATTTCATAGGAAAAATCATAGATCGGCAAAAAGGCTTTGATGCGTCCACCAATCCGTTGGTGCAGGTACACCGCTCGCCTTAGCGCCGGCTGGTCGTCCTGGTTAGGATCGATTACTACCAGCATGCTCTGATACTTCGCCATACAGGGTCTCCTTACAACTGCAGCTACCGTCAGTTATTAAAAAGATAACCTATATGGATGAATTGAAACAGGGGAGGAGCCTGGTCAGATCAACAAATCTGAAAAAATTGCCGATCGTGACCAGGTATTGCGCAGAGATTAAGCGACGTTGCGCGCCTGCCCGGCCAGCTGGGCCAGCAGATCGCTGTTTTCAATAGTGATATATTTGCCTTTCACCGCCAGCATGCCGCTTTTCTGAAAACGGCCCAGCAGACGGCTGATGGTTTCGACGGTGAGGCCGAGATAGTTGCCAATATCGCCGCGGGTCATGGTCAGCCGGAACTCACGTGGTGAGAAGCCGCGCTGGGCGAAACGACGAGAAAGGTTATAGATAAACGCGGCCAGGCGCTCTTCGGCATTCTTTTTGGAAAGCAACAGGATCATATCCTGGTCGCCTTTAATCTCACCGCTCATCAGGCGCATCATCTGCTGACGCAGATTGGGCATTTTTCCGGAAAGATCGTCAAGAGTTTCGAAGGGGATCTCGCAGACCATTGAGGTTTCCAGCGCCTGCGCAAAGCTCGGGTGCAGACCGGTGCCGATGGCGTCAAAGCCCACCAGGTCGCCCGCCAGATGGAAGCCAGTGATCTGCTCATCACCTTGCTCGGTGATGGTATAGCTTTTGATGGTCCCGGAGCGAATAGCGTACAACGACTTCAGCTCATCACCGGCTTTGAACAAGGTTTGACCTTTCTGGATAGGCTTTTTCCGCTCGATAATATTATCCAGCTGATCAAGCTCATGCTCGTTCAGAGTAAAGGGGATGCAGAGCTGGCTAATGCTGCAATCCTGACAATGGATTGCACAACCGCCAGACTGAATGCGTCGAATAATTCGCTTCTCAGGGATCATATGTCTGCTCAGGCCTTAATTGATATTGGTCAATTTTAACATCTTTTTGATCAGCAGGTAAGTCTTCAGGCCCGGAAACACGTAATATCAGCAGGGTAAATCAAATCGCTTGTGTATCTATTTGATTAAAAACAGATTATTACGCCACTTTTGATTGTAAAATTACCTGAAAATTCCAGAAAAGGCATTTTCAGTCAAAGCAACAGATAGCCCTCGTGACGCAAAAGCCACTCTTTACGCTGTACGCCGCCGGCATAGCCGGTCATGGTGCCGTTGCGCCCGATGACCCGATGGCAGGGCACCACGATACTCACCGGATTGGCGCCATTGGCGGCGCCCACCGCGCGCGCGGCGCCGGGACGACCGAGCGCCTCGGCCAGTTGGCCGTAGTGCATCACCTGGCCACAGGGGATATCGCGTAACGCCTGCCAGACCTGGCGCTGAAAAGGGGTGCCGGCGGTGGCGGTAGGCAGAGTCTCGATAATGGCTAAATCGCCGGCAAAATAGTCGCTCAGCTTACTGCTGAGACCGCCGGGATTGCGGCAGTCGACGCGCTGATAGCCTTCCCGGCGATAGTGAACGTCGAGCAGCGTTTCCATCCGATCGCGGTGCTCGTCCCACTCGACGGCGCGCAAATTAAACTGTTCGTCGCAAAGCACCCACAACGGCCCCAGCGGGGTATCCATTTTATCCTGCAGCAAGGTCAACATCGTTTCTGTCATCCACCATCGTACATGAGAGGCACACGATACCACGCGCTGACGGCAGTCAACTATACTCCCAAAAGGTAAAACCGCATCGCCAGATAGCACGGCGGGCTATCCGCCGTGGAGGCATTCTGCGATCGCCACGATGATTTATTTTTGGATCGATCCTGGCGGGTTACCGGACAGGGTTTTTGCTACTTTTAAGCTGACGACGTCGGTCCTCCGCGCCGCTGTGCGCGCTCGGGAAAGTGCTACCGCGTCGGCGCGGCGCGGTTAATAACTCAGAGGTGGAGCTATGCAATATATACTGACTGGCGTAATCGTACTGATCTTCAGCGGTCTGGTTATTCACGGTATGTCGCTGTTGCTTGAGCGAGGGTATCGCGCGCTTTTCGGCATATTCGCCGGAGCCGGGGAAGCGACCCGTAAGTTCAAAGTGAAGATATCGCGTTAAGCTAAGGCGGCCGTCCCTGGCGCATCGGTGGGTTAAGACAGCCGCGGATAGATGCCAGGGCCGATCGGCAGTCCCACCAGATACCAGCCCACCAGCAACAGCAGCCAGACGGCGAGAAAAATCAGCGGGTAAGGGAGCACCAGCGAGTAGTAGGTGCCGAGGCGGGCATCCGGCCGGTAGCGCTGTAGAAAGCCGAGAAACAACGGCACAAACGGTGACACCGGCGCCAGCGGCAGCACCGATGAATCAGCGATACGAAACAGGATCTGCGCAAACGCCGGGTGAAAGCCCAACAGCATAAACATTGGCACGAAGATCGGCGCCAGAATCGACCAGATGGCCGAGCCGCTGGCGATAAACATACACAGAAAAGCCGACAGCAGCGCAAGACCGACAAACGCCGGAACACCGTTCATGCCTGAACTCTCCAGCAGATCCGTCAGCCCGACGGCCATAAACTTGCCCATGTTGCTCCAGTTGAACATCGCCACGAACTGCGCCAGCGGGAAGACCATCACGATAAACCCGGCCATCTCTTTCATCGGCTCAATCATCAACTGCGGCAGGTCGGCCTGGCGGCGAATTTTGCCGGTGGCGATGCCGTATGCCAGCGACACGACAAAGAAGAAAAAGATAATTAGCGGCACGATGCCTTTGATAAACGGCGAGGGCATGACCGTATGCTGAACCGGATCGCGAAGAATACCGTTTTCGGGGACCACCATCAGGGCGATGACCGCCACGAATACCAGCGTCGCCACGCCGGCGATGCGCAGGCCGAACCGCTCCCCGGGCGTCAGCGTCTGCAGCTTTTCATCACGACTGCCTTGCCACTGGCCCAGCCGCGGCTCGACCAGCTTATCGGTGATCAGTCCGCCGACGAGCGTCAGAACGATCACCGAGGTCGCCATAAAGTACCAGTTGTCGATCACGCTGACGTGCAAAGAGGCATCGATGGACTTTGCCGCCTCGGTGCTGATCCCGGAGAGCAGCACGTCGGTGGTGACAATCAGTAGATTGGCGGTAAAGCCGCAGCCCACGCCGGCTATCGCCGCCAGCAGACCAGCGACAGGATGCCGACCGACGGCAAGAAACATCAGCGCCCCCAGCGGCGGCATAATCACCAGCGCCGCATCGGAAGAGATATGGCTGAAAAAGGCGATAAACAGCACCATATAGCTGGCATAGCGGGCGCTGACGTGCGAGGCCATCTTGACCATCAACGCCGGTAACAGGCCCACCCGCTCGGCAAAGCCGGCGCCCAGCACCAGGGCGAGGATCGCGCCCAGCGGCGCGAAACCGCTGAAGTTTTTAATCACGTTCGGCAAAAACCAGTGCAATCCTTCCACGCTGAGCAGGTTTTTGACCACCACCCGCGAACCGTCAGTTGGGTTTTGTACCCCAACGTTGAGGGCGGAGAGGATTGCCGTGGCAGCGATCAGCACGGCGATGAGATAGATAAACAGCAAAAACGGGTGCGGGACCTTGTTACCGATCTTCTCTACCCAGCCATAGCGCTTTCCGCCGGGGGAAGATGACGGTATGGATGACATACTCATGGGCATTCCTCTGTTGTCGTTGTTGTGTTGGGCAGGCCTGCTCCCGTACTGCCGGCGGTTATTATGGTCGGTGCGTGCCGCGATGCCGGTCAGCGTTGGCCAGGAGTAGCCTGTCTTAAGTGGTTATCGTAAAACGGACGGACTCACCTCCGCCGGGATCGGGCAACGATAGGGGCGTTCGGCCAGTACCTGCCTGAGCTCTTGCTGGCTGGCCGCCAGCAGGGCGCTGTCGCTGAATAAACGGATGGCGGTCGCCGCGAGCACTTTCCCCGCCAGCAACATCCCTTTATGGGCAATGGAGGTTCTGCCCTGGCTCACCAGCTGCCAGCTGTGCAGCGGGGTACCCACCGCGAAGCACGGGCTGAAGCACTGGGCCACCGGCGCTTTCCAGCTAACATCGCCGACGTCGGTGGATCCGGCGAGGACGTTATCCGTGGCCACCCAGGGCGCCACCTCATCAATCAGCAAGGTGTCGCGGTGGCGACGAGCGAACGTTTTGCCTTCCTCGCCACTGGTGCCGGCAATATTGTTCAGGCTGTTGTTAATATCGTTGGCGCTTAGAGTGGCGCGGATCGCCGCGGCAAAAGCGCGTTCCTCGTCGCTCCAGGCGGGGGTACCGTAATGACAGACCGCCTGATACATCGCCGCCTCAAGCGTGCGGTTGGGCAGATAGCTGGAGCAGGCTTTTTCAAAGCGGCAGCTGACCTGGGTCTCGGTCATCAGCGCGGCCCCCTGGGCAATCTTCTCTATGCGGGCGAAGATTTGCTCAGCGTCGGCCATCTCCGGCGCGCGGATCAAATACAGCACTTCCGCCTGCGCCTGCACCACGTTGGGCGAGACGCCGCCGGTATCGGTAATGGCGTAATGGACGCGCGCCTTCTCGATGATATGTTCATTGAGGAAATTGCTGCCGGTGGTCATCAGGGTGACGGCATCCAGCGCGCTCCGGCCCAGGTGCGGCGAATTAGCGGCGTGGGCCGCGGTGCCGGTAAATCGCCATGCCGCCTGAATGTTGGCGAGGGTGCGGGTGCTGAACATCCCGGCCCAGGCTTCCGGATGCCAGGTC
>PPYF01066372.1_pt1 | contig 11668 bp, 7 predicted proteins | sample 1559871 | NCBI WGS metagenome assembly PPYF01 (sample SAMN08240021, study PRJNA423297) | Human gut metagenome, whole genome shotgun sequencing project. | reverse complement strand
CAGAGGGCCTTTCCGTAAGAGCGACAGAAAATCTTGCTCCGTTGTTTTCTGCCGGAGAGACACCTAAGACGCCGAGGCCTGCAATGCCTCAGTCTTTTAAAAAGGCTGCCCGCGTGCTTCGTCAGGTTTTTAATACCAACGTGCGTGTGAAGAGCTCGCGTGGAAAGAATAAGATTGAGATTGAGTTTAAAGACGAGGAAGAGCTCTCTCGTATTCTTGGCGAAATGATTCAGTTTGATCAAGGAGGCCAAGATGAGGAATAAGATTTTAACTGCGATTGCATTGGTGACGACTGTCGCGGCTGGTGCCTTTGCTGGCTATAGGATCGCGACAGACGATGAACTTCGAGGTCGTCTGCTTCGAGGCGCGCAAGATATCGTCGATACTTCCAAGAAGAAAATGGATGTTATGACAGAAGATGTTGCCATGCGTACTGCTCAGGTAACGAAGAATCCCAAGATTAATCAAGGTTGGGTCAGCAACCAATGGGAAAATGTAGGCTATTAGGTACCTAACAATTACTCAGCATATTTTGAGAGGTCCTTGTCTGATTCATGAGACAAGGACCCCTTATTTTGGCCGTAAAAATGGGACAGGTAGCAGCTGATTCAAAATTAAGGTCAATAAATGAAACGACCCCGGTTGCATATTCTGTAACCGGGGTCGTTCGATGTTTCACATGAAACGTTTTGGGATGCGACTCCCCTATGCGTTCTTCTGAACTTTGAAGCGCTGCTTCAGCTGTCCGCAAGCGGCGTCAATATCGTTACCACGGGAGTTACGAATCGTGGTCTCGATGCCACGGGACTCAAGACGACGCTGAAGATCCTCAACCTTATGAATCGGCGACGGCTTGAGCGGGCTACCCTCGATGTCGTTAAGCTGAATGAGGTTAACGTGGCACAGCGTTCCCTCGCAGAAGTCGCAGAGCGCCTGCATTTCGGGATTCGTATCGTTGACGCCTTCGATCATGGCATACTCATAGGTCGGGCGGCGGCCGGTCTTCTCGGTGTAGAGCTGAAGCGCTTCGTGAAGGCGAAGCAGCGTGTACTTCTTAACACCGGGCATGAGCTTATTGCGCGTCGACTGGATGGCGGAATGCAGGGAAACGGCAAGCGTGAACTGCTCGGGGATGTCGGCAAATTTGCGAATACCGGGAATAACGCCGCTGGTAGAGACGGTGAGGTGACGAGCGCCGATACCGATGCCATCGGGGTCGTTGAGGATTCGCAGCGCCTTGAGAACCTCGTCGTAGTTGGCAAACGGCTCGCCCTGGCCCATGAAGACAACGCTCGTGGCGCGCTCGCCAAAGTCGTTGGATACATGAAGTACCTGGTCGACGATCTCTTGAGCGGTCAGAGAGCGCTTGAGGCCGTTGAGACCGGTAGCGCAAAAGGCACAGCCCATGCCACAGCCTGCCTGGGTGGAAACGCAGACGGAAAGCTTGTTACGACGGGGCATGCCGACGGTCTCGACGGAAACGCCGTCGTGGTACTCGAGCAGATACTTGCGAGAGCCATCTTTGGAAACCTGCTTGGTGAGTTCAGCCGGCGTGTCAAAGGCAAAAGCCTCTTTAAGCTGCTCGCGGAAAGCCTTGGGAAGGTTGGTCATATCGTCAAACGAACAAACGTTCTTCTCAAAGACCCATTCGATGAGCTGCTTCGCGCGGAAGGCGGGCTGGCCAAGCTCGGCCACGAGCTCGCGAATATCGTTTTGGCTCAAGTCGCGAATGTCCTGAGATTTAGTCCTGGGATTCATGGAAGCCTTTCGATTTTGGGGAAACGTAGAGGGTATCGCTACAATATGGTATCAGCTGCAGAAATTATAGAGGAGGAGTCTGCCCATGCCGGGTAAAAGCCTAGAGAACATGCACGTAGCGGTCTTGGCGGGCGGTCATTCCGCTGAGCGCGAGATCTCGCTCAATTCGGGAAAGAACGTCGTGGTTGCCTTGAAGGAGGCCGGCTACACTTCGGTGGAGCTGCTCGACACGGCTGCCGATGATTTTATGGTAACCATGGCGACCGGCGGCTTTGACGTGGCGTTTATCGCCATGCACGGTGCCGGCGGCGAGGATGGCGCCATGCAGGGCGCCATGGAGACCCTGGGTATCCCCTACACGGCCTCGGGCGTGCTTGCCAGCGCCTGCGGTGCCGACAAGGAGGTCTCTAAGCTCCTGTACGCCAAGGCGGGCATTCCCATTGCCCCCGGCCTCGCGCTCGAGGTGGGCGATGAAGTCGATATCGATCATATCGTCGAGGTTTGTGGCGAGCGCTGCTTTGTGAAGCCGGCCGTCAACGGTTCCAGCTATGGCATTTCCCTGGTCCATGAGCCCTCCGAGCTGCCCGCGGCAATCGCCAAGGCGTTTGCGTACGGCGACAAAGTGCTGGTCGAGAAGTGCATCGAGGGTACCGAGATCACCGTCGGTGTGTACGGCGAGGACGACGTGCGCGCTCTGCCGATTGTCGAGATTCGCAAACCCGAGGACTGCGAGTTCTACGATCTGGACGTGAAATATGTCGACCCTACGGACATCCATCGCATTCCGGCGCAGATTTCACCCGAGAATTACGCTCGCGCTCAGGAGCTTGCCTGTGCTGCTCACAAGGCCCTCGGTTGCCTGGGTATCTCGCGCAGCGACTTTATCGTGAGTGAGGACGGCCCCGTTATCCTCGAGACCAATACCATTCCCGGCATGACCGATACGTCGCTGTATCCGGACGAGATCCGCCACACCGACGACATGACGTTCCCGCAGGTCTGTGACAGCCTGATTCGTATGGGCCTTCGTCGAGCGGGCATTGCATGCTAATCGAGGACGCGGTTTCGTCAGGAACGCCGCAGTTTGTCATCGACTCCTATGCCACGCTTGCCGAACGCGCCAAAACGCAGTCCTTCGGCCTTATCGAGGAAGATGTGATTGTCCTCGATACCGAGACCACAGGTCTTTCGGTGCAGGACAATGAGCTGATCGAGATCTCGGCGGCCCGTCTTTCGGGCCGCGAGGTCGTCGACCGCTTCGATACCTTCGTGCATCCCAAGCAGCTGATTCCCGCCGAGATCACCGAGCTCACGAGCATTACAAATGCCGATGTGGCAGATGCCCCGTCGGCCGTTGAGGCCGTAGCCGCTCTCGCCGATTTTGTCGGTGGTTGCCCGGTAATCGCACATAACGCCACGTTCGACCGCTCGTTTATCGAGTCGGTCAAAGGCGGCGTCAACGTGAGCGATATCTGGATCGATTCGCTGGCGCTGTCGCGCATCGCGCTTCCGCGCCTGGCATCGCACAAGTTGTCTTTTATGGCCGATCTGTTTGGCTGTGACTCGGTATCACACCGTGCCAATGCCGACGTCGACGCCCTGTGTGGCGTATGGCGCGTGTTGCTCGTGGCGCTCACCGACTTGCCTCAGGGCCTCATGGCGCGCCTAGCCGACATGCATCCGGATGTGCCTTGGTCCTATCGTCCTATCTTCTCATTCTTGGCAGGGCAGAACCCTGGTTCTATCTTCTCTCTCAGCGCCGCTCGTGCTGACGTTCTCAAGGCCGATCGCGCCGACGATCGGGTGGACGCCGACGAACTGCCGGTCCTCAAGATGCCGAGTCGTGAGGAGATTGAGGCAGACTATGCGCCAGGTGGCCTGGTCAATCGCATGTATCCCACCTACGAGCCGCGTGATGAGCAGATCGCGATGGCGCTCGAGGTCCGCGATGCGCTGGTCACGGGCACTCATCGTGTAATTGAGGCGGGCACGGGCGTCGGCAAATCGATGGCCTATCTGGTGCCTTTTGCCGAGGCAGCGCGCCGTAACAACATCACGGTTGGTATTGCGACCAAATCGAACAATCTTGCCGACCAGCTCATGTACCATGAGCTGCCAAAACTTGCCGAGCAACTGGACGGTGGTCTGTCATTTTGCGCTCTCAAGGGGTATGACCACTATCCATGCCTGCGCAAGCTTGAGCGCATGAGCCGCGGCCAGGTCGAGATTACCACCAAGCGCGATCCGGCGGACACGCTCACGGCGGTCGCGGTCATTATGGCGTACGTCTGCCAATCAGCCGATGGCGACCTCGACTCGCTCGGCATTCGGTGGCGCAGCGTCAACCGCCCCGACTTTACGACGGCCTCGCGCGAGTGTGCTCGTCGCCTCTGCCCGTTTTTCCCTGATAAATGTTTGGTCCACGGCGCTCGCCGTCGTGCAGCGCATGCCGACGTGGTGGTCACCAACCATTCCCTGCTGTTCCGCAATGTCGCGGCCGAGGGCAGGATTTTACCTCCGATTCGTCATTGGGTAATCGACGAGGCCCATTCCATCGAGCGCGAGGCGCGCCGTCAGTGGGCGCGCGTGGTGTCGGCGGACGAATCACGCGTTCTGTTTGAGCGCCTGGGTGGCTCGAGCACCGGTGCGCTAAGCCAGGTCTCCCGTGATTTGGCAACCTCCGAGGGCTCTACGCTCTATCTGGGCCTTACTGCCAAGGCGACGTCGACGGTTGCGCGCGCGAGCATGGCAATCGCCGACGTGTTCGATGGCGTTCGCGAGCTCGGCCGCCGTGCCCGTGGGGGTTATGACAATGCCAATCTATGGATTGGCCCCGAGCTGCGCGAATCTGACGACTGGCATGATTTCTTACAGTCGGCCTACGCTGCCATCGACGTATTGGAACAGGCTGACAAGAGCGTCGACGCGCTGGTGCAAGCCGTCGCCGCCGACAAGCCCGAGGTTGTTGTCGACCTGGGTGATATCTCGCGCCGCCTGCACGAGCTGGCCGAGAACCTCAAACTCATCATTGATGGCACCGATGAACACTACGTGTATTCGCTGCAGGTCAATCGCAGGCTGCGTGCCGGCGGAGAGTCAATGACCGCAGAGCGCATCGACATTGGCGAGGCCTTGGCAACCGAGTGGCTGCCCGAGGTTCACACGGCTATCTTTGCCTCGGCGACCATGACGGTGTCCAAAAGCTTCGAACACTTTAACCACGCGGTCGGCCTCGATCGCATCGGCGCTTCAACATCCTCATCGCTGCACTTGGACTCGAGCTACGACTTCGATTCGAACATGGCTGTAGTCGTTGCGGGCGATATCCCCGATCCGCGCGATCGCGAGAGCTATCTTACGGCGCTCGAGCGCGTGCTGGTCGACGCCCATCTTGCCATGGGCGGATCGGTGCTCACACTGTTCACCAATCGGCGCGACATGGAAGACCTGTACGCCCGCGTTGAGCCCAAGATGGCCCGTGCGGGTCTGGAGCTCAACTGCCAGCAGCGCAACTCATCTCCTCGTCGCCTGCGCGATCGGTTTATCAACGAGCCGACTTCATCGCTTTTTGCGCTTAAGGCCTTCTGGGAGGGGTTCGACGCCAGCGGCGAGACGCTGCGCTGCGTCATCATTCCCAAGCTGCCGTTCTCGAGTCCCACGGACCCGCTCTCGTGCGAGCGCAACCTGCGCGAAGACCGCGCTTGGGCGCGCTATTCGCTGCCCGAGGCGGTGCTCGAGGTCAAGCAGGCGGCCGGCCGCCTTATCCGCTCGTCGACCGATTGCGGCGTGCTGATTCTGGCCGACCCGCGCCTGGTGACGAAGGGCTACGGAAAGAAGTTCTTAACGTCGCTGCCCACGAGCTCCTACCAGCGCATCGAATCGGCGCAGATCGGGCACTATCTGCAACTGTGGCGCGCACGCCACGAGCGGCGGCGCTAAAGCGGACAGACGAGGGTTTTTGCCATATCGCACAGGCGCTTTGACAGGGCGGGGTCATCCAAGATGCGGATGGCTCCGCCCGCTGCGATTACCTGGCTCAGTAGCCAACGCTCGGAGCCGTAATGCACAGTTACCGTTGCCATGTCTGCCCCGCCGCGCTCGATGAGGGTGATGCCGGCCCAGTCCAGATGCTCCGCCATATCGAATGGCATCAAGAGCTTTGCGCTGCGCTGCGTCCGGGCAAGGGAATCGTGGAGGGATGCGACGTCCGGTGTGTGAGGCACGACGGAGTCTTCCGTCAAGGCGAGTCCCTCGATTTTATCCATGCGATAGGTGCGCTGCTCATCGACTGTGATGTCCCAGGCAATCAGGTATGTTTGGTCGCCGTTTGCCGTAATGCGCAAGGGGTCGACCAGACGCTCGCGTGGCCGTGCATCGTCCATCGAGCGATATGAGATGCGGCAGCGAACGCCGTCCTGAATGGCACAGCTCAGCTGCTGCCAGTGCGACCCGTGGTTGACGGTGTCAAAGACGCGCTGGTTATAGCCGAGCTCTTCGGGTAGAAGGGCGTGTCGAATCCGAGCTGCCGCCTGGGGCTCGATCCCCAACGATTCAAGTTCGTGGTTGAGCACAGCGCCCTCGGCTGCACTCAAGCGCAACGGTAGCACACGCCCGGCGTCACCAGTGAGGACCACACGCTCGCCGTGGCATTCGCAGATGATGCGCGCACCAGATTCTCGGTCCGCGAGCGTCGAGACGATCTCGAGAATCTCGTCGAGCGATACTCCCGTGATGTCAAAGCGGCCGCAAATCTCGGTTCGTGTCATGCCGCTCTCGCCGGCGGCGTAGAGGGCCTCCATGATGTCGATGGCGCGCGAGAGTCTCTGCTCGCTGGTGAGTTTACGCACGGGCATACTCGTGCACCGTCCTTTCAATGAGGTGGTTCCACGCCTGCTTGAGCGATTTGGGGGCCATGGGCCTCATGCCGTCCATGGCGTGGGCCATGCAAAATGAGGCGGCGGCTTCAAGGTCGCGCACGTCAACGGTCCAGATCCATCCCGCATCGGTGTGTGTGAGCTCACCTCGCCCGCGCGTGAGGCCGTTGATCATATCGATCTGCGTCTGAGGGGCGAACGAGAACGTGGCTGCAACGGGCGGTCGGTCGGCGAAATCGAATTCAAAGAACAGATAGTCGTTGAGATTGAAGTCCGCAGGGATGGCGTAGGCCTTCGAAGGACGCCATGCGCGAACGATACGGTCGCAGCGGAATGTCCTGATGTCGTCGGTGACATTGTCGAGGCCGCAGAAGTACGCCACGTCCTCGCGTTCGAACATGCCGTAGACACAGACGGTACGTTCTTTCTGCTCGCCGCGTCCGTTCTGATATAAAAATCGCAGCGCGCATCGCTCGGCAAAGGCGCTCCATACCGCATCGACGGTGGGAGAGCGGCGGATCGGTACTTCGTCCACCGTCGTCCTGCCGGTGAGATAGGCAATCTTGGAGCGAATATCGGCAAGCGGTGCGGCAAAAGTGGATGAGCCGGCCGCTAGTGTCTGGTCGATGGCGTTGAGCAGGATATCGGCGTCGTCTGCGGTAATGAGGCCGCCTGCCGCAAACGTGTGCTCGCGGTCGATTGTCCACGAGCTTTCCTCGGTCTCCTGCGCGCCGGTGGGGCGAACCTCCTTGATTAAGATGCCGCGTTCGAGCAGTTTGTCACGATCGCGTCGAAACTTGCGCTTATCCGAGTCGATATTGCCCGAGCCATATCCCAGGTCAGAATCCAAGACGATCTGCTCGGTCGTCAGCGGTTCGGGGGAGCTATTGAGCACAAAGAAAAGATTGAGGATGCGCTGAGCCGTTTTATCGAAACTGGGCTCCGAATTTCCCTTTTTAATTGTCTCGGTCGTGTCGCTTGCCGTCATAGAGTCCTCGCATGAGAAGGTGGTTTGCTGCCATGATTTTAGTCCGATATGGAGATTAGGCTATATCCTTGTCCGCTCGGGGCGTTAAGATGGCCCGAATTCGGTCGTTTGCGCTCGCTCGGGGTATACTTTCGACTATATACGGTTCTAATGTGCATGCATTGGGCCTATTTGTCGGATTATGGATGTGGAGCGCACATGGCGAACACCCAGAACTATATTAACCACCTGCTGCAGAACACCGGCATTACGCCGGCATGCAGCGAAGAAGAGCGCTTGGCTGCCGAAGATATCGCTCAGATCTTCCGCAACCACGGCTTTGACCCCGAGGTTCAGGAGTTCAATGCCCCGGCGCCCAGTAGGTTGGCATTTGCCGTTACCGGTATTCTTGCGTTTGCCGGCGCCCTGCTGATGGGCATCGGCGGCGGTATCGGCTTGGTCGGCACCTTGCTGGCCATTGTCGGCGCCGTTCTTTACGTGCTCGAGCGCACGGGCCACCCCGTGGTTTCGCGCCTGGGCAAGACGGGCGTGAGCCAAAATGTCATCGCCTACCACAAGGCCTCGGGCCCGCTCGCGTCTCCGCGTAACCGCCCGGTGGTCGTTGTCGCACACTACGACTCTCCCCGTGCTGAGCTGCTCGCCCGCGAGCCTTATGCTTCGTATCGTGCGCTCATCGCCAAGCTGTTGCCCGTTGCCACGGTTGCCCCCGCTGCCGTTGCCATCCTGCGTATTCTGCCGCTCCCCGGCGCGCTCAAGGTTCTGCTGTGGATTGTCGCGATCCTCGCTTCCCTCGTTGCACTTGCCAACGCGGCAAACATCATCTCTAACCGCCACATTCTTCCCTATACGTCTGGCGCGGTGTGCAACAAGTCTTCTGTCGCCGCTATGCTCGGCGTTATGGACAACGTTGCTCCCTTCCAGGGCGAAAACGAGTTTCCCGACGATGTTCCGTTCGATACCTATTTTGGGGAGCAGAAGCGTCGTGCCGAGGAAATGGCGCGCGCAGCGGCGGAATATGCCGCGGCCCAGCAGCAAAACGACTACGGCAACACCATCGAGTATGAAGAGCCTACCTACGCCGAGGACGAATTCGGTCAGCCGATTGCTCCCGACGCTCAGGCCGAGCCCGAACAGGGTGAGGCTTTCGACGAGCAAATCGAGGGCTTTGAGGGTGCGTCTGCCGACGAGACGCTGATCGGCGCTATCGTGCCCGAGGATCAGAATCAGGCTGCCCAAGCCGAAGAGTTCAATGACGAGGTTCCCGCTGCCGAGCCGGCGGAGGAGTCTGCCGAGCCCGAGCCCAAGCTCTATCGCAACGCCGCCGGCAACATCCGCTTTGGTTCGGATGCCATCCGTGCGCTCGGAATGCTTCCCGAGTCCTGCACGCTCGATTACGAGGAGGGCGAGGAGCCAACGTTTGAGCCCGAGCCTGCCCCCGTCGTGGCTGCGCCTGCGCCCGTTGTCGCTGCGGATGATGAGTCTGCCGCGGTTACCGCTGCCGTTGCCGATCCCGAGGCGGTGTCCGCGTTCGATCCCGCGGCAGGACTGGACATTTTGGCTCCCGCCGCACCGGCGCAAGACGTTGCGGACGAGTCTGACGACGATTACGTTGAACAACCGAGGCGCGTGTCTTACGAGAGCGATACTGATTTCTCGGCCGAGATTCCCGCGGCAACGCCGCATGCCGACATTGCATCCGCGTTCTCGTCGATTGGCGCCAGCGCTTCCAACTTCTTTAAGGGTGCGTTTGCAAAGGGCAAGAAATTTGTCGACGATTTCGAGGGGAAGCGCGCTGCCGCACGCGAGGCTGCCGAGCAGGAGGCTATCGCTCAGCAGCAGGCAGCCGAGGCGGCACGTGAGCTCGCGGCGCAAGAGTTCGAGCAGAACGAGGCTATGCAGTCCGCGCCCGTCGAAGCCGCCGAAGCTACAACGTCCTTTGAGTCCCGGCAACCGGCGTCCGCGGATGTTGTTGAAGCGACGACGTCTTTCGAGGCTCAGCAGCACGTCGATAGCACCATGTCGTTTGATGCCGCGCAGTTCGATTCCACGATAACGTTTGAAAAACAGGGCACCGCGATTGCCGAGCCCCTTCCTGTTTCCGATGAGCAGGGCGACGCGGCAGACGATGACGAGCCTGTTGATGCTGCCGAAATCCAAGATGCCGCCGAGGACGAGCCCGTCGAGGCCAACTCTGACGAAGAGCAATACGCGGCAGCCGAGCAAGATGATTCGACCGAGGTCGAGCAGGAGGAAGTGCCTGCGGTTTCCGAGACTCCCGAGACGGATGAGTCGAGGCCTTATTCCACGCAGATTTTCACCATGCCGACCCCGAGTGGTTCCGGTGCCACGGTTGCCAATGTCGCTCCCACCCAGGACGAAACGGTCGATTCCCTTATGGTCCAGATTTCCTCCCAGGCATCGCCGCGCCCGCACATGAATGTTCCCGATCCGGCGTCGGCACCGTCGCCTGCACCTTCCTCGTCTCCGCTGGCTTCGGTCCCCGATCCGTCGCTGCCGTCTATGAAGCAGGCAAACGTTGCGTCTCGCACGTCGCTGTTCGACCTTCCCGACCCCTCCGCACAGGTCAACGATCCCTTTGCTACTGCCCAGGGCCCCGAACCCACATCGGCACCCGTTGCGCCTCCTATGCCCGTTGCGTCGGGCGCACAGCCGATCGAGACCATTTCGGCTCCCGCCCCGGCGGCACCCAAGTCTCGTAAGCGCGGCCTGGGTGGTCTGTTCGGCCGTAAAAAGAAAAACGAGCAGGACAGCATGAGTGACTGGCTGGGCGTCGAAGACGATTACGATGCCAAGAAGTCCGGTCGCGGTATCGGTTCGTGGGATAACTTCGAGGACGATAACGATGGCTGGAAGGGTGGCGCTACGTCTTCCGATGGCGCTTCTTCCGAAGATATGCTCTCGGCTGTCGCCTCTATGGGCGATGATGAGCTGCTCGGTCACGATATCTGGTTTGTGGCAACGGGCGCCTCGGATTGTGATGGCGCTGGCATGAAGGCCTTCTTGGCTTCGCATCGCGATAAGCTCCGCGGCGTATTCTTTATCAATCTTGAATCCGTCGGCGCCGGTAGGCTTTCGGTGGTGACGGTCGAGGGCGAACAACAACTGCTCAAGGGCGATCGCCGCATCATGAACCTGGTCAGCAAGGTCTGCAAGTCGTTCCATGTCGATTGTGGCGCGCTCGAGATGCCCTATGCCAAGACCGATGCCTATGCTGCGCTCGAGGCGAGCCGCCGAGCCCTTACCATCGCCGGCGTGGACGGCACGCGTCTGGCTTGCGCTCGTACCGAGGACGACCTGCCCCACAATGTCAACCCGACGAACATTGCTACGGTATCCGAGGTCGTGACCGAGGTTATCCGCCGTTCGTAGACGGAGCTCTAAGGAGTCAACGTGTTTTCGTATATTAAGCGCCATTGGCCTGTCTACGTGATTTTGACCTTGATTGCCATTGCGTTAGGATTTGGGGCTGCCTACATCGTGGGTGCAAAGGGCTCGACCCCCGCCTCCGCAATCAGCGAAGAGGTGGAGCAAGAACAGAGTACGGGTGCCGATGGGATTCCTGAGTCCGAGCAGGCAATCGTTGATGGTGGATCTTCGTCTGCAGAGTAGATACGGCGATTTACATGATTGAAAGCGGGCGAGCCAGGGGGACTGGCTCGCCCGCTTTTTCATCGCGCTAGCGCTTCTTTGGGGTCGACCTAAGGCGAGCGAACCATAGGGCTGCGGCACCCGAGGTCAGGAGCGCGGTGATGCAAGCGGCGATGGGAACTGATCCTGTTGCCGGTAGGTCCTGCGGTAGGGTACAGCGTTGAATGACGCTGTCCTCGTCATGCGACTCAAGTTTATCGCCGCCACCGTTGCGGCAAAGATCGACGCGTGCGCTGTTGGTGAGTGCGGTTTGGGGCATATAAGCCGACGTTGCCTGCATGTGTACGACTGCGCCCCGAGCGTCTGTGCCAAGGATTGCTTTGGCATCGTCAAGGTCGTCGTGCTCATCTTTGAGATCATCGCGGGTCCAAGAATCCGC